>ERZ795046.205-NODE-205-length-76455-cov-50.828482_pt1 | contig 76455 bp, 54 predicted proteins | sample MGYA00375130_ERZ795046 | MGnify/ENA primary metagenome ERZ795046 (study PRJEB30175, sample SAMN05720202) | activated sludge metagenome | isolation source: anaerobic digester from wastewater treatment plant | place: Japan | collected 2015-05-15 ... | reverse complement strand
CCCTTACGCCCCGCGGGATTACCCCGCGGGGCTTTTTTATTTTGGTACCGGCCCAGGTAATCCTTACCGTCCGAATCCCATCAGCCCCGTATGTTGGCGCGCGTGTCCATACGCGTGCGATGGATGTATAAAAAATCTGTGAGCGCGGGCAAAGGAATTTTTACTACATTTACTGAAGGCTTCCGGGCGGAGCGGCGTATGCCGCACGCGTTTAAAAACGCGCGGGAGCGAGGGTAGTAAAGCGTAAGAGGTATTTGTCACGGACTACAAGTCCGCGCCGGCAATGGCGGGTGAAATGTTAATGTTACCGCACGGATTGGCTTTGCCGAACTCCCTTTGGTCGGTTGCAAATCCGCGCGAGCAGGGGAGGGGAGGAGAAAACAACAGTGATTCCCCGAGTAGTGGCGAGCGAAAGGGGAAGAGCCCAAACCGCAGCGGTTTCGGCCGCGGCGGGGTAGTAGGGCCGCCAGGAGGTTGCGAGCGGCGAGGCGGAACGGCCTGGAACGGCCGGCCGTAGCGGGTGAGAGCCCCGTACGCGAAAGCGGCGAGCGACCGGGCGGGACCCTGAGTAGGGCGGGGCACGGGAAACCCTGTCCGAAACAGCCGGGACCATCCGGCAAGGCTAAATACTCCCGGAAGACCGATAGCGGACCAGTACCGTGAGGGAAAGGTGAAAAGCACCGCGAGCAGCGGGGATTTTTTTAATCCATAAGTGGCGGACTCTGCCCACATACATTACAATCGGTAGGTTTTCCGTTTAGGGTATATGTAAATTATTTCAATTAGAGTTGAATTTCCTAATGTTTGAGACGGAAATTTATATACGATGAAGATTATTATGCTGAAAACTTCCGAGCAAGGGGAATAGAACCAAAATGGACCTACAATCAATTGGCAAACAAGGAGAGCAGAAACTCAAACGAAGCCAAACTGAACAGAGTTAACTTGCAAAAAAGGGTTGTTCAAAAGGAAAGAGCAAGAAAGTAATTTGAATATGATGCTTGCTGATCTATAGAAACATTGAAGAAATAATAACTCTTTGCAATGGGTTGTCTTTAAATTATGCTTTCATTGTCAAAATATTTTTGGATCAAAGGCTGCCAAGATAACTAAAAATATGATTAACAAAAACTGATGTATTGTATAGCGAATGTATAGCAACAATAACAAAGTATGCATTTAAATTTAGCTTTTTCTCAGCTAATGCCGCATAAACATAATTAAACACTAAGCAAACTGTAAATGTTACAATTATTGTTGGAATTGAATAGAAGTGCGAGAGTCCAAAGGTAAAGGCACTCAAACCGTAAAACACATTCAAGCTCCAACGTAATTTGCGCCAGAACAATTCAAATAGCAAGTATTGGAAAATAAAAGTTTCTACTAAAGGAGCAATAATACATACCTTAACAAGACGAATAGCAATTTTGACATGAGACTCAGGATCGGTTTCAACTGGTAGCTTTGGCAGGTTGCTTGTATGGTGAATGTCAAATGCTAAGAATAAATAGTGATAGAATGATTCAATTAATAATAAAGTTATTGTCGTGATAATAATAACCAATAAAGGATTAACTGATTGGATACTGTATTTTAATTTATATGGTTTAATCATATTAAAAAAATTACAAAAAATAGGGTTATAATATTTATAACCCTATTAATAACTATTGTGCATGATGTATAACATATTTTCCACCTGTACTAGCTGAGTAGTTGACATATGCTATAAATAATTCTTTCATACACTCTAGAGCAGCATCAATTCCCTTGCCAATTAAATAATCCTCCCAACTAAAACCACCGTTGATATCAGTCATTTCACTTGTATTCATTTCGTGAACAGAGAATGATTCAAAATTAACCATAGCAAAAATACTTTTTATTGTTAAATAATCAAACCCTCTTTCTTTATCCTGCCGAGGTTAGCAGTGTAACGTTACAGTTGCAAAATTAGGAGTGTTCCGTACGGAAAACAAGAACGGAAGTGAAACACCCCCATTTTTTTCTACTAATTCTTTTCGGCTTAGGGGTTTCTTGGAAAAACTTAATGAAATGTCAAAGGTGTATTCATAGAAAAAAGTTTCACGTGACTTGGAGTACACAATGGGTGCACCTCGCGATCTTAGTTCCTCAATCATTTCGTAAAGCCTAGTACGGCTTATTCCTAGTTTGGTCGCAAACTCCTCAGGAGTGCCGGTTCGCTGTTCCTTAACTAGTCGTCCCTTAAAAAGTCAGTTTAAAATTTTTTCTTGAGAATAAAAAAACATGGAAAGGGGAAAAGAGTGCATGTAAAAAGAAAAATAGTGTTTGGAAGAAATGGTAAATATTTTTCTTCCACCTGTTCATAACCCTTTTGAAGTTAAATGCTGCGGCTGCCAGCATGATACTGATGTTATCGCCTACTATTCCCCCCGCTCGCGCGGATTTACCTTCGGTGAGCTCCCTTCGGTCGGTTGTAATCCGTGCGGTTTAGTTCGGCAAAGCCAATCCGTGCGGTTATTTCATAATGCAAAGTTCAGCAAAGGCCGCTCGCGCGGATTTGCAATCCCGCTCGCGCGGATTTACCTTCGGTGAGCTCCCTTCGGTCGGTTGTAATCCGTGCGTTTGTAGTTCGGCAAAGCCAATCCGTGCGGTTATTTTATAAGGTGGTTTCAATGAGGCAAAGCTCGAATAAGTAAAAGTGTAGTATGTATTTGTCACGGACTACAAGTCCGCGCCAGCAATGAGTGGCGTATGCCGCACGCGTTTAAAAACGCGCGCGAGCGAATGTAGCGAAAAGTATGCCGTACACGTCCAGAGGCAGGTGAATGGGGGTTATGGTAAATCCCTTGTCTTAAACAATATTTTTCTAAAGTACGATCTCGATCCTGTTTTCCTTGCTGTTCAGCAAACCAAAAAATAAGTTTCTTTCAACTCTTATTCCGCCTTTTCGGTATGGGTTTTCCTCGTAGGTAAAGGGCGGTTCTACATGATTTACTTTAAGAGAGAGGGGACTAAAGGTTGATTTGGTAATGTGGTAGGTAACACTAAATGGTATGTTACTAAAGCTAAAGTTTACCCTTAAGCCATCAAATTCTTTTGGTAGAACTGGGTCAATAACAACGAACTCATTGCTGAATCGGAATCCGAGTAACCTGCCCAAGATAATACCTATGAAAATGCCGGGTCCACTGGAGTAAACTCGCCACCCACCATGTAATTTGATGTTTCCTTTAATAACCTCGGGGTATAGCTTATCGGCCTCGTACCTATTTTTAAATAGCACATCAGAGCTGCTGTAATAGCAGTTTGATTGTCGAATATCGCCCTGTTTTACTATGTTAGTGTAACTAATTGGTACGGCTTGCAGAATGGCACGAATAAGTTCTTCGGCTTTGCCAGTTACGGCAAGAGTTTCCGCATATCTAATATGTTCGTGAGTGTACATTAAGCCAATTTCCCTTCCAAAAAATGTACTGCTTTCGGCACGTTGGAAAATTTTTTGTAAACCTCCGCTATACTTAAGGGGCTTATCCATAAGTCGGGCACCATCGGGGCCTAAAAGGTGATTTGTTATTATTTTTTGGTGATTGAAAGCCTGATTTAAATCAAAAATCCCGCTTAGAATACCCCTGTTCATTGGGAGGATGCTATAACTAACTCCTGTTTTACTATCGGAGGGATGAAGAAGGAGTGTAAAAGTGTTATCGTTTTCTAAATGTCCGTACCCGGCTACAACACCATTGGTAACTAAATATTTATTAAAGTCTGTTTTAATTTTAGTACTTATTTCACCTAATGCTTCGGCTTTATCGGTTAACCCCATTAACCTATAGACTGTTTCGAACAGCTTAAAGGCCTGATAATTCATTTCAACTGTCCAGCTCGATACCAAACGTTGTGCCAATTGGCTGTTAACCGGTTGAAGCGAATCGTTCCAATCGCCACCCCCAAATGGCACTAGTGCAGTGCCAGGAATGAACGATTTAACAATCCTATCAATTAACCGTTCAACATGTTCAATTAGTGGAGTAACCTCCCTGCTGTCACCATTATTTTCGGTGTAGTAGGGTAAAGGTGAGTTCAGAATATCAACATCTCCGCTATTTATGATGTAGTTGGAGAGGGCTATAATACACCAGTAGGCAATATCGCCATGGGCCTCGTGAGCCCTGATGGTTTTATACCTATCAAACATCCACCATTGTGGCCACCACCCATCGGGGTTCTGGTTGGAAAAGATTGTTTGAAGAATTTTTTTTACCTCATTGTACTTACCTAAACTTAACAACATTTCAACAGGACCCTGGGAAACATCGCGTGTACCCCATGCTGCACCTCCAAATTGTTCTAACCCATAGGGAGTGAGGTAATGGATTAGAGCGTTTGACTCAAACCAGGGTATAATCTCGTTAATGATTTCAATTTTATCGGAATTTCCTGAAAGGGTTATTTCTAATCCCGATTTTTCTCTAAATGCCAGAGCATCTTCTAAATCTGCCTGGAACTGTTGGTCGGGGTTGTTGATGGTTGACTGGTCAAAAAGGTTTTGAAGCTCACAAATAAAACTTATGCTTAACTGTTTTGTTGAATCGGATTTGATAACGACAAACGAATTGGCATAGCTGCTTTCAATATCAATACAATTGCCGTTATCAAATTTTAAATTAGCACAATCCGATTTGTTTATAACCAAACGGTATTGGGCTTTAGGGTAATTTTTAGAAAGAAGACTTTCTGGGCTAGGGATAAAGGTTAAACCGTTCGGAAAGCCTGACGATTTTACTTGCCAACCATTCAGCTCATCGAGGTTATTGGTAATGATAATGTTTACTGGATGGCCAGATATTACCTTAAAATCAAAATTTACAACTGGTGTATTAGGTGAAGCCCATGTTGTTACTTGAAAAATATTACTATCGAGCTTATAAATCCATCGAGCATAATTCAATCCCATTTCGTAGGCCGATGGTACACCTAGCTGGTAATACCTATTGTTGATTTCTACGAAAATTCTTTGACCTGTTTCGGGTATAAGGTTGAATTGACTTGTATTTATTGAAAGTAGTGTATTGAAATTAGTGTTTCCTTGTTTTAGATGAGAATTAAAAACACCAAACGACCATGTTGTAAGGGAAACAATATTATCATCCTGATTTAGGTTGATATTGGACTGGAGAATGTGCCCGTGAGGACGATAGGCCAGAATATCTTTTTCTCCAAGTACAACATGCTTGCCCTTGCCATAAAAAAAAGAAAGCAATTTACCGTTACTAAAGTCAGGGAATCGTTTCTCAGAACTATAAAAATGGTTAATTTCATTTTCACTCAAATCCTGGGATGGGAAAAATTCAGAGCTAATAAAAAGATTATGCTTTCCCTTTTCCCAATTGCTTGTGGTAGGGTATTTGCTTTTGAATTGTTCAAAAAGGTTAGGTAGAATGGCTAAATCGGTTGATGAGGTTGCTGAGGGATGATCGGGCAAAAACCTAAAGACGAAACTGATTTGTTGGTTATTACCACTGCTGAAATCGAATGGTATTGATTGGATAGCAATAACTGACGATTCAGCAGCACATTCGCCGGGCAATGTATCGAGTTCTAAAGCAAGGGGGATTTTAGTTTTTCGGTATGAGTTGCCGTAAACATAAAGCCCATCGGTAGTGGCCGAGGCTGCACCATTTTTACATGCCGCCATTAACCAAGGGTTACCGGTAGGCTCTTTCATGTTTTGCCGGCAGCAAACCACAGCACCATACTGAGGATCATCCAGGATTAGCCTTTCAGTGTATTGACTTACGTAGTATTCATTCACTGGGCCAACTGATAGCTGCTTTAAGCCAACATCCTGAATTATTATTATGTCGTAATTGGAAGGTGAAGAATTCCCATTGGTTAATTCAATTGACCATAGCCAGCAACTATCTGTGTTATGAAGCTGAAGGCTGATTAAGTATTCAATACCGTTCCACTTCCCTTTTGCAAAGTAACAGTTATCCTCAAAAGTAAAAACAGAATTACTGCCTGTCCCGAAAAGCATTATGTATTTCTTGGGGGTATTTCTTTCTCTAAGAAATATACTTGTCCCAAACATTGAGAATGGGTTGGTATCGCGTAAACCTATACGAATACCATTAGATGAAATACGCTTTATTCCGCCATTACTGTGAAATTCAAATTCTAAACCTGAATTGTTTTTCAGCTTCATTTGTCAAGCATTTTTAGTGTTAACAAAATTTCCTTGTTGCTGTGTAAGTAGTTCAATACTATCCGATTGTTATGCCAAATGAGCATAATGGGTTTTTCGGAGATTTCGGCCGACTTAATTTTGGTGATGTTTATCCCTTCAAGAACCATTTCACCAATCAATCCTGGGTCGCCCGTAAGGTGTATAGTAATGATATTTTTGTTTGAGTTAATCCCAATAACATCGGAGGTAGTATGAAGTATATTAATGCCTTTACCAATTTCTTTACTAATTGGTGAAATAAAGGCGTAAAGCGGTGGAATCTCAATTTCTCCATCGATTAGTGGGAGTTGAACCCTTTCGTTTGTATTGGGATGCTTATAGGTAATTTTTCCGCTCTGATTTTCGTTGTAATAGTTTCCAACAAATAAAAGCGATTCAGAGGTATCATTAAACTTCTGACGTACGGTAATAAAATTGTTAGTGCTCGATGCGTTTGCCAATTGGGCTTTTGAACGCTCTAGTATGGTTGTGTAGGCTTGCAAATGGCCTTCGGTATCAAATCCTAGCCAGGTACCCAGGTGAACTACTTTGCCCTTTCCAACATTCTTTTCAAATCCGCAAATACTTCCCCTCAGGGTAAAGGCTATAGGAGTAGCACCATCTATAGCCTCTGTTGTATAGGCAATCAGTGGGTTTGAGCATTTAATATCGGTCAAATTATAAAGTTTGATTAAGGGGGAATCAATTATTTCCGGTTGTGATGATTTTATTTTAAAAGTATCCCTGAGTACTGTGCAAGGCTTTTGGTTCATCTCCCTATCGGGTAAGTAGGGGAAAATAACCAAATTACCACCATTAGTCACAAAACTTGCAATGGTTTGCTGATCGGGAGCATTCATCTCATCGGTACTAAAGAGCCAAACCTGCTTATAGGCCAACAAATCGTTCACCGATGAGCTGGCTAGGTCAACCATATCGTAGTCAACATTGAGAACCTGGAGGGCTTTGAGTAATCCATCGAAATATGCCGACCGACGGATCCGAGCTGGAACAAATTTTAGTTCTGAAGCTCCGACTTCAGGACGCTCTAGCTCAGTAGCGTAGTATGGTGAGTAGAAAAGGACACATACCTCGGCTTTTCTTTTAGTGGTTAGGATGAGTTCTTCATGGGTTTCAATAAACCTACTCATTTTCTGAACAACAGGGAATGCACTCGATGGTTTAGCTTGGTTATCTAAGGGTGTAAACCAGTAAAAAGTATCACCGGAATATCCCTTTGCGGGTGGGTTTTTACCCTGTGAAAACATGTAGTAATTCCATCCTTTTAGGCCATTGGCAATACTTGCCTTGTAAAAGAGTTCCATTTCACGCGGATTGGTAACCACATGGTATTCCCTTGATCCACTCTGAAACTCAGCGGCAAACAGAGGTTTTTCACCCTGCATTGCACTAACAATGTCGTTGATGATTCTATCGTCGTGGAGGTTCCTATACGAGACAAATTCAGGAATGTGGTCAACTCCAAATATCAACTCACTTTTATCCTTATATAGGTCCTCGTACATGGTAATATTGAGGGGGAACTCGTACCCATGACCGTAAATCCATCCGGGAAGGTTATGGTATAAGGGAATTGAAATATTGTGCTTACGAATCCAACTGGATAGTAATCGTAAGTAGTTAGCGTAATACTTTCTCCAGAAACAGTGCCATTCGTAATCGCGGCTACGATCGCCTTTGGATTTATAAGGGGTATTCCCATCGGGGGGTAACTCAATTTCCTGAAACGAGGTGTAATTAGTTTCCCAAAGGGTGTTCAACTCATCAATCGTTGAATACCTTGTTTTGATGAAACTGATAAATTGCTCTTTTACCTGTTCATTGTAATCGGCTTGGTGGGCAAGCCATGAGAAAACTCCAATTTCGTTGCAAACCTGCACCATTATTATAGGTCCCCCATTTTGTATCTGTTTCTGGCAAATAACGGGCATTACATGGTTATACCATTGTTCTACTTTGGAAAGAAATGCGGGGCTAAACAGGCTAACGCCATCGCTCAGAACGGCCTCGCCTTTGCTGTTATGCATTTTAATAGTGTCGCCATACCTTTCCAGAAACCAATCGGGCAAACCAGCGCCTCTGTATTCAGCAAGTATAAAAGGACCAGGCTTAACAATACAGGTAAAACCATGTTTTTGGCAAAGCTCTATCCATCCTATAAGATCGCGTTCAGGTTGAGTTGTTCCACTAAAGTCAAACTCACCTTCGTTAACCTCGTGCCAAACCCAAGGAACATAGCTGCTAATGGTTTTTAGCCCTGCCTCTTTGGCTTTTTTCAGATGTTCTTCCCATAGCTCACGTTTAATTCTGAAATAATGAATTTCACCGGAGTTCAGAAATACTTTTCTACCATTCAAACTGAAATATCCGCCTTCAATTCCAAACTTGTTCATAGTATTTCTATTTTTTACTGGTTCTGTAGTTTGTTTCGGGTTGTTAATGTTTGCTTTATTTCTTGAAGCCGCTTTTCGGTAAGGTTATATCTAAATATGAATATCAACGAAAGTATACTCATAATAACTGGCAATCCAATTTCAACTACTCTCATCATAAGTAAAGTGAACGGGCTCTGACGTTTTAGGGAAGGAATTTTTTGGGTTATTTCGTCCAGCTTATGGATGTTGACGGAATCGATATCATAAATGTTATACTCTTGGAGCACGCAATTTATTTGTGCAATGTCCCTTAGTAACTCTTTATAGTGGTTTCCGTCACCTTTACCGGCAATTATTGATTCAAAATGGTTCATTAGATCGTAAACATTGTTTTGAGCTTTAATTAAATTAAAGTTCATTCTTTGTTTATTTAATTTTTGTGCAATGATTGATAGGTTGACAGAGTCGGGACTCGATGTATTTAGAACAGAATCCCAATATTTTAGGCTGTCGATAGTAATGCTTAGGTTCTGTCGTAAAGCTACTTTGGCTTGAATTTTTAGGCTGTCGGTTTGAGGATTTTCGTGCTGATTTACTCTTTCCAAAAAAGCATCGTATTTAATTGCATTACCAAGTATATCAGTGTTAATATCTTTTATTTTTTTTATGTAATCGGTGTAGTTCAAAACGTTTTTATCGGTTAGATTTACTTTGATTTCCTTTATGCTACCTTCAAGGTAGTCAACTTTTGTTACCTGGTTCTGGTCGAACTGAGTGAACTCAATAAGGATTCCGGCAACAAAGCTGGCCACGGCAAATCCCATTTTAATAAACCACCAGAAAACCGAGTAAAAGCTTCCTTCCTTTCTATGCCCAGTATTTAAGTCATCCTCATCGCAAATATCACCTACCATTGAGGAGCCAAGGGTGAAGAAGAATAGCATTCCTGCTGAGAGCAGAATAGTTGGAATAATTATCAGGTACGGGTATTCAGGGTTATAACAAACTATTTTTGAAAGCTGTGCGGTGGCCATTAATGCAATGGATAGGATTAATGTATTGCGTTTGCCGAGTTTAGGGCTTATCCAGTTCAATGGAAAAACTGCTAAAAGCCCTGTAACAGCCCATATGGTTCCATTAATGCCAAGCAGATATGCTCCAGCTACCTTATCGCCTGAAAAAACGTAAAAAATAGGTATGTATGAGCCCAACAGCGTTACAAAGTTGAAACCGGTTGCAAGGGTAAAAATGGCAAGAGTAAGCCTAATAAAATTCCTGTTTTTTGTGGTATGCTTCATGTCGGTCCAGAAAGGTTTTTTCTCCTGCTTCTGCACCCTCACAAAGCTAGGTTCTCGTAGTTTTGCAGTCCACCAAAAGGAGAGGGGTATAAGCAAAGCTGCAATCATTAATGAAACATAGCGCATTCCATCGGCTTCGTTCCCTCCGGGGCCTTTAAATGTTTCCAGGTTGGCGAGCACAAAGAGCCATGGGGTGCTCATGGCAAAAAGATTTCCCACAAAACTTTTTGCGCTAAACAGCCGTGTACGCTCATGGGGGTCAACGGTCATTTCCATCCCTAATGCTCCATGAGGGATTTCAAATATTGCGCACGAGGTGTAGAAAAGCAGAAGTGTTACAAGTATGTAGGATAGCTGAAACCACTGATAGCCCGACTCAGAGGGGAACCAAATTCGTATGGTTTCGCCTTTGGGTATCCACCACATGGCCACAAAGAACAATGCTACCAGTATTCCTCCTACCAGTAAAAAGGGTCGTCGGCGGCCCCAGCGAGTGCGAGTATTATCCGATAGATGCCCAATAATAGGGTCGGCTATTGCATCCCAAAGTCGTGGTATAATTAGTATTGTTCCCAACCAAAAAGCGCTTAAGCCTAAGCTTATGTTCCCCATGAGCCCAACAAGGATGCCAGCAATGTTAAAAAGGGCAATGGGTATTATGCCGCCAGCCCCATAAGCTAATAGCTGTGATATCTTTATCCTATATTCACTTTTTGCCTGTAAATTATTGTTTTCCATTACATTAAGTTATTAGTAGTAAATTTTTATTTCGCAGGGGATTTCATTAACTCGTATCTCATTTACGTTGTAGGTATTAAGCTTAGTACCATTCACTTCTACCCCTTTGGGAAGCTTAGAACCATTAAAGTTTCTGATACAGATTCCATTGGCTGGAACTCTAATATTTCCGCCAATTTTTATTTTGTAGTGGTCGTTTCCTTTTGTAATAGAGTAAGATAAGTTCCCGTAGTATGTTGGAAGGTTTTGAACCGAAATTCCTTGAGGGCTGTCAATCCAATCCTGTTTAAGAGCTGAGCCAATACATAAGGTGTTGTGGTCAATATCTTCGTAAACAAAAATATTTCTGAAGGCATTAATGAAGTCGCTACCTACCCAGGTGTGAGGCATATCGCCTATGTAAGCTGGAGTTCTATAATCATTCCAAACCACTTCAGCCCAGTGATACCATCCTTGGGGCCGTTGCTGGCTTAGGAAGTAATCAATTAACTCATGGGCTCTTTCGGGTTGATTGAGCATTATGAACGAGCCAATAATTCTGTTCTCATAGGGTGTAAAGTTGACCCAGTTTATTTGGCCCGTTTTTCTCTGGCTAAAGTATGTATAGTATCTTTCAAAGGTATTGTAAATTTCAGGTTTAGGAAGATTTTCGAACTCATTGCAAGGAGTAAGTGCAATTGTTGTTGATGTGGCATCAAAATCTCCCAGCTCGGCACATCCTGGTATATAGTTAATATTATGGTTCTTAATGGTCAGGTTTATCGATTTATATAGGTTTTTCCTGAAAGTATCGGTTACTTGCTTAATGCGCGTATATTTTTCATGATTTCCCAAAGCGATTTGAATATCGCAGGCATCCTTGAGCCCTTTAAGGATGAAGAAATTATCCCAGTATGAGTGCATAGGTTTTGCTGAGTATCCCTCGTGGCTAATTGATTCGGGAACTAAACCATAAAAGGCTCTCAGACTATCGTTTCCATACCTGAAATAATCAGTGGATCGTTCGGCTATCAACGATTCGATGTAACCTATTGTTCTGAGGATATAAGGATTCATCTTTCGCAGAAATGCGGTATCGTGTGTAAAACTGAAGTATTCATGTATTAAGTAGATAAATTGACCGTGACTGTCATGCTCTGCAACAGGGTCGGGACCTCTAAAGTCTACAACACAGGGAACCTTGCCGTTTTCATAAAGATTTTGAGCATACCACTCAATAAATTCCTTAACTTCATCAGTAATGCCCGATTTCAGTAATGCCGATGAAGTAAGCGAACCATCACGCATCCAACTTCTCTCATATGAACGGGAACCGGGTTGTATGCCATGAATATCGCGGTTAATTAAAATATACATTAGGTTGGCACGGTAGGTTTTTAATAAATGTTCGGCAGTGCTGGGTAAATTGAATTTTACGTATTCGGTTTTGCCGCGCCAGTAGTCCGACACTTTTGCAATTGTATCGACGATATTTTTTGTTTTTAATTCTGAGTCATTGATATTTTTTGAATGATATGGAGCAATAGCAAATAAAGTATGGGATTGTCCGGCCTTTAGCTTTATGGTGTATTTAACAAATCCACCATTTAAACCCAAATTGTCAGTTTCTGCCATTACTACTTCTTTGTGGTTACTCCGTATTAATTCGGTGGGATTAGCGCTGTAGAATGAACCGGCAAAGAACGACTCAAACTTTTGGGTAAAGTATAGTGAGGTGTTATCAACTTCAACCCTATCTTTTGATGCGTCTAATGATATTTTTTTGATTGTTCCAACTCCACCGGCAAGGTTTAAGGTCTGGTAGTATGGGTTAACCTGAAAGGGTCTTATTAGCAGGTAAAAATCTATTGTTTGGTTTTTGTTGGTATTGTTTTTTAGGGTGTAACCAATCAGTAGTTTTGATGAGTTATTTGCATTTCCGTAGGAGGTAATGCCTACCTGTAAGTCAATATCATCGGTATGCCAATTAACCGTAGGTGTGTAATCATAGGTTTTACCATCAATAAAATAGGTAAGCGATTGAGAGGTTTTTACATTCGACCAATCATAAATTTTATTGCCAACCTTTACAACGGGCTCAATGGAAAAACTTGCTTTTTCAACTTCAACCATGCCATCTTCGTTAATCAGTGCCTCCTTTGTATCGCCACTTACACCTGAAATTGTCCAGTAGGAAGCCTGATCAAGAAAGTACCGAGGGTAATAGCCCTTTGGCGAATTCTTTGCTATGTACCTAAAAAAGTTGTTAAGTGTGTTCGATTCCTCAACCTTTATGATTTCAATATCCTTAATTCCTAAACCCTTGGAATTATTACTTTGGCTTAGTTTTAGTTTTAAGAATCGGGTTTCAAACTCAGGCAGGCGGATGTAGCTTGTGCTGTTAATATTTAAATTGACAGTAAAAGTTTTTTCCCAATTTATGGAATCATAGGATAACAATACATCGAATTTTTGGGCTTGTTTGCCTTGCATCCAATCAATTTTTAACCCGCCAATCTCACGCAGCGCTTTAAAATCAATCAGTATCTCCTGAATACTTTTGTTTTTGGCAATCCAAACGCTGTGGGGCTGCTGGTCAAGTATTTCGGCAATTGGTTTTGATTGTGTACCCGAAATTTCATAGGCAACTGGGGCAGGGTACTCATTGGAAATTGGGGGTAGGGCTTTAAAGGTTAGACTGTCAATCCATATTTTTCCACTTCCTCCAACGAACGATGCCACGGTAAACTCTATTCTATCAATTCTTCTAAAACGTGTATCGGTGGTTGGCCCCCAAGCAAAACTGATATGGCGAGGTTTTACTCTAACCTTTTGCCAGCTTGTAGGGAAATTGTAATTGCGGTTGTTTACCCACCAAACATTGTTACCAGTACTGTCAATAAACTTAATTTCAAAATTATTTGAGGGCGATTCGGCTTTTATGTAAAAGGTTATCTCATAGTTCTCTGGCAAATTAATGGGAAAAAGCTTTTGAATACCACAGTAACCTGTACCCTTAACAAAGTTATATGTTATGCAAATGGATTTGCCGGAAAGACCATTATCGGTTTGAGCGGTAATATTTACCCCATCCGACTTAATATAGTTCCAGCCTTCAGTTGATTCGAACTGATCGAGAGTTACTGTTTGAGCCTTTACTCCGATGTGAAATGTTAAAACTGATAGCAAAGCAGCAGTAATTGTTGCCTTTAAGTGATGGTTCATACCAAGAGTGTTTTAATAAGAAAAAAACTGACGATTCGTAATTTCAGAAAACAATCAATTTATATTCTGAAAACCAAGTTTCTTTAACCCTGACTGAATTATTGGATCGGGCATTATATAGTTCCAAACCATGCCTGTTCTGAAGTTTTCAATCATAATAAGCATTGGGCCTTGATCAATTCCAATAAAGTCGTTATCAACCCATTTAGCAGTTGGATTAAAGGAGTCGTAAAATCCATATTTACCCCATATTTTATCGCCATAGCGCTTCAACATTGCTTTAGTTGTTGGGAGCACAATTTCAGGAGCAAAAGGTAGCGATGATAGATGCCCATAGGGGGCTATAGTACCATCATCAAAGTAGTTAAGTTCCCTTCCGCTGGCCCCCCTGCCGGCGTATCCGAGAAAAACTTTATTGTCAAAATTATACTTATCGGTTGGCCCATCGCATGCAGTTATTCCCCAGCAAAGTGAATCGTAACCAACCCACCCATGGGGATTATCGATGCAATACTCTCGCTGAGCGTAAGTGGCAATACGGGAGTTAATGAAGTAATCGATTCCTTTTTTGCTCATGTATGAGTCTTGTATACCACGAAAATCGATAAAAGCATGTGAAAATTGATGGCCAAAAAGTGGCGGGAATGCAACATGTGAAAAATCCTTGTAAGGAGTGTACCAGTTGTAGGATTCGAGCCATGAATTGTATGCCTTTTCAATATTTTTCATTCCTGATCCTGCCGCCAGTATGTATAGGAATAGCGCTTCGTTATACCCTTTCCAGCCCATATTGTGTATACTCGATTCCGGATACCATCCCATTGAAATGGTGTAAGCGTATTGCCCTTGAGGTGGCATTTGCATGAAATCCCAGTCAACCCTTTTTATTAAAAAGTCAGCAATTTGGCGGATCTGACGTTCCACGCTATTGTTTGCATTATAGTAGTTGCGGGCAAAAATTATCCCCATGAGCAGTAGGCCTGTATCTACCGATGATAACTCACACTTCCATTCCCTTTTTCCAGTTTCCATGTTTAGGAAATGGTAGTAAAAGCCTTTATAGCCCGTAGAAAGAGGATCAGGACTTTGCTCAGAATTTTTAAAGAATTTAAGGATATTTAGGGTTATTTGAGCTGCCTCATCGCGACTAATCCATTTACGCTCAGCACCTATTGCAAAGCAAGGAATAGCAAAACCTGTTGCGGCAATGCTAATTGGCGACCATTTGGCTGCTCTGTCTTTTACAGCACCCCAATGTGGGTGATGCTCATTCATAAAGTACTGAAAAGTCTTATACTGAATTGAATCGAGCATTTTTTCTTCCTCGGCAGTTAAGGAGTAATTTATTTTGCCCTTTGATGGAAAGCTGATATTATTAGTTTTTGAGCATGAGAGCATTAGGAAGGTAAGCACCATTGATACCTTCCAAAACATTCCAATTTTACCATTGATAGCCATAGCCATGCGTTTTTTAGGTTACCTGCTAGTATTGAAACCAAGACGGGAAAGTCCTTGCTTAACCTCGGGTGCCGACATGAAAAGATTCCAGCATAAACCGCTACGATAGTTCTCAATCATTACTACTATTGGTCCCTGGTCAATTGCCAAATAGCTTGTACCCCACCAATTTGCAGTTACATTAAATGCATCGTAAAAGCCGTACTCACCCCAAACCTTGTTTCCAAGTTTATAGTAGAGGAAGCGTGCCACTTTTTTCGATTCCTCAGGGGTATAAGGCATGGACGATAGAGCAGCAGTTGGGCTAATAACTCCAATATCGCGGGTGGGCTCATGCACACCATAGCCTGTATTGTCGTCCGATGCTGTTAGCCCCCAGCAATCAGCGCTGTACAAGGGGTATCGTCCTGGATTAACAATGCAATGTTGACGGTTAATAAGGGTGTGGTTTACGTTTTGCTGCCAGTAGTTTGCATAGTTATCACTTAAGTTTCTGGGGTCAAGGCCCATAAATGAGTAATGGGCAAAGAAAAGGGGCCCCCCGTAGTCAAAACCAACCGGTAGGGATATTCCATAAAAAGTCTTCCCGTTGGTAATAGCTCCATTCCTTGCCCAACCGGAATGGTAAACCGAAGGGTTAATGGGGTAGGTAGTTGAAGAAGCGGCTAATACATAAACGATTAATGCCTCATTGTAGCCTCTAATTTGCATATTTATTGCCCAGCCAACGGTAGGCGACCAGTGCCAGTAAAGAACATCCTCGCCATCCTTAGTGTACCATGTCCATTCTACTCCATTAATCAACTCATTTATTTGGTTTATTAAGTTGTTTTCAGAACTCTCATTAGGGTTAAGGTACTGCCGGAGTGTGATAAGCCCCTGAACCAGAAACGCGGTTTCAACCAAGTCGCCTCCATTATCGTTTGTACTGAAAGGATATACTTTACCTGTAACACCGTTATACCAATGGCCCCATGCGCCATGAAACCTATCGGCATCTTTAAGGAAATTTACAATGGTTGAGAAACGGCTTATGCCTTCGGCTCTGGTTATGAAACCTCGTTCAATGCCAACAATGATTGCCATTATGCCAAAACCACTACCTCCAATTGTAACTATATCGCCCGATGTATTCCTTTCCCTTGCTAAACCTGAGGTTGGGTGGGCAAAATCCCAAAAGTACTTAAAGGTTCGATGTTGTATTAACGTTAATAGGCTATCGTCCGAAATTTGCTGAAACTTATCGGTTGAATCGAGCTTGGTAAAAAACTTGGCTGTATACCCATTTATGATATTGCCACCCAAGTTTTTGCCCTGCGATACCGTGAACCGATAAAGCGTGAGAGGTTTCAGATTTTCGTTGGGTATAATACTTAAAACTTTTGAATCAGTATTGAATTGATGGGTGTAATTATTGTATGTATCTCCAGAAAAGTAAATATTGTAGGTGTCGATTTTTGTTGTATCAACAGGTTTATCGAAATAGACTTTTATGTTTGGTTTAAAACCAATATGGTTGATTTGACCATTGTCATAAACTTTAATCCCGTCAATGGTAATTGAGTCGACCATTATATTTCCAATGGGTTTTACCGTTTCCTCTTCTTTGCAAAAGGTTACGGTAATTAAAATTCCAGTTAGTGCGATTAGCGAAAAAACGTACTTCATAGGGTTTAATAAAAAATAGGGTGGGGTGTTTCCCCCACCCTAAAAATTCGGTTATTCAGTAATTTGTGATACTTCGGCATCGTACAAAGCCTTAACTTCTGTAGCTGATAGTGCTTTATCGTAAACACGGAGTTCATCCAGGTTGCCCATGAACCACCCCATCCATTCATCAGTGGCTTGAGAATCGGTTTTTGGTCTCCATGCGCCAATGTTAAGCACGTCGGCGTTAACAAAGTTCAGATCGCCAAGGGGTTCCTGCTGATCGTTGGCGTAGCGATTTTCAACTGCTGCAGGGAATTCAACTTTTGCACCATCCTTGTAAATCATAAACTTGGAGGTAGTAGCATCGTACTGGAACACAAGGTGCATCCATTTATTTACCTGGAAAATCGATTTCTTTGCTTCAATCCATTGACCTTCCCAGGGAACACCTACTTTTTTAAAGTGTAGTTTAAAGAATAGTGAATCGGCACCAGGAGCAGTAAGCCTCTCAATCATGATTGTGAGGTTTCCCCAGAATAAATCATCGGATTTTCCGATTTCGAAAACCTTAGGTACAGGTGTACCATCTACTTTAGGGGATTTAATCCACATGGCAACAGTGTACGACTTTAGGGTTTTAAGTTTGCTGTTGTCAGGTAGATTGTAGCGTAGATATGCGCCATCTGCACCCTGGTAAGCCTTACCTCTACGTCCTACAACATAAGTAACATTAGGTTGTTGCGATGGTGTGAGGTTACCAACTTTATCAAGGGCATTGTCGTCAAATGGCATGTAAGCAACCAGGTTTGCCGTTGCAATGGTACTTGGATCAACCTTCCCATTGTCATTGTTATCATCATCTTTACTGCATGCGGTGAATAGCAATCCACCCATTACTACAGCGCCAAAAAGAAGCGCGCCAAAAATTCTGAATTTGTTCTTCATAGGACTTAAAATTTAGTTAGACATAGGTTTATTTAAAAATGAAATTAATATCCGCTATTTTGAGTTAAATTCGGATTCAGTTGCAATTGGGCAGCAGGGATTGGGTAATGCTCATGCTTTCCTACCACAAATCCCTTCGATGCAAGCGCGGTTGCTGCTTGATTTGTCCGCACCAGATCAAAATACCTGTCCTCCTCCATGGCCAGTTCGGCACGGCGTTCGTCCCAAATGTCCTGTAGAGTAGCTCCGCTGATACTGGGTAAACCAGCTCTGTTTCGAACCATGTTAATAGCATTATCGGCACTTAAGCCACAGGTTAAGGGAACGGTAGCGCCTTGCACCAATGCCTCGGCATACATCAAAAGGATATCGGAATACCTGATTACCCTGATGTTATGGTCAAAACCATACCCATTGTACACCCATCTATTTTGCGATGAGGGTGTATATACCTTTCCGTTGTAAACAGGGTTGGCGCAACTCATTTTAATGCTGTCGCCTTCCGGTGTTTTAGTTCCCCTGTAAAGCAGTGTAGTTGCGGGTCTTATTATTTCACCACGCGAAGTATAAAAATCGATTAGGTTTTGACTTGGTGTACAGAAACCCCAGCCTTGCATATTGGCAGGTGAGTTTCCGCGCGGCCCCTGTACATACCCATACTCAAGATAAGCAGCATCGCCCGATGACTTTCCAAGTGTAGAACTTTGAATTTCAAAAAGCGATTCCTTTGAATTCTCTCCATCCATGCTAAATACTTCGCGGAAGTTATCGAGAAGTCTGAACCTGCCCGATGCAATAATTTTATCGGTAAGTGACGCTACGGAGTCCCATTCCGATTGGTATAGGTGAACTTTAGCCTTTATTGCCATTGCAGTGTATTTGGATATTCGGCCACCCCATTCCTTGGTGTAACCATCGGGTAGAACAGCAATGGCCTCTTCCAGATCTTTCTCAATGAAAGCGTATAATTCACTTGTACTCGCCTGACTAAGTGAGGCTAACTGTTCAGAGGAAAGAACCGTATCTACTATAGGTACTCGCCCAAATAAACGGGTCAGGTTAAAGTATGCGTAAGCCCTAATGGCTTTAGCCTCACCTTGGCATTGAATGGCATAATCGCGATCCGATTTATTCTGTAAGTTTTGAACGAAAAGGGGCATTTGATGAATGGCGTAGTTGGCACCGCTAACTATATCGTAGTATCCAGTCCACAAGGCATTTATAAGACCGTTGTTAGGCTGAAAGTTCAGGTTGTCAATGTCGCGCATTTCTGGGTTATCTTCAGGTGTACTACCTTTATCGGCATTGTCCGAGGCAATTTCAAAAGCCCCAACGTACGGAAAAACATGTGCTCCCCAGTTTCTCAACTTGGCGTAGGCAGCGCTTACTGAAAGAAATATATTTTCGGACTTGGTGTAATCAATTCCGGTTGTGGGTAAGGTTCCCTCCTGCCGAAAGTCGAGAAAATCTTCACAGTTCCAAAGTAACAGAACCGATGCAAGAGTTATTATGATGTATTTTAATGTTTTCATGGCGCTTAGATTTTGAGTTAAAATATCAGCTTAATACCCAGTGTATAAATGGCTTGCATGGGGTAGACATTGAAGTCGATGCCGCTACTGATAGGCGATCCTCCAACCTCAGGGGTAAAACCTTTGTATGTAAAGAATGTGTATGGGCGTTGGGCTGTGAAGAATACCCGAAATTTGGGTACGTAAGGAATTTTATCGGTTGTGTAGCCTATTTGCACATTCTGAATCCGAATGTAAAAACCATTTTCAACAAAGAAATCGTTAGCTTGCTGAATAAATGAAGAGTTATAGGCTTCAGCCGATGGGTAATCGGTCGATTTATTTGAGGGAGTCCATCGGTTATTGTAAAAATCTTCATCGTAGTTTCCATCGGAAAATACATCCCTGTTCATCCTTTTGGCATTCAAAATTTTGTTGCCGTACTGTCCGGTAATGGAAAGGCTTACATCAAATTTTTTGTAGTTTAAACCAAAATCAAACCCCGTAATTAGCCAAGGTATTGCACTACCCAGGTAAACTTTATCATTTGCATCCACAACCTTATCGCCGTTTTGATCCTTATACTTGAAATATCCTTTATCCTTAATGGCTTGACTTACTGGGTCGCGTAAAGCTTCAAGTTCACTCTTGTATACACCGTCAATCTCATACCCGTAGAATGAGCCTATGGGGTGCCCAACAGCAGTTCGGGTTGTATAGTTCCCCCTTACATAACCACTGGGGATGTACTCCCTACCATTAAGTTCAAGAACCTCGTTATGGTTGAATGTAGCGTTGAACGAAATGTTGTAATTAAGGTCCTTTGATATCTCGTTTTTGTAGTTCAGCGAGAACTCCACACCGGTGTTCAAAACTTTTCCATTATTACCTAAAAGCTCAGCAATACCACCTCCGGTGGCAATGGGAGCATAAAACACTACATTGTTGGTAACACGTCGGTAATAATCGAGTTCACCCGATACTTTCTGATTTTTAAGTGTAAAGTCAAAACCCATATCAAACTCTGTAACTGTTTCCCACTTCAGGTAATTCTGCAGAACAGTTTGAGCACCCATACCATCCACCAAATTATCGCCAAACACTCCTGAACTTCCAACACCTGTTTGACCAAGAATCATCGAGGAGTTGGCGGGTACATTGTCATTACCAAGCATTCCCCAGCTTAAGCGTAACTTCAGGTTGGCAAACTTTTCATTAATTCTACTAAAGTTTTCCTGGGTGATATTCCATGCAATACCCAACGAGGGAAAATAACCCCATTTTTGTTGATATTTTGAACTTGCATCGGCACGGAATGTAAGGGTTGCAAGATATTTATCATTGTGGTTCAGTGTACCTCGAGTAAAAAATGACAGTCCGTTGTACCTTGCTGCCCCGTCGTATGCATTACGGTCGCGGAATGAGCCATTTATAAGGTATTTCGATTGTTCATCATATCCGGGAACGCTATTGGCAAAGCCTGAAAGGGTTTCCCATTTCTCCATTCTGATCGAATGCCCTAGGAGTATGGAGTATGATGTTTTTCCAGCACTATTCTTATAGGTTAACAGGTTATCAATAATTTGTTTGGAGGCACCTCCAAATGTTTTTGTCAGGCTTGACTTAGTTACTCCCTGCGAGCCACCAACATAGAACTGAGGGGTATAGCTGCGTTGGTTCCAATTATCCTGATCCTGATTGTAGGCTGCACGGTAGGTTAGTTTATCTTTAATAATATCGAGTTCAGCATATATACTGAAAACCTCTTTATGTCCTTTTTCAAAGTTATCGGTATAGTAGGCAGACGCAACAGGATTCCCGTACTCGTTACCAAATCCGTATTTTTGCGGAGCTCCAAACTTTACAGGGTAGGCATCGCTGTTTGTTGGGTCATAAACTGAGTAAACAGGTGGGTTAACATATGCACCAAAAAAAGCATACGTATTTGGGTTGAACCTGGAGTAATTGGATATAATAGTATTAATGCCTATTTTAAGGTTTTTATTTACTTGCTGGTCAAGTCTGCCTCTGATGTTATAACGCTGGTAATTGTTCTTGGCATCCATAATACCATTCTGGTATATATAGTTGCCCCCAATTGAGTATGAAGTCTTATCGGTTGATCCAGAAATGTCCAGGTTATGATTATTCATACCAGCTGGGCGAACAAGTTCCTGATACCAATCGGTGCTAGTAGGGTAATCGGCAGGATTTTTGGGAACATAACCCGGGACATTCTCATTTGCCTCGTTAAGGAGAGTAATATATTGATCCTTTGAAGCCATTTTAAGGATGTTTACTGGAACTTGGAATCCAACGTAGCTATCGTAGCTTACAGTAGGTATACCTGTTTTGCCTTTCCTGGTGGTAACAATAATTACACCGTTTGCGGCTCTAACACCGTAAATAGCAGCGGCCGAGGCATCTTTGAGCACTGTAAGATCTTCCACATCGCTCGAGCTTAAAAAGTCGATGTTGTCAACAAAAACTCCATCCACCACGTAAAGGGGTTTTGCATAATCGCCAATTGAGCCAACTCCCCTTATTTTTACTGCTGCTCCGCTACCCGGTTCACCGCTGTTAATAATTTGAACACCGGAGACTTTGCCTTGCAAGGCATTCATTGGGTTCGATGCAACCTGTTTTGATAGCTCGTTACCTTTAACTGTCACAATTGGGGCAGTAAGGTCCTTGGCTTTCTGGGTTCCATAGCCAACCACAACAACTTCCTGAAGTTGGGTTGACTTCAATTTTAGTGTAACATCTATTACCTTCTGATTTGCAATTTCAACCTCTGTATCCTCAAATCCTACAAATGAGAACACTAAGATCTTATCGCTGGGTTTCACTTCAATTTGGTAGTTCCCTTCCAAATCGGTAATAGTACCTCGGGTTGTACCCTTAACAGTAACGTTTGCACCGGGAAGTTTTTCGCCTGTATCGCCCGCTTTTACAGTTCCTTTAATTATTTGCTGTGCAAATGATGAACTGAAAAGTAGAACAAGCAATAAAGTTCCCGCTATGCGTATTAAAGTTTTTGGTTTGGTTTGAGTTAGGCTGTGCATAGCTTTTGTTTTTTGAACAATTAGTTTAAAACGTTTGCGCAACCAAAATTATAGTTTGGGTTAGCTAAAGTCCACTATTTAACATCATCATTAATTACGGGGGTCGAAAATCTATCCTGGATTCCGTTGCTCAATACTACATCACTTTAAATTAAAGGAATGTTAAATAATTGGTAAACAAATAAATACAACAGAATGTTTTGTAAAATTTTACAAAGCATGATTTGAAGAAATTAATCTAATAATCACCCAAGTGCCATGATTTAACAAATTAAACAGGACTAATAAAACGGAAAGCCTGAAGCATAAATAAATGAGTCGGAATAGATGGAATATGATAGGGTTAGAGAAGTTAAAGAAAAAGAAAATAGTTAGCCCTAAATATTTTGTTAGAACTATTGAAAGATTGAAATGAAATATAGTTTGGCCCTACTAAAACTTAAGTATGAAGTCGTTAAGATTATCGTTAGTGTCGAGTCCTAATCGTTTTCTTAATCGGTACCTTCGTTCCTCTACCCCACGGATACTAATGTTAAGCAGGGGTGCAATCTCTTTTGACGATAGATTCATGCGAAGGTATGCGCAAAGCCGCAAGTCGCTTGGTGTAAGCGATGGGTAATTCTCTTTTAATCGTCTAAAGAAGTTTTGATGGGCCTGATCGAATAGTTTTTCAAAGATTTCCCAGTCGTGATCGCTTTCAATGTCTTGGGTGATTAACCTGCTTATTTTGCTGTAGTACTTATTTGGGATTCGGTACCCCAGTTCGTTCTTTAGGCCTTCAAGTTCTTGGGCAATATCCTGTAAGAGTTGGTTTTTGCGGACAATTGCCATTGTGCTCAACGCTAATTGCGAGTTTTTATTTTCAATATCGGCTTGCAACTTTTCGTTCTGAAGTTTAATGATAATCTTTTCTTTTTCTTCCTTTTCCTTGTTAATTTTCTCAAGTTCAAGTTTACGTTTCTCTTCGTAATGCTTTTTCACTTTCTTTTTATACCTTGCTCTTGTGTAAGCTGTAATTGCAAAACCAAGAAGTATGTAAAAACCAATTGCCTTCCATGATGCGTAAAGGGGAGGTAAAACCTTTATCGTAACGGTGGCGTTTGGGGTAATATGACCCTTTGAATCTAGCGTTCTAACCTTGAACCTGTACGTACCGGGCGAAAGTCGTTTGTAGTCAATTGATGTATTTGGGGTCCACTCGCTCCACTCACGGTCAACACCATCAAGCATATACTGGTAGAAGTGTTTAACACCAATAATATCCTTTGAAGTAAATGAGAATGAAACGTTATTTTTTCGCCATGGGATTGTGAGTTCATTATTTCTATTTAAGCGGGGGTGGCTTTTTACATTTTGTTCGCCGTTCCAAATTACAACCTCTGTAATAATTGGAGGGTGAATGTCGATAGGAATTCTATCGAACATTTTTAAGTTAAGAATGGAGAAACCATTATCTAAGCAAATAATTTGAAGGCTATCATTAAGGCTAACAATATTTTCGTATCCATCAACCATTTCAATATTGTAGGCTTGGGGCAATATTCTATACTTAAGTTTAGCTTCACCGTAGCGTATTTCAAATAAACCCCATTCATCATCTTTTATAAACCAGTAATGGTTTGCAGGGAGCGAAATTATTGCTTTACATTTTTCAAAACCCTGTAGCTGGTAATTGATTTCGTTAAAGGGTATGAACTGCTCGGAAATATCGTCCCATCTTAAGATATTTTTTTGAGTTGGTACAACAATTCTGTTTTCAATTTTATATATTCTGTTTGTGTTGATATTCAGATTGTTTTTTATTCCTATAGTATCAATTTTCACAATTTCTGAAAGATCGTTACTGATTTGAGCACGATAAATTCCTGTAACTGTGTGTCCTAGCCACAAGTAGTTTTGAAAATCGATCTGCAAAAAGCGTGTAGGCGATGAGTATGTGGGTATTATTTTATTTACCCTGAGCGAACCATTCTCGTATGAGTAAGTAACTAAATTTCTGTAGGTGCTTTGAATGAATAAACTAGGTTCTATGCCAAATCGTTCAAGATTATAACCGCCTGAAATATAGCATACTTTGTTCAGATTGCCATTGGAATATGAGTAGGTACCATTATTTAAACCAAAGTAAAGCTTGTTACCAATTTGCTTGGTAAACCAACATTGACCTTGCGTTCCGTCAATCACACCCTGGTTCTCAAATTCGCCTCTTGGGTTGAGAGAGTAGGTATATACTCCTTGGTTTGTTGCAAGGAATAGTTTATTCTGTGAAAGGGCTCCAGAGTAGCACGCAAAGCTTTCTTTTTCATTAACATATGTGCTAATTGGTGAGTTAAAGGCCACGTAGCTTATACCCTTGTCTTTTCCTAACCAAAGATTTCCAATTGAGTCGAATTGCATGGAGAGGATTGTATTGTTATGAATTAGCTTCGAGTCTATGTGATGTAATAGTTTCCCCTTGTTATCAAAAATAAAAACACCTTCAAGTATTGTACCTATGGCAAGTTTACTTCCTTGGCTTTGGGCAATGTTTGGATTTGATTTTATAAGTTGAATATCAATGGAGGTTTTCCATGGAGTGAAAGCGTTACCATCAAACCTAAAAATTCCCATTGTTGAAGTCAGAAAAAGCGTATCGCTATTAAGCACTACAACCGATTTAACCTCGGTGTTTTTGAAAATTTCACTCCCTTTAATCTGTTTGAGGCCTAGTGTATCAACACGGTAAATTGGTCCGTTAATGGCTTGAGTAAAAATATTTTCACCGGCTTGCATTAGCAGAAGAACTGAGAAATCCAGGGGTATTTTACCAATTCTATCCTTTGACAGGTAAAAAATTGTTCCAAAGCTTTGAAAAAAAATAATATCCTTGATTGATACAATACGCCAGAACTCCTCATTGTGTATACTCGATCTAAAGGGCTTAGCAAGCGAAACGTAATTGCCAATACTATTGTTCAATATTTCATAGTAGCCAAAGTCCTCAAAGCTTCCCGCGTAAATTCTATTTTTAGCTGTCAAAACTGAGCGTATTGTTGTATTGTTCGGATGAGGTTTAATCTTCCAACTAGCACCATCAAAGCAAAGCAGTCCATTATTGTTACCAAACAGAATATGATTTTGCATGCCAAGGCAGATAGACCAGTTCTGATTTCCTGCCCGATAGTCCTTTTTCTCAAAGTTATTTATAAGAAGCGAACTTTGACAGTAAGTATAACTACTTAATGTCAGCAAAATATTTACTATCAGGAAACTAAGCTGACGGTTCAAGGCTTTTACTATTAGGTTGTGGTAATCCTTGAACAAATATATCAAATTTCGTCAAATACTCAACCACTATTCTGCTATTACACCAGAACCAATCAGCTCATCGTCAATGTACCATGCTGCAAATTGCCCTGCTGTTACTCCTCGTTGAGGGGTATCAAAAATCAGGTAGTATGCATTATTGGTGTGATGTAGGGTGGCTTGCTGCAGGGGTTGGCGGTATCGTATTCGAGCCAGAACCTGCAACGATTGCCCTGCAGACAATGCTAAATCGGGGCGGACCCAATGAACCTCATTGGGGTTCATGGAAAGTCCGGAGCGGTATAGCCCCTGGTGGCTTTGCCCCATACCAACGTAAACAATGTTATTCTCAATATCAGTTGCTATAACAAATAGGGGTTCGGCCTTACCGCCAACATTTAAGCCTTTCCGCTGACCAATAGTAAAAAAGTGAGCGCCCTGATGCTCGCCAACTACCTTTCCGTTGGAAAGCTTATAGGTGTATGGTTTTGAAAGCGATGCTAAATCGTTACTATTAATACTCGACAACTGGGTGTAAAAATCGGCAGGTATTTCAACTATTTTCCCCTTTTTAGCTTTAAGCTTTTGTTGCAGGAACACTGGTAAATCAACCTTCCCTACAAAGCATATTCCCTGCGAATCCTTCCGCTCTGCCGTTGCTAGGCCAAGTTCAGCTGCAATTTTCCTAACCTCGGGCTTATGCAAATGACCAATCGGAAAGAGCGATTTACTCAGCTGTTGCTGGTTTAGCTGGCACAGAAAGTAACTTTGATCCTTATTGGGATCAACTCCGGCAAGTAAGCGGTACAGAGTAGTGTTATCTTTTGTGATAGTTTCTTTTCTGCAGTAATGCCCGGTTGCCACATACTTTGCACCAAGTTTTATGGCTGCTTCCAAAAAAGCATCAAACTTTATTTCCCTGTTGCAAAGTACATCGGGGTTTGGTGTGCGACCCTTGGAATACTCGCTGAACATGTAGTCTACTACGCGCTGGCGGTACTGGTCGCTGAGGTCAACAAACTTAAAAGGGATATTAAGTTTACGGGCAACCATCTCAGCAAATTGTTTATCATCGTCAAAAGGGCAATCGCCCTTAAGTACACCCGTGGTATCGTGCCAGTTTTTCATGAACATCCCAATAACCTCGTAGCCTTGCTGCTTTAATAGATAAGCAGCAACGCTTGAATCTACACCACCCGAAAGGCCTACTACAACTCTTTCCATTTCCTTAGTTTAGTGCTGCAAATTTAGCAATTACTATTTTTTAGTCAGATTTTTATGTAAGTAATAGGAATAAATTCTTCAATTTTATAAATTTAATGGATTAAATTTTAAGCCTATCATTTAATGCGTTTTACAATAGTTTTATCTCTACTCAGCCTGTCGGTTGTGTCGTTTGCACAGCGATACAATATTGAAATCATTGGTCTAAAAACTGGTTTGCTGCATTCCTTGGTTACTGGTATTGATCAGGATACCCAGGGGAAAGTATGGTTGTCTACCGGAGGAGGGCTTTGTAACTACAATGGATTTGAGTTTAAATACCTGACTACAAGGGACGGGCTCAACTATACCCGCTTAACCGATGTTGCTGTTGATGCCGAAGGCAATATTTGGGCAAGCTCATCGTTGGGATTAAACATGGTTAGGGGTAATAGAATTTTAACAATTCCCAAAGATACAATTGGCGAAGTAGCCTCACTTGGTAAATCAAGCAATGGGGTTTGGGTTTTAAGCAATAGGGGTGTGTTCAGGGTTGCTTTTAGCAAGGATAAATTTGATATTATTCAGTACTCACTACCGGTCAACTTAAACGTTGCATTAAGTCCTATCTTTCAGGACAGGCCTTTAACCGATTTTGTTTTTCAATCCACTTTAAACAAGGTATATGTAGGGCATAAGGGAACTCTTTACAAGTTGAGTAACGAATCCTTCAGCCCTTTAACGTTTGAACCCTCGGTTTATGTTAATGCATGTAGTGAAAATGCAAATGGCGATGTTTTTGTAGCTACCAGTGATGGACTATATAGGCTAGTTGATGATAAACCTATAAAAGTAAATCACCCGTATGCCAGCAGGATCGATATATTAAAGTTTGTTTGTATTGGCAGTAAGATTTGGTGTAACGGAAAGCTTAAAGGGTCTGATGAGGTTTCAATCCATGCTTTTGACCTTGAAGATGAAAGTTTTAACCGAACGTTAGGTGTTAAGAATGGCTTGCCCGATATCCCCTCAAAGCTATATGTTGACCATGAACATAACATTTGGATTTTAACTAATAATGGCATAGCAATCCTAAAAGGAGAAGCATTTACCTGCCTTACTACCAACGATGGTTTAATTGGCAATAAAATATGGGGGATTTGCAGGGTAAGTGATGGTACTTTATGGGCAGGAACCATCGGTGAGGGTTTATCAGTTATTAGCCCTACCAGGATTTACCAGTATTCCACTAAAAATGGACTTCCTGATAACTATGTAGGCAAGATATTCGAATCGTCCAGCAGGAAAATTTATGTTGGTACAAGCAATGCCGGGTTAAACCTTGCAACTTATATAAATTCCACTTTAGGCTATTCCTTTAATAGGCTTCCATTGCTTCCAAATGATAGGGTTAGAATTGATGATATAGCCGAGGACCGGCAAAAAAGGATTTGGGTTGCCACATCTAAGGGCTTGTTTTATGCCACTGATGGAATTCATTTCAACCATTTCCCCCTTTTTGATAGCGATACAGGAGGCGTTTTTGTCCAAAAGTTACAGATAGATACTTTAAGAAAGCGAATGTGGGTAGGAACCCGGTTCAACGGTATTTTCTTTATTGAAAACGACAAACCCTTTAAGTTTACTGGTATCGATAAAAACGCTGAAATATCAACAATAGTACAAGATTTTAAAGGTGACATATGGTTTGGAACACGGAATAGCGGGGGTTTTTCACTATGATGGTTCAAACATAAAGCAGATTAAGGAGACCGATGGTGTTTCATCAAATCTGATTTACGTACTCTATGCCGATAGCGATTACCTTTGGATTGGAACCAACCTGGGATTGGATAGGCTTAGCCTCGCTGAGTATAGCAAGGGCAAAATAGATTTGAGGCATTATGGCTCCAGCGAGGGTTTACCCGATTTAGAAATCAACCTAAATGGCGTGTTAGCCGATGGATATGATGGCTTTTGGATAGCCACAAACGGCGGACTTGCCCATTACCAGAAGAGCCTCGATAAAATTAATAACATTCCCCCAAAGGTGAGCATTACCAATCTACTCCTACGCTCGCAACCCACCCCTTGGGCCGATTATGCCTCTGACATTGATGAGCTTACCGGACTCCCTTCCCAGCTAAAACTTAGTTACTGGCAAAACCATTTAACCTTTGAATTTGCGGGTGTTAGTTTTAAAAACCCACAGGGTGTAAAGTATGCCTGGTTTTTGGAAGGACTTGATAACAGTTGGGTTGAGAGCAAGAACCGGCAGGCGGTTTATAGTAACCTACAGCCCGGGAAAACTTATCGTTTACACCTGAAAGCAGCCAATAGCGATGGCATTTGGTCGGGCGAGGTTATATCGATGCCAATATATATTGCTCCCCCGTTCTGGGCAACATGGTGGTTTAGGCTTTTATCCATCATTGCCATAGGGTTGTTAATTTATTGGTATGTGAATCGTAGGATACAATATTTAAAGGAAAGGCAAGAGGAACTTGAAGCTATGGTTGAACAGCGCACCGTGGAGCTCAGGGAACAACTCGATATTGTTGATGATAAGAACAGGCAGATAATGGATAGTATTATGTATGCAAAGTTTTTGCAAACATCAATGTTGCCTAGTGTAGATGATTTTAAGAAATATTTTAACGATGCCTTTATCTTTTACCGTCCCAAGGATTTTGTTAGTGGCGATTTTTACTGGTTTTGTCACCATAAAAACGTATCGGTTTTTGCTGTGGCCGATTGTACTGGGCATGGTGTTCCCGGTGCCATTGTCAGCGTTATTTGCGAGAATGCTCTTAGGAATGCAGTAAAGGAGTGTGATTATCAAAATCCTGCACAAATTCTTACCATTACCAACGCTCACGTTGTTGAGTTCTTTACCCAATCCCAAAAAAGCATTCACGATGGCATGGAGATAGCCTTGGCTATTTTCAACCATCATACATTGGAGTTAGATTTTAGCGGAGCTAAGCTACCCCTTTACTACATCAGCGGTGGGGAGGTGGTAAAATTAAAACCTGATATCTACCGCATTGGGTGGGATAAGGAAAAGGTACTTTACAATAATCAACGGGTAAAACTCTCAAAGAACGATCTGATTTTTGCATTCACCGATGGCTTTTGCGATCAGTTTGGGGCTGAAACGGGACAAAAATTCTCGTCGGCACGTCTTAAGAGTTTACTGGTTGATAACAACCAGCAACCGCATACATACATTGAGCAGTTGCTATCCATTACCTTTGATCAGTGGCGAGGTTTTACTGAGCAAACTGACGATGTTTTAGTTATGGGAATCAAGGTTTAATAATGCCTTTTTGAACCATTTAAAAAGAAATATTGTTTAATGTAGATGTGTTAATATATAAATTAAGATGATTGAAAGGATTATAAGATTTAGTATTAACAGCAAGCTAATTATAATCTTACTAACACTAACCATAGCGCTATTTGGTGTATATGCTTTAACCCAAATCCCTGTTGGTGCGGTTCCAGATATTACCAATAACCAGGTTCAGGTTATAACCACCAGCCGCAACCTATCGACCCAGGACGTTGAGCAGTTCATTACCTACCCGGTTGAGCTCGAGATGTCAAATCTTCCGGGAGTGAAAGAGATACGATCGATTTCAAAATTTGGCTTATCTGTTGTAACCATTGTGTTCGAGGAGAATCTGGGAACTTACCTGCCCCGGCAGCTAATAGCTGAAAAGCTTAAAGCGGCAGCAGCCAATATTCCGGAAGGTTTTGGTGAACCTGACATGGGGCCTATCTCAACCGGTTTGGGGGAGATATACCAGTATGTGCTCGACGTAAAGCCAGGATATGAGACCAGGTACACCACCACCGACCTAAGAACCATTCAGGATTGGTTTGTAAAACGTCAGCTATCCGGCATTCCTGGTGTTGTTGAGGTGAATACCTGGGGTGGATACCTCAAACAGTATGAGGTGGCTGTCGATCCGCAAAAACTAGCCCAGTATGGAGTGTCTATCATTGATGTTCTTAACGCTTTGGAACAAAACAACGGCGTAGCCGGTGGTGCTTACATTGAGCGCGATAATCAAAGTTTCTTTGTTCGCGGCGAGGGGTTGTTGAAGTCACTTGCTGATATTGAGCAAATACCTATTTCCACAATTAATGGTATTTCAGTTCGTATTGCCGATGTGGCTAAGGTGCAGGAGGGGCATGCCAACAGGTTTGGTGCCATTACTGCAAATGGTCAGGGCGAAAAGGTTATGGGGCAAATAATGATGCTTAAAAACGCTAACTCTAATAAAGTGATTGAAGCGGTTAAGCAGCGTGTTGCCGAGGTACAAAAGCATTTACCCGAGGGGGTTTATATTAACCCCATTGTGGAACGCAGCGAGTTAATCTCAAAAACTACTAACACTATACTTGAGAACCTGATATTTGGCTGCTTGATAGTTTTCCTGGTGGTTTTACTGATACTCGGGAATTTAAGGGCCGCACTGGTGATTTCATCGCTTATTCCACTGGCATTGCTATTCACCATTTCAGCTATGTATATCTTTGGTATCGATGCCAACCTGATGAGCCTTGGCGCGCTTGACTTTGGAATTATTATAGATGGGGCTGTAATTATTGTTGAATTCATTGTAATGAAACTCACGCTGAGGTCCAATGAAATTACTGGTATTGAAAACACAGAGCGTAAGAAAATTTTTGATACCATCTCGTTCCAGGGCGCATCAAAAATGATGAACTCGGCAATATTTGGTCAAATCATCATACTTATAGTATTTATCCCAATCCTTTCGCTTGCAGGAGTTGAAGGAAAGATGTTCAGGCCAATGGCCTTGTCGTTTAGCTTTGCGTTGCTAGGAGCTATGTTTTTTGGGTTTACTTGGTTACCCGTGGCAGCATCGCTTTTTCTGCGTCCGCAGAAAAGTAATTGGACTGTTACCCGATGGGTTATGTGGTTGCTGCATTCCTCCTATAAACCTGTAATTGAATGGGCATATAATAATAAACGATGGGTGTTGGGTTTAGCCTTTGCCATGTTGCTTTTTTCCGGTTGGGTTTTCACCCGCCTAGGTGCAGAGTTTGTTCCAACACTTGATGAGGGCGATTTTGTTATTCAGCCTGTGCTAAAAACGGGAACCTCATTAACCCGAACCACAGAGCTAACCACCATGATGGAAAAGATTCTGATTGAGAAATTTCCTGAGGTCGATAAGATTGTGAGTAGAATTGGTGCAGCCGAGGTGCCCACCGACCCCATGTCGATGGAAGAAATTGATATGATAATCAAACTTAAACCCAAAAAGTATTGGGTTAGCGCTAAAAGCAAGGAGGAACTTGCTAACCGGTTTAAGGAGGCACTCTCGGTAATCCCAAATGTAGAGTATGAGTTTACCCAACCCATTGAGATGCGCTTTAATGAGTTAATAACAGGGGTTAGAGCTGACTTGGCTATAAAAATTTTTGGCGAGGATTTGGGTGTGCTCAATGCCAAAGCAATTGAGGTTACTAAACTTATTGATGGTGTACCCGGGGCTGCTGATATCATAATGGATAAAACGGCAGGATTACCCCAAATTAGCATCAGGTATAACCGCGATAAACTTTCGGTTTATGGTATATCGGTTACAGAGCTTAACAGAGTGGTCTCGGCAGCATTTGCAGGGGCAACAGCTGGTAATATTTTTGAGGGCGAAAAGCGTTTTGATTTGGTAGTCCGATTATCCGATAGCTATAGACATGATATTGACAATGTAAAAAATCTTTTAGTATCGGTTCCTGGTGGGGGATTAGTACCTTTGGGTGAACTGGCTCAAGTTGAATATTCCAAAGGCCCCGCAAAAATTTCCCGCGATAATACTCATCGCAGGGTTGTAGTAAGTGTTAATGTTCGCAATCGCGACCTGGAATCGGTTGTTAAGGACATACAGAAAATTCTTGACAGTAAGCTTAGGTTGCCTGCTGGTTATTATGTTGAGTATGGCGGTCAGTTTGAGAATCTTCGAAATGCTCGCAAGCGATTGTTAGTGGCTGTTCCGGTAGCCTTGGCTTTAATTTTTATTTTCCTTCACTTTGCTTTTCATTCGCTTAAGGATGCTATCCTGGTATATACCGCGGTGCCCCTTTCTGTAATAGGCGGAATATTGATGCTATGGTTTAGGGGAATGCCCTTTAGCATTTCGGCGGCGGTTGGTTTTATTGCTCTCTTTGGGGTTGCAGTTCTTAACGGAATAGTGCTTATTGAACATCTTAAGGAGCTAAAGGATGAGGGAGTAGAAAATTTGAGGGAACGCATAATGAGAGCAACCCGCGATAGGTTAAGACCCGTTTTACTTACCGCTTCGGCTGCTGCCATGGGCTTTTTACCCATGGCTATATCTACATCGGCTGGCGCCGAGGTGCAACGCCCGCTTGCATCGGTTGTAATAGGTGGGCTTATTACTTCTACTTTACTTACCATGATAGCGCTTCCGTTGCTTTATGCAGTATTTGAACGTTTTAATGGGTTAAAGTTTTGGAATCTTTTTCGCAAGTAACTATGTAAGGTTTAAAAGTTAAATATTTTTAAGTTGAGGTATGATGAAGATTAATATTTTATTAATTATAACTTTTGGAGTATTGCTAATGTCTTGCTCTGGAAAAAATAATAAAAGCGATGAAAATCAGCCAACCGATAGCTTGGTTGTAATTTCTGTTGAGCAGTTTAAAGCAATGAATATGGCAATTGGCAATCCTACAATGGTAAAATTTGCCAGCGAAATTGCCGTACAAGGCGTTATTGAACCAAGCCCCAATGCCAAAGCTTACATTACCTCACCCATTGGTGGAGTTATTAAGTCTGTGAAAGTAGTCCCATCGTCAGTAGTAAAGAAGGGGCAAGCACTTATTGCAATAGATGGACCCGAGATTTTAAATACTCAAACCTTGTTTGTTGAAACCTACAATCAGCATAGAATAGCAAAGGCTAACTTTGAAAGGATATCACAACTATCAAAGGAGGGAATAGCCTCGCAAAAAGAACTTTTACAAGCCGAAAGCGAATACCGAATTCTTGATGCCAAGCTACACTCCCACCGAATTTTGCTTAGTAAGTTAGGGCTAAATCCCGATGAAATAATTAAAGGAGAATTTTCAAACGAGGCATACCTGGTTTCCCCTATTGAGGGCACAGTTGCTAGGGTAGAAACATCAATTGGTAAGCCCGTAACAACCTATGAGCCCTTGGCCGAAGTAATTAATACCCAAAGCCTACTATTAAAGTTTTTTATTTTTCTGAACCAAGTGAACTCAATAAAACCCGGACAAAAAGTTGAAATTAGTTTGCCTGGAGGTGGTAAAGTTTATGGAAGCGTTATTTCTGTTGGGCTCGATGCCAACACTGAAAATAAGGCTGTTGAATGTTTTGCATCTATAATTTTACCCGCAAATTTAGTTTTGATAAGTGGCACAAGGGTTTCTGCTAAGGTTTTCACCAATTTTGTTGAAGGTTGGGCACTGCCAAGAACAGCATTGCATGAAATTGAGACTGGGCATATGGTTTACACCCTGAATGGAAGCGATTCACTGAGCTACTTTTTTAAAAAAGTTCCTATACAGGTTGGGTTAATTCAGGACACCATTGTTCAAGTATTTGATTCAACCCTTTCAAATGTGCTTGTAAAAGGGGGTTATGAGCTTACTGTTGAAGAATAGCAATTGAACAAATCGATTTTTGGTAGGTTTTAAGATAAATATATCTATTTAATGAAAAAGGGCAAAACAAAACATTCCCTTATTCTTCTGACACTTTTTCTGCTACCTATTGTTTCAAAGATAGGCGATTCACTATTTCATCATCATAACCATAAAAATGAGCACCATAATTCATCAATAAATATTACTCATTACCACGATAAATGTTTAGTTTTTCAGTATGAGTTAATAGTTTTTGACCCTAAAGTTGTTTTACCTAAGGTTGAGATTTATTTAAATATTATTTCAGAAATATCGGATTTAATAACTCTCAATGTTGGTATTGATAGTTTTGAATTAATAAAAATACGTGCGCCACCATTTAATATATTCTAGTAATCTTTCATATTAACATATTGGGGTTATAATTTACTCAAGTAATCAATGATTAACTGTATTGGATGTATTATGATATAACATTGATTGTTATGTTGTAATCGCATATGAAGTTTTTTTTTAATCTAATTGATATGCTGGTATCATGCCAGTTTAAAAGTTGTTTAGTTAAAAAGTAAATAAACTAGTAAAAATATTTTGACATGAGATTAATAAAGTTATTCATAATAACTGTATTTGTCCTTGGAAATAATGTTTTGGCGCAAAATATTATAAGAGGAATAGTATACAATGAGAACAAGATTCCCCTTGAGGGAGCTAATGTTTTTATTCCAATGTTGGTAAAAGGTACCTCAACAAATTCAAGCGGGGAATTTGAACTTACGGGTTTACCAAACGGTAAGTTTGATATTCAGATTTCGCATATTGGATACGCTAGTCAAATTGTACCGGTTACTTTAGGGAAGACGCAATTCGAATTAGATGTTGTTCTTATTCCTGCAAGTGTTGAGGCCGAAAGGGTGGTTGTATCCACTGGATATAGTACAACACAGCACCAGAATGCAGTAAAGATTGAAGTTCTGAGGTTAAATGAGCATCACTTGATAAAATCGCCGAATTTTATGGAGCTGCTTACTACGGTGCCTGGAATCGACATGATAAGTAAAGGGAATGGTGTTGCTAAACCCGTTATCAGGGGTCTATCCATGAACGATGTGTTGGTGCTCAACAATGGCGTTCGATTCGAAAATTATCAGTATTCAAACCATCACCCATTAGGAATCGATGAGTTTGGTATTGAGACGGTTGAGGTCATAAAAGGACCTGCCTCGCTACTTTTTGGTTCCGATGCCATAGGTGGGGTACTTAACTTTATTAAAGAGAGACCGGCTACTGTTGGTAAGCTGGAGGGGGACTACAACTTGCAACTATTCTCAAATTCTTTGGGTATGGTCAATAATTTAGGATTCAAAGTTTCAGATAATCAATTTCATGGAGGAATACGGGTAGGTCAAAAAACTCATTCCGATTACCTGCAGGGTGGGGGAGAGTTTGTTCCAAACTCCAGATTTTATGAGCATTCGGTTAAACTCAATGGGGGTTTTAATGGAAAAATGTTGTCAACAAACATTTATTATGACTACAACATGCAAAAGTTAGGACTGGTGGAAGAGGAAGCCATTGATTTAATTGCTAGTCGGGGACGAAAACCCTCACTTTATTACCAGCAGTTTGGCACCCATCTGGTTTCCCAGCAATCCAAAATCTTTTTGGGTAAAACAAAGGTCGATTTTAATACTTCGTTGCAATCAACTGAACTTGCCCATTTAGGTAACCCAAATGAGTACGAATTACAAATGCGTCTAACAACTTTAATTTACGAGGCTAAGGTATTGTTCCCTTCAAATCCAGGCAACGATTACATTTTAGGTGCACAGGGTGTGAACCAATGGAATATAAACATCAATAACCGCGAAACCATACTTCTTCCCAATGCATTTAGTTCAGGATACTCAATCTTTGGATTAGCACAACGTTCCTTTAATAGGTTTCGATTTCAAGCTGGATTGAGGTTTGATGCAAAGCAAATTAAATCCAATGAGGTTGGTATTCCAAGTGAACCTGAGTATAGAGCAAGTGTAGACAGGAAGTATAATAATATTACTGGTTCTGTTGGCGCAACCTATAGATTAAATGAATACTTTTTAATACGAGCAAATGGCGCTGCTGCTTACCGAAATCCAAACCTAGCAGAACTTACATCAAATGGCCCCCATGAGGGTCGCTACGAAGTTGGCAACATTTCCCTTAAACCTGAGAAATCTGTTGAGTACGATGTCAGTGCTCATTATCACAATGATAACTTTTTAGCCGATGTTGCCGGTTTTGTTAATTCAATAGGAAATTACATTTACATTGCTCCCACTGGTGCATTGAACGGAGGCTTACCAGAGTATCGGTATTCGCAGGATGACGCTTACTTGTATGGAGGTGAATTAGGTCTTCATTTTCACCCCAAATCGGTTCAGTGGCTCCATTTTAAAACTAATTATTCTTTGGTGATTGGCAAGAAACGTAATGGAGAATACCTCCCTTTTATTCCAGCTAATAAGCTAACTTTTGAGACCGGTTTTATGGGAAAGAAGTTTGCTTTAGGAAGTAAACCATACTTGCTGATAGCGATTAACTATGCGTTTGCCCAAAATAATATAGATCCAGGTGAAACAGTAACGCCAGATTATATATTAGTTAACTTATCAATGGGGAGTAGTTTTAGGTTGGGCAATCAACCTCTTGAAGTAAATTTAACAGTTCAAAATTTACTCGATAAAAAGTATGTTGATCACTTGTCAACATTAAAGGAGGTTGATCTTTATAATCCTGGTCGAAATATTTCATTATCATTGAGAATTCCATTTCGGGCCTCAATTCGTTAAATATTTAAGGCTGCCTAATATTTAGGCAGCCTTTATACTTTCTTTCTAAACTTTATTTCCCTAGTTCACGGACAAATGCCCCCGAATAGCCTAATCCAGTAATCTTGGCTAGGTCCGAAGAGGCTTCTTCGGGTGTGGAATACTTTCCAACACAGTAACGATACACTCCATCGTTTCCACGGTAAACCATTACATCGGAAAGTTCAGTAAACTGCTTTATGCTTTTAGGCTTCTGTAATGCTAGGAATTGAATGGTATATCCCGGGTGTTCCCGATTTATTCTTACCCATACGTTGCTATACCCATGAGCACGAACCTTCTGCTGTAGCTCTTCAATCTCCTTGATATTATCAGTATTTCCTACACTATACCTATAGTAACCATCGGGCGAAATGGTTACGCTAATGCTGTCGAGCTTAAAGTAATTATAGTCAACAGGATATAGTGAGGCCATTAGCTGCACAGAGTATGTTGGTTTAGCAAGAGTTCTTGTTGATGAGGTTTTATTGAAGTCCATTCTGGGTGTTGGTGCTGCTGTTGGGGGAGGGGTTGGGGGCAATGCCTTAGCAGGCTTTGGTTCAGGCTTTGGCTTTTCAACTTCAGGTTTTGGTTCCTTTTTTGGGGCTTGTTTTACAACCGGTTCTTTTTTGGGTTCGGGTTCAACAGCCTTAGGTTTATCGGTAGCTCTAGCCTCAGGTTTTACTTCAGGCTTGGGTTCAGGTTTTACCTCAGGTTTAACTTCGGGCTTAGGTTCTTCCTTGGGGGGTTCAAGCTGGGCAACGGGCTGCTGAACTACTCTCGGGTTTAACATTAGGCTTGCCTGGTATTCCGATTTATCGGGCTTGGCTGGAATGCTAAGTGGGGTTTTAGTTTCCTCAAAGCCTTCGCCCTGAGCAGTTACAGTATAATCGCCGGGTTTTACCTTTAGGCTAAGCTGTGTTTTACCTTTTACTGACTGTTTTTCTACTATCTCACCTGTAGAATTATTTGTAACGTTAACGTTGTAGTATTTATCCAGAGGAGCATTGTCGGCAAGCATGAGGTTAAGCTTAACATCAACCATGGGGATTATTTCAACCTCGGCAATGTCAAGTTTCCCAAAACCATCGGGACTGAATTTTGCAATATAACCCGATGATAAGCCGGTTGGAAAGTAAAAGATTTCGTCGTCGGTAGTATTTAAAGGATACCCTGCATTCTTAACATTAGGACTTCCTTGTAGGTTGGTAAAAAACACATCGAATCCGCCCATGGTATTGTGCCCCTGTGAGCTGAAAAAAAGATACTTTTCATCGGGTGAAAGGAATGGGGTTGCCTCATCGAAAGGGGTGTTAACGTTGGGGCCAAGGTTTATGGGATCGCTCCATCTACCGTTATTGATTGTAGAAGCCCATATGTCGTATCCGCCCTGACCGCCCTTGCGATCGCTAGTGAAGTAAACGGTATTCCCATCGCGGGTAACGCATACATGGGTTTCGTTGAATTTTGAGTTAATGGGTTTGGCTGCCTTTACGGGCGATGACCATTTTCGTTTCTGTAAAAAACTTACTACAATTTCCGAATTTCTAGGGTCATTCTCTATGAGGTAAAGTTCAGTTCCCTCATACGATAGGTATGATGTGGTCAGGTTTTTACTACCCAGGTTGCGGGTTATATCAACTGGTTTAGCCCACAAGCCATCCTCCCCTTTTTTGGCAACAAATATTTTATTGCCTGAGGAGGTGCGGGTAGTGTAAGCAAGCGTACTTCCATCGCCCGATACCACAGCATTAAAGTTGTCGTTTTCATTATTAAAATCAGGACCTAACCGGTTGTATTTAATGCCTATTGGGCTTTTTTGAAATTTCTTTGCATTTTCACAACTCGCTATTGCATGCTCGGCCATGAGTTTAGCATGTTCATCTTTAGGTTTGATGTAACCCTGATACTCTCTGAACGATTTTAGCGCATTGTCAAAATCATTTTGATACATGTATGACATACCAAGCTGATAAAGGGCTTCGGGGGGGGCGTTGGGCTCCTTTAATGATTTTGCATCATATTTATCCGAAATTTTCATTACAGCCTCTTCAAGGTAGCTAATGGCTTCCGATTTTCTGTCGGGGGTTTTGAGCAAGCAGTATCCAATTTTAAATTTAAGGTTGGCACTTTCAGGAAATTTTTTTAGGGCTTTTACATAGGTGTCGGCTGCCTTAGAAAAGTTTCCCTCAGCCATGTAGTATTCAGCGTCGGTTTCCAGAGTGAAAATTGAATTCCAATCCTGGCCGTAACTTACAGCTGAAAAGTAAGTAGCAATAAGCATGTTCAAAAGGAAAAACCTAAAGCTGCGCATAGTTTTAAGGATTAACAATGATTTTAACGTAAATATTGTAAAAATGTTGGTAAAAGTCAACAGTTGAACTAATTATTTACTTGTTAGGTTAAAATATTGATATTCCAAAAATGGTAAAAGCAGCCTAAGCCTTCTATAGGAACTGGAGTTTAACCTCCTTTAAGAACTTATCCTGAAGTATATTGGCAATTCGCTTTACCACAGTCCTTCGTATTTCCAGTTCAACAGGTAAGTTTGGGTCCTGGTGTGCAACGTTTATACAGGTTCCAATCACAAATTCAATGCTATCGCTTTCCAAAATAAGTTTAACAAGTTCATCGGCAGGGCCTCTACCAAGGTTTGTGTTCTCGTTATACGATTCAAGAATGGTGTTAACCTTGCTAAGGGTTAAAATACCTTCGGTAACAAGATCGGCTCCCTCCATTTGGCTAATTGGAGGCAAATCAGGATCGGTAAATTCTAAGCTATCCTCAACACTTCGTTTTAGCTCCCGGGCAATGATATCAACTGTAGTAGCTCCGCAAATTGCCTTTTTCCCCTCAAAGGTGTCAAATATCTTGGCAAGCTTCGTGTCGTTCTCCTTTTCGTAGGGAGGGCCAGTGCAAATAAGGAGTTTTCTGGGGTTACGGAAGTATATTGTTACACACGAGGTATCATCCTTGGGATGATATCCATCGTTGAGGCTGGCCATATTTACCACCTTGGTGCTTAGCTTCCGGGCCGAAATATCGGGTTCATTTTTAACCATTCGTTTCACAAATTCGCGTGCCTCGTCGCCCCAGCCGAAAGGGTAATCGGCTGAGCCCAGTCCGGATTGAGCAACTCCATCGGTCCAAAGGATTATTCGGTCTTCCTTTTGCGGAACAAACGAGCAGAACTTTAACTCTTTACCCGCATTTTTTTCGCTGTTAAGGATTATGCATTGCCACTCTGGTTCAAGTTCCTCGGTTCCCCGCATGATCAGGCATTGAGGGTTGTCGTACTCCAGTATGCGAGTTTCGCCGTTGTGGTCAATATCAACAATGGAAAATGTAGAGTAACTCATTTTGCGGACTGAGCAAACCGGAAGGGTATTCATAATAATTTCAGCAATAGTGTTAACCTCCTTATGCTCTATGGTGAAGTTAAGTGCCATAGTGGATGTGAGGGTGGCCAGTACATTTGCCTTAACACCATGCCCCATGCCATCGGATAGCACAATTATGGTGCGCTCTTCGTCCTGTAACCTGCGCGAGTAAAAAACGTCGCCACAAATACGCTCCTCGTCGTGATTCTTTTGTTGGCAGTTTACCTCTATGAAAAACTTACTCGACATGGTTTTAGGCTACTATGCTTTATCGTCGTTATTTTTTCCCTCGCGGTATGTTTTAATGATTGAGTTGAGCATCTTTTCGGTTTCCGATGCACCTTCGCCCAGCAGGAATCCGATGTTTTGTACCATGGCTAGGTTTTTATCAATAACTTCGGTAATCCGTTTAATAACCTCCTCCTTCTGAACCTCGGGGGCATACATATCGCGGATAACAGCCCCAACAATGCTATTGGGTTTAATGGTGAATACTGAAAGGTTAAGCAGCTTATCCTTGTACATCACATCGCGGTTCAGGATATCAGTGTTATTTTGGAGCACGCTGGTAAAAAGGTTGTGGATGTTGTATGGGAGCAGGGTTTTAAGGTCGGCACCAACAAGTCCAGGGATTATCTCATTAATCTCCAAAGCATCGTCGCCCAACAGATCAATAAAACTTTGGTTACTCTGGAGGATTTTCATTTTTTTGTCGATAAGCACTACTGCCGAAGGCAGTTTTTTAAGCATGGCGGTAATGGTTTCAGTAGCTTCCCGGGCTGCCTCTTGCTCGGTTCTAGCTTTCTTTTCTGACTCCTTAAGGGCTTCCTGAGTTTTAGCGAGTTTTTCATTAGTGGCCTGAAGGGTTTTTATGTATTCCTGGCGCTTTTTAAGGGTAAAGTTCAAGCACATATCAGTATGGGCAAGCCCCGATGCTACAGCCGAGGCAAAATCGTAGCACGAGGAGTATCCGCATGCCTCGCACCCCGAATCGCGCCCAACAAACTCTTTATCAATCACCTTTAAAACCTCTTCAAGTTTATGCTCGTTGGGTGTAGGAAGGCGTTGGTCATCAATTGTGAAACCCCTTGCGAAATTCCCAAGACTATTTTTTGCGATATTTTTTTCCCATTTTTCGCGATCAAAGGTTTTTAATCGCTTGTTAGCGTAGTTAACCACCATTGTTCGCCTGATGAACTTTTTTCCACCTCGTGAGGTTCCAGGCCCCATCAAGCAACCTTCACAGTAGAAAAGATTGAAATGCCTGTTTATCAGATCGATGCTGGTTTCAAATTGCTCAAGGGCTTGTAAGGTGTTGTTTGGACCATTGGTGCTGATTACTGTACCGGTGAGTAGATCCTCGCTAATATCTACAGCTTGCAGTATACCTCGCCCAATTGGGAACAATGAACCCTTATATCCAATTGGCTCGTCAAATTCAGAGTATTCCAAATTGCTCTCCTTGATGTTAAACTCATCAAAAAGTTCCCTGAGCTCAACAAATGTGAGGTTTTCATCAATTCTTCGTTCGTCGTCGTAGAGTCTAATTTCTTCTTTGCTTTGGATGCATGGGCCAATAAGAACTACTCTAACGTTAGAGCCATACTCTTTCCTGACCGCCATGGCTGTAGCCACAACTGGGGAGATTATGGGGGCAAGGTTTTGAGCAATCTCGGGGTGGTATTTCTCAACCATCGACACCACCACCGGACACATGCTGGTAATAAAGTACTTGCCTTTAAAATCTTCGAAAAGCTTTTTGTATTCCCGCGCAACCAGGTCAACCCCAAAGGTTACCTCGCAAACGTAGGTAAAACCTAGCTGCTTAATCATCTGTACAAACTTACGATAGTCGGTAATATCCACAAATTCACCCGAAATACTTGGGGAACAAATAGCCGCAACGGGTTCGTCGCCTTTTAGCAGCTCCAAAACCTCCTTTTTTGAGGATCTATAGCTTACGGCATTAACCGGACAAATATTTAAACAGCTCCCACATCCTACACATCGGCTATCAATTATTCGAGCGTAGTTTTGGCCTGCCTTCACCTCAATGGCTTTTACAGGACAAACCCTAACGCATGCGTAGCAGTTAATGCAGGTTTGCTCGTCTATTCTAAACAGTTGTGACATATGTCTCCTTAAAGTAGCTCATTTGTAAGAATGTCAATAATTCCATTTTCATCAACCCCGGTATAAATTTTACCGTTAATAGAGATGTTAGGACCTTCGGCGCAATTACCAAAACAATGTCCCCCGTGGAAGTTTACCTTGTCTTTCAAATCGTGATCGTCCAAAAATTTCATTATTGCCTTGAGTGTGGCCTTATTACCCCTTGCAAAGCAGGAACTACCCAAACATATAATTAATTCGGCTCGTTTACTCATCTTAATGTTATCGGTATAACACTATTACAAAATGCTAAGATAGGTTTTGGTTTACAAATTATGCCTGAAATTTAATCATTTTTTAAATCAAATCACTTATCTGTAATCGTTTTAAATAGATAAAATATTGGTGTTTGGCGAACAATTTTTGTAATGTTTTATTAAATTGTTCCGTGATTAACAAGATTTTATTTGTTGTAACTAATTGATTACTAAAAATATATGTCTCTGTTAGTTATTTAACAGATGAATTAGAATGGTGGGTTAACTATGGTTCTAATTACTACCTTACTTTAAAGCTATGTCAAACGCCGAGAAAATTGAGGAGATTCTAGAACGCTACAGCTACTTAGGTTCCGATAGCCTTATCCCAATTCTACAGGATATTCAAAACGAGTTGGGAAGTCTGAACGAGGAAGCAATTGTTCTGGTAGGGCGAAAGTTAAACATGCCAACTTCCAAAATTTATGGCTTAGCCACATTCTATAACCAGTTTAAGTTTGAAGCTAAGGGGAAAAATCATATCTGCCTTTGTAATGGCACCTCGTGTAGGCTAAAGGGTGCCAAGTGGAATATGGTTTACCTTGAGGATAATTTGAAGCTGAAAAATGGTCAAACAACCCGGAATGGGCAGTTTAGCCTTGAGGTGGTAACCTGCATGGGTGCATGTGAACATGGCCCAGTGATTTCCGTCAACGATGAGTATTACCGTGAGGTTGACCCCGAAAAGCTTAAAAATATTTTGAACGATTTAACCCAAGAGTAAACATGGCTCGGTGCGATTCAAAAGCTGAAATATCTTTTATAAAAGATGCTGTTATTCCAAACCTTCACGATGGGGTATGGCTTACCGAGGTAAACGCTAAGCTTAGCGCATTAAGGCATGAACGGGTTAGGCAGCCAATAATATATGTTGGCGTAACTACATCGTCCATTGTTGCAGGAGCGCTTAAAACTAGGTCAGCTATTGAGCAGTACTTAGACGATTATTCTGTTGATGCCGATGTAATATGTGTTGGTAGCCATGGTTTATGCTCTCTTGAGCCCATTGTTGAAGTACAGATGCCCGGTAGGACTAGAGTGGCTTTTGCCAATGTAACTCCTGAAAGGGTTAACTCCATACTCGATGGAGCTCTTAATGGTTTTATTCAGCCTGAGAATGCCATTTTCCAGTACTATTCCGAGATTCATGAGCCTTGGCATGGAATTCCTTTTAGAAACGAACTTCCCTTTTTTAAAAGGCAAAACCGTGTGTTGCTTAAAAATGCAGGTATCATTTGCCCCGATAGCATTGCCGAGTATATTGCCCATGGCGGATATAGCGCTTTGGCTAAGTCTATCAGGAAGTACACCTACGACGATATTTGCCGCATAGTTGAGGAGAGCGGATTACGCGGAAGGGGCGGTGGAGCCTTCCCCACAGGCACCAAGTGGCGCAAAGCGTTACAGGTTGCAACCAGCGATCGATACCTGATTTGCAATGCCGACGAGAGTGACCCGGGGGGATTCATGGACCGACTGCTGATTGAAAGCGATCCGCATAGGGTTGTTGAAGGAATTATTTTGAGCTCGTATGCCGTGTCGGCAAGTAAAGCAATTATTTACATACGCGATAGGTATAAGATTACCATTCAAAGAATTCAGAATGCTATTGACCAGGCATATGAGGTGGGACTACTTGGATATGATATTTTAGGGAGTGGCTATTCGCTCGATATAGAGGTGCGTAAAGGCCCCGGGGCTTACGTATGCGGTGAGGAAACTGCCTTGATTAAAAGCCTTGAGGGTAAACGTGGAATGCCCAGCATAAAACCGCCTTACCCTGCTGAATTTGGATTAAATGGAAAGCCCACTGTTATCAATAATGTTGAGACTTTAGCCAATATCCCCGAAATTATCAGTAATGGGCCTCAGTGGTTTGCATCTTTAGGAACTGAGGGGTCAAAGGGAACGAAAATTTTCTCCATTAATGGTCAGGCGTCTCAAACCTGTATGGTTGAGTTAACCTTTGGTGAACCCCTTGGGGCTTTGCTTGACCTTGCAGGAGGGGTAAAGGACGGAAGGACTTTCAAGGCATTGCACCTGGGCGGCCCTTCTGGGGTGAGTGTTACAGCCGATGAACTTGATGCCCCTATTGACTTTGATGAACTTCCGAAACGAGGGATAAGTTTAGGATCGGGTGGTGTTCAGGTTTTTGACAATACCGTGTGCATGGTTGACCTGGTGAAATACTTCATGCACTTTATTCGTAACGAGAGCTGCGGTAAATGTATTCCTTGCCGTGAAGGATCAAACCGGATGTACCAAATACTCGATAACATATCGAAACGACCAGTTAGTAACGAAGGGCATAATACCCTTGAACGGTTTAAGGGTGTTATTCAGCTCGAAACCCTGGCTGAGGTTATGCGCGACACATCGCTATGCGGATTGGGGCAAACGGCACCCAAACCAATCCTTAAGGCTCTAAAATCGTTCCGCGATGAGTTTGAGGAGCATATCTTTGATCGGAAGTGCAGGGCAAGCGTTTGTCGCGATTTAAGGACATTTTACATCGATATTGAGCGTTGTACGGGTTGCACTGCCTGTGCCAAGAAGTGTCCAACACAGGCCATATATGGGACACCACGTTCTCCCTACTTTATTGTGGAGGAGCGTTGTATAGGATGCGGTATATGCCAGGATACATGCAAGTTTGGAGCTGTTTTCTTCAAGTAAAGTTTTTGCTGCTATGAACATTACCATCGAAGTAAATAATAGAACAATACAAGCCCATAAAGGCGATACCATTCTTGAGGCCTTAAACCGTAACGGTATCAGGGTGCCCACTCTTTGCAACATGACCGATTTAACCCCATCAGGGGCATGTAGGCTATGCGTTGTTGAGGTTGAGGGTCGAGATAACCTTGTTACCTCATGCTCGCATGTGGTGGAGAATGGTATGCGAATTATGACCCATTCACCCCGAGTGGTGCGCGCCCGTAAAACCCTGGTTGAGTTGCTCCTTGCCAACCATCCCGACGACTGCTTATACTGTGAACGGAACGGCTTTTGCGAGCTACAGGATTTAGCAGCAGAGCTACACATTCGTGAGCGTAAGGTTTTACGAAAGTCGTTTACTCAAAAGCTTGATCTTTCCAGCCCAAGTATTGTCCGCGATCCGGCTAAGTGTATTCTTTGTGGAAGATGTATAAGGGTTTGCGATGAGGTTCAATCGGTATCAACCTTTGAGTTTGTCAACAGGGGATGCAACATGTATGTGGGTACCACTTTGTCGCGCGATTTAAACTTCTCAAACTGTATTGGTTGCGGACAGTGTGTATTGGTTTGCCCTACTGGCGCTTTACATGAGCGTCAAAATGTTGCCGAAGTAATGGATGCCCTAAGCAATCCTGATTTAATCCCTGTTGTGCAGATTGCCCCTTCAATTTCGGTTTCGGTAGCTACTGAATTCGGGCTTAAACCCAGCAAGGATGTTAATGGTTTGCTGTACAATGCATTGCGAAAAATTGGGTTCAAGTATGTTTTCGATACTGCTTTTGCTGCCGATGTCGCTGCAATTGAAATGGCAGCTGAGCTCATTGAACGAAAGGGAAATGGCAGTAATCTCCCCATGTTCTCATCATGCTGCCCGGCATGGGTTAAGTTTGTTGAACAGTGGTATCCGGATTATATTCCGGCACTGAGTGCCGTTAAATCGCCTCAGCAGGTAATGGGATCGTTAATAAGGAACTACTTTGCTGCCGAAAATGAATTAAATCCATCAAAAATTTTCTCCGTTTCCGTAATGCCTTGTTTGGCCAAAAAGTTTGAAGCTCAAAGGGAGGAGATGACTACCCGTGGCCTATCTGATGTGGATACGGTATTATCAACACGTGAATTGGTTAGGCTGATTAAACTTTACGGTATCGATATTCAGGGGATTGAATCGCAACATCCCGATAAACCTTTTAATATTCGTAGCTCGTCCGGAAAGCTATTTGGAATATCAGGAGGTTCAGCCGAGGCGCTTGCCCGGGTGGTTTACCATAAACTAACCTCAAAAGAGCTTACCGATAGTAAGGTCAACGAGGTTAAAATACTATCTGGGGTAAAGGCATTCTCTTTCAATGCCGCTGGGCAAACATTCACCTTTGCAGTTGTTAATGGGTTAAAAAACATACATTCTATTCTCCCGGTTTTGATGGGAAGCGATGTTAAACTGGACTACATCGAGGTAATGGCTTGCCACGGTGGTTGTGTAAATGGAGGAGGCCAACCCTATGTTGACGAGGAAAAGTATGTTAAGTTGAGGGCCAAAGCAATTATTGAAATTGATGAGGCGGAAGGAATTAAGTGCCCAACCCGTAACCCTGCCGTACAATCCATATACGATGAGTTTTTAGGGGAAACCGGTAGTGAAAAAGCCAAAAAATTTCTATACACCCGATATTCAAAGCGGGAAGTTTTACTTTAAATGGAACAATTCGGCTATAGCATGGAGATGAATCGGGAAAAGAGGAAATTGGTATACACCATTAAGGAGTTATGCAGGGTGTGTTATACCTGTGTTAGGGAGTGTCCGGCTAAGGCAATCAAAATTGTAAATGGCCAAGCCGATGTAATATCGGAAAGGTGCATTGGTTGTGGCAACTGCGTTAAGGTATGCAGTCAGGATGCAAAGGTGTTTTTACTAACCCGCACCGAGGTAAAAAGCATGCTGCAGAGCGGCGAAAGGGTTGCTGCTCTTGTAGCTCCAAGTTTTCCCGCTGAATTTACCGAGATTGATGATTATCGCTACTTTGTTGGAATGCTCAGGGCCTTGGGGTTTAGTCATGTTTTTGAGGTTGCTTTTGGTGCCGATTTGGTAGCTAGCCGTTACAAATCGTTGCTGGAGGATAGGTCAGGAAAGGGTTATATCTCAAGCGATTGTCCGGCTATTGTTACCTACATCCGTTACTACCATCCCGATTTAGTAGAAAATTTAGCACCCGTGGTGTCGCCTATGGTGGCCATAAGCAGGGTGGTAAGGCAAATTGACAGTAACCTGAAACAGGTTTTTATTGGTCCTTGCATAGCCAAAAAGGATGAATCCATTGAGATTGACGAGGCAATAACCTTTAGGGAGTTGCGGGTTCTTTTTGAGCAGGCCAGTATAACGCCCGAAAGCGTTGAACCATCGGATTTTGATCCACCCCATGCTGGCCGTGGGGCGATATTCCCGGTTAGTAGGGGGTTAATGCAAACCGTTAACATATTTGATGACCTAATTGAAGGCAACATCACAGTAGCTGAAGGACGAATAGGCTTTCAGGAAGCCATAAAGGAATGGGAATCGGGTAACCTTAAGGGACAAAACCTTGAACTACTTTGCTGTGAGGGTTGCATAATGGGGCCCGGCATGTCGCCCGGAGGCAAACGTTTTGAGCGCAAAACCTATATCAGTTCCTATGCACGTAATAAGGTAACCCCTGAGCAGCTAAAAGAGTGGGAGCTAGCCATATCAAAATTTAAAGATCTTGACCTTACGCGTAGCTTTAATCCCGATGATAAACGAATAGCTAAGCCTACCGATGATGAGATAAACAAAGTGTTGGCCAAGATGGGTAAGTTTACCCCTCGCGATCACCTGAACTGCGGCGCATGTGGTTACGATACTTGCACCGAGCACGCTATAGCTATTGTTGAAGGCCTTGCCGAGGTTGAAATGTGTTTACCTTACGCTATTGAGGAACTGCATGAGTCAATCAACGATCTAGCCATTTCCAATGAGAAACTGGCAAAAATGCAGCAGGCTCTCAAGCATTCCGAAAAGCTCGCCCATATGGGGCAGCTTTCGGCCGGTATTGCTCACGAGCTTAACAATCCTTTAGGTGTTGTTTTGATGTACAGCAATATCCTGCTCGATGAGTGTAAACCGGACGATCCCCTTCGTAAGGACTTAGAGTTGATATCGTCGCAGGCGGAACGGTGCAAGAAAATTGTTAGCGGTTTGCTAAACTTTGCCCGCAAGAATCAGGTTAAGGTGGAAAAGGTTAATGTTAAGAAGTTGGCTGAGGATAGCATTGCAGGGGTTGTTATCCCAAAGAATGTTACCACCAATGTGGTTTGCCGAACCACAAACCTGATGGCGAGTCTCGATTACGAGCAAATGATGCAGGTGCTTACAAACCTGAACAAAAATGCCTTTGAAGCCATGCCTAATGGTGGCGACCTTACAATTGTTATCGACGGCGATGACCATCAGATTTCAATCAGCGTAATCGATACTGGCGAAGGGATACCCGAGGAGAATATGGACAAGCTCTTCACCCCATTTTTCACCACTAAGGGAATTGGCAAGGGAACCGGATTAGGGCTTGCCACTACCTACGGAATTGTAAAGATGCACAAGGGCAAAATAGATGTTGAGTCCAACACCGACCCCCAAAAGGGACCTACCGGAACAACCTTTAGGATAACCCTGCCCCGTAATGCGGAAAACGAATTAGGAAACGATAATAGTTAACTAAACGCAATAGCTATGGCTAATTCACGAAAAACCATTCTAATAGTTGACGATGATACCGACTACCTGTTTCAGCTTAAGTTTCATGTTGAAAAAATGGGCTTCGATGTGGTTACCGCTGAAAGTCAGCGTGAGGCGGAGAATATCCTAAAGAATATCAAACCCGATTTAGCCATACTTGACCTAATGATGGAGAACGAGGATAGCGGTTTTATTCTTAGCTACAAGCTAAAACGAATGTATCCCGATGTTCCCGTAATAATAGCCACTGCTGTATCGGCTGAGACAGGCATGTCGTTTGGCATTTCAAGCGAACAGGAACGCCAGTGGATTAAGGCTGATTTATACCTCGAAAAGGGAATTCGCCCCGACCAGCTGCATCGTGAAATTCTCAAATTGCTTAAGGTGTAAAAATGGAAGTTGTTGATATACTCGTTGTTGACGATGAACCGGGAATTCGTTCCGGTGTAACACGTATTCTTAGGAACTTCACGGTTAGCTACCCATTCCTTGAGGATGATATAGGCTTTAATGTTATTGAAGCGGCCACAGGGGAGGAGGCAATCGATATTATCAAGCGTTCGAGTCCAGCCATTGTATTACTCGATAATAAACTACCAGGCATTCAGGGGGTTGAGGTTTTGCAGTTCATCAACCAGAATCACCCCGATATACTGGTAATGATGATTACATCGTATGCTTCGCTGGAGTTGGCTGTTAGGGCTACAAACATTGGTACCTACGATTTTGTTCCCAAGCCCTTTACTCCACAGGAGCTTAAGTCGTCCATTGAGAATATCACCAAGCATTATTTCCTGCGGCGTATGACCCGCAAGCTCCATCGTGAGGGCAAGCAGGTTCGGTTTCAGTTCCTTACCGTGCTCTCGCACGAGCTAAAAGCACCTCTTAACGCCGTTGAGGGCTACCTTAAAATGATGCAGGAGAAGCAGGCTGGCGAGAGTATTGACAGTTACATGGATTTTATCGACCGTTCGCTTGCACGAATCCAGTCCATGCGTAATCTAATAATGGACCTACTCGACCTCACGCACATTGAGTCAGGCAAACGGCAGCGAACCCTTCGTGAAATCGATTTAACCCTCGTGGCCCGTTCGGCCATTGAGACCATGACTCCCCTTGCCATTCAGCGCGACGTCAACCTTAGCCTGCAAACCACAGAACCCGTTATCATGCTTGCCGATTCCGACGACATGGAAATTTTGTTCAACAACCTTATTTCCAATGCCGTGAAATACAATAAACCCGGTGGGTGGGTTAAGTGTAGTATCAGCAAAACAGCATCAGAGGTTACGCTAGTTGTATCCGATTCAGGAATTGGCATCGAACCCGAGGATATACCTAAACTTTTCCAGGAGTTTACTCGCATCAAAAATCCGCAGAGCAAAAATGTAACCGGAAGCGGCTTAGGACTTTCAATTGTTAAGCGAGTAGTGGATTTGTATGGCGCTAGAATTGATGTGCAAAGCGAGCCTGGTGCAGGATCAACCTTTACCATTACATTCCCTTTACCCGGTTCCGATACCCTTAACGACGGTATTTAAATCCACTTTATTTTAAACAGCCGTTTGTTAACTGAAAAAAGTTAAATAGTTTTGTGTTGAAAAATGTAATAGTTGAGCTATGGATAAGGCAAACCTACCCGAAAAAACCATTGAGCGATTGAGCAAATATCGCAGAACCTTTCTGAATTGCTTAACACGAGGGAAAACTCATATCTACTCACATGAGCTCGCCGGTTTGCATAATATCACAGCGGTTCAGGTAAGGCGCGACCTGATGCTTATTGGCTACTCTAGCATGAAAAAGAAAGGGTACGATGCACAGGAACTTATCAAGGTTATTGGCGATATCATCGACCACAAAGTAGGATTAAATGTAGCTGTTGTTGGTATGGGTAACCTAGGACGCGCTATCACTACCTATTTCAATGGCAAACGCCCTAAACTTAATATAGTTGCCGCTTTTGATGTAGATCCCAACAAGGTTAACAGGGTAATTTCTGGTGTAAATTGCTACCACATGAAGGAGTTGCCCGATGTTATAAAACGTAACGATATTTCCATTGCCATTATCTCATCGCCACCCGATACTGCCAATCAAGTTGCCGAGCAACTTGTTGCAGCTGGTATAAAGGGTATCCTTAACTTCACCACAATTCCTTTAGTTGTACCTGAGAATGTTTACCTTGAGGAGTACGATATGATTACCTCCATGGAGAAAGTGGCTTACTTTGTTAAACAGGGCTATTCCCGGTAAACGATAGTAATGAAAGTACATTATGGTTTTGATGGTATAGGGGAAATAACTAATCCGGTGGTCACCACTGGGTCGTTTGATGGGGTTCACTTAGGCCATAAGGTAATTATTAACAGGATAAATGAGATTGCTCAAAGCATAGGCGGCGAGTCGGTTCTTATTACCTTTTACCCTCATCCGCGCAAAGTGCTTTACCCTGAAACTGCTGGTAAAAACCTGATGTTTATCCTGTCGCAACGCGAAAAAATTGAGCTGCTTAGCAAAACCGGCCTCGATCATCTAATCATAGTAAAATTTACCCTCGAATTTTCAAAAATTTCATCGGTTCAATTTATCAGGGATTACTTGATTAGTAAGCTGAACGCTCGATACATCGTAGTTGGTTTCAATCATCATTTTGGACACAACCGCGAAGGCGATTATGAGGAGCTCAAAAAATTGAGTTCGGAGTATAATTTTATGGTTGAGGAGATACCCGAGCAGGATATACAGCAGGAAACGGTTAGTTCCACCACTATTCGTAAGGCTTTACTTGAGGGAAAAATACAACGGGCAAATGCTTACCTTGACCATTACTACATGATTATTGGTGCTTTGGGTAAGGGTTCGCACTTTTTTGGCGAGGTGGGTTTCCCAACCCTAACGGTTCAAATTGAGGAGGCAGGCAAGCTCATTCCACCGGAGGGCATTTATGCCGTTTCGCTGGAATGGAATAAATCATCGTATCGTGCCATGGTTATCATTTGGTCAAATGGCGATAATACCGATTTGAACCCAGTTTTGACAAGGAATGTTGAACTTCATATCCTCAATTTTGATGGTATGCTTCACAGTAGCGATGCCTATATTTACTTTCATAAGCAGATAGCTGATAGAATTGATATCTCCGATAACAGGTTGTTATTCCAGCAGCTTACACAGGCAGCCAAGCAGGTTGATGAGTTAATTTATTAACAGTAATGATATTTATCATTGTTAACCAATTGTATTTTAACGTATCTTTGGGGCATAGTTAATCGTATAAGTATTTAGGTTTTTTGAAATGTAATTCCTGCATCTGAGGTTGGTAGATGTTTGCCACCAAGGATTCAGAAAATGAGTCTGATCCAAAGGAGATAGTCTGATGGAAAAGAGAATCGGAGCTGCACTAATTCTTGTTGAGAACCGCGAGAGCGCCTCAAGGCTGAACCAGATCCTTTCGGCCCATGCCGATATTATTATTGCCCGTCAGGGCATACCGCTCCAGCAGAGGGGTATTAGCGTAATATCGCTTGTGCTTGAAGGAACAACCGATGAAATTGGAGCCCTTACCGGGCCCATTGGTAAGCTCAGCGGTGTTCAGGTTAAAACCTTAATGCTCAAAGGGGTGTAGTTTTTTTTTAAAATCTCTTTTCCCTCTGGTATCAGGCTCAGGTAAGTTTGATAGTGTTAACTATTTTAAACCGATATAGAGCCATGAAATTTAATCCGGAAAAGTACCGAATTCCCGATGAGCGCATGAAGCCTTTCATCGATGCCGATGAAATATGGGAATACATAAACAACGCAAAGCCCACCAAGGAAAGGGTTCGTGAGATAATTGCAAAGTCGCTCGATAAGAATAGGCTTAACCTTGAGGAGGTTGCTACTCTGGTTAATACCACCGACCCTGAATTGGTTGAGGAGATACTACAGGGCGCTCGTACGCTCAAGGAGCGTATTTACGGGAACAGAATAGTACTGTTTGCTCCGCTTTACATAGGGAATAAGTGTACAAACAACTGCCAGTACTGTGGTTTTAGGGCATCGAACAAGGATGCTATACGTATGACCCTTTCCGATGAAGAGATTGTACAGGAAGTTGAAGCACTTGAGGATAACGGGCAAAAGCGATTGATACTTGTTTACGGTGAACATCCAGAGTACTCGGCTGAGTACATTGCCCACACCGTTAGGTTGGTTTATGGAATTAAGAAGAACAACGGTGAGATCCGAAGGGTTAATATCAATGCCGCTCCGCTTGACATCGAAGGATTTCGGAAGGTAAAGGAGGCTGGTATAGGCACTTACCAGATCTTTCAGGAAACCTATCACCCTGAGGCCTATACCTGGTACCACCCCTCGGGCAAAAAGAAAGATTTTGAGTGGCGATTAACCTCGCTCGACCGCGCCCAGGAAGCTGGTCTGGACGATGTTGGAATTGGGGCACTCTTTGGCCTCTACGATTGGCGCTTTGAGGTTCTTGGCCTGGTTAGGCATACCAATCACCTTGAGGCATGCTATAATGTAGGGCCGCATACCATCTCGTTCCCCCGCATTAAGTCTGCATCCGGTTTAAATATCACCGATAAGTATTTTGTTTCCGATAGCGATTTCGTAAAGTTAGTTGCAATACTCCGCTTGGCTGTGCCATACACCGGTATGATACTTACAGCGCGTGAACCGGCCGATATTCGTAGGCAGGTTATTCAGTTTGGTGTATCGCAAATTGATGGGGGAACTAAGCTTGAGTTGGGTTCGTACCATGCATCTAAGAATGAACATCAGGACCTTAATAAGGAGCAATTTGAGATTAACGATAACCGCTCGCTTGGTGAAATTATTGATGAGCTTATTGACCATAACTACATCCCTTCGTTCTGTACGGCTTGCTACCGCCTGGGAAGAACCGGTGAACATTTCATGGAGTTCTCAGTGCCTGGCTTTATAAAGCGTTACTGCACCCCAAACGCCCTGTTAACCCTTACTGAGTACCTGGTTGACTATGCCAACCCAGAGGTTCAGCAGAAAGGCTACAAGCTTATTGAAAAAACCCTTGGAGAGCTCGACGGGCATCAGAACACCCTGGAGATTCGTCGAAGAATTGAGCGTATCAAAGCTGGAGAGCGCGATTTATACTTTTAATTTGAGTATTAGCTGTTATTAAAGCCCTGCATAAAAATTAGCAGGGCTTTTACTTTTTACAGAATCTAGCTACCACCTCAGAGGCCTGATTATTGCCTATGTTAACTGCCTTTCTGAGATCGGCACACCCTTTTACAGTTTCATTATTGATAAGGTAGAGTAATCCACGGTTATACCACGCGCCATGTATAAGGGGGTTGATGCTGATAGCTTTGGAAAACCATTCAATGGCAAGGTCATTATTTTCAGTATGCATAAACATTACTCCTATGTTGTAAGGAACTATGCCCTCAAAGTCGTTGTCCAATGCTATAGTTTTTAGATCATTACCAGCAGTAATGTAGGGTTTGTTATCAATTGTTTTTTGGGATATATTACTTTTCCCGCTTTGTAAGCTTTTATTCTTAACGTTTTCAACAAATTGGGTCATTTTTATTTTTGCCAACACCTCGGCAAGCCTATAAAGAGTGTTTGAACTATCAGCCTTTAAGGTTTCTGAAAATTCTTTCATTGCGGCCGTATAGTAGTTGCCTTGCAAATGGGCTATCGCTTTACAAATTTCCGACAATGAATCGGTGGCGATGGTTTCCAATTGTGAATGCTGGTTAATGGTGTCGTATTCAAAGAATAGGCTGTAACCGCGGCAACTCTGTGTGGCAAGAATCTGCCTGAGGTTCGAACTTTGCCAGTTCCTAGGCTTTACATTTTCGATTTTATCTACTTTTAGGGTGATTATAGGGTAAACAATGGTTAGAATTCGGGTTCTGAGCTGTTCCATACTAATTGATGAGGTGATGTCGAGTTCCTCGTCAAGTGATAGTAACCGTTTTAGTTTTCCTGTGGAATCGATTACTGAGGCTATATCATTGATTGCCCTATTACTGTATGCTTGCGCTAATCTATTGCCCTGAGCAATGTCAGCTTCGGCACCTTTCAAATCGCCTTTTTTGGTTTTAATCTCGGCTCTAAGCCGGTAAGCATTGGCAAACTCTGGAAAAATAGCTATGGCTTTATTAATATTCTCCAGTGCCATAGGCAAATATCCGAGTTCATAACGTATTGAGGCCAGGTAGTAATGAACCAGCACGTTGGTAGGAATAATTGATGATAGTCTGGTTAGGTCATCAATTGCGCTTTCGGGGTTGCCAACCTCATAGCTTATAATCGCTCTGTTAAAAAGGGCAAGGGTATTACGGTGTTCAAGCTGCAAAACCTTATTTAAGTCTGATAATGCCTGGCTATAATGTTTTTGGTAGTAGAAAACGAGTGCACGGGTAAAATATGCCTGTGCGAGTGTGCTATCAATCCCAATGGCTTGATTAAGATCTTGCAAGGCAAGTGGGTAGTTTGATTGCTGGGCATAAAGCGCACCCCTCCGTAAGTAAGGGTTTGCATTAAAGGGATTAAGGTTTATGGCCGCAGAATAATCCGTCAACGCTCCGGAACTATCCGAGAGCATTAACCTGGTGGTTCCCCTATTAACCCACGCATCCGGGATACGGTCATCAATTTTAAGCACCTGGTTGAAGGCATAAAGAGCATCGTGGTACTGTTCCTGCTGGAATAGAATAACACCATAGGTAAAAAGGTATTGCGCCGATGCTGGTCGCAGCTCGATGGCTTTTTGGATACACTCTATGGATTCAACGCTTTTCCCCAATTGCTGCAGAACCATTGCATTATACTGGTAGGCTTGGGAAAATAAAGGATTAATATTTAGGCACTTACTAAAATCGTTTCCTGCACCAACCAAATCGTTTTGGTAGTAGCGGGCTACGCCCCGCAGAAACCATGCCTCGTGTATGGTTGAGTCAACATTTAGCAGGGTGTTCAGTACTGGTATGGCATCAGCATAGTTTCCTCTTGAAATTAACTCCTCGCCTTTGTAAAAAAAGTACGCCTTGTTGAATTGGGCCTTTGAAGGGGTAAAACAAACAAGAAAAGTCACAATTAGCCAAAAGGGGAATAATAATCTTTGCATTTTAAAGTATTAATTATCGTGTCTATTTCTGTTCTTTTTCATTAATGTCAATTTCACCTAAATTATACATATTCCAAAGAATTTTTCGTTGGTAGCTCACCATGTATGCACTTGGTTTTGATGGATTTCGCTTAGCTGGTGCGGGTAGGGTAGTGGCAATCATTGCAGCCTCATGACGGGTAAGGCGCGATGCAGGTTTACCGTAGTATTTCCTTGCTGCGGCTTCCACTCCGTAAATACCCCTTCCCATCTCGGCTACGTTCAGGTAAACTTCCATTATCCTTTCCTTTGACCAGAAAGTTTCAATGAGCAGGGTAAAGTAGGCTTCTAATCCTTTTCGTACCCAGGAACGTTTGGGCCAAAGAAATACATTTTTTGCGGTTTGCTGCGAAATTGTACTGGCTCCGCGCAACTTTTTACCTCTTTGATTATACTTTCGGGCCTTTTTTATCGATTCCCAGTCAAATCCGTTGTGTTCCATGAACTTATTGTCTTCGGCTGCAATTACAGCAAGTACCATCTGTGGCGATATCTCTTCGATACTTACCCAACTCTGTTCAAAATTGCTACTTCCTCCTTGGGTTTCCGGTAAATGCTTTTTTAGTATCATTAACCATGTGTAATGTGGGTTAACCCATTTGTACACTACAGTCAAACTAATACTAAGTGTAAAGAATAGTACTACCGAGTAGGTTATTACTCTTACTAACAATTTCTTAAAACTTAATTTTGCAATGTTTCCTGCTTCCGTCATCAATTGTTGACTTGTTGCTCTACCAATCAATAATTTATTTTATCGATAATGTTTGCTAATATATTAAATTTGCATTGACAAAAAAGATTTGATTTGCATTGAATTGTGTATTGAGTTGAAATTCAATAAATTAAATCAAGATAAAAAGTGATAAAATGAAGAGATTATTTTGGGTTTTAACGAGTGTGATACTGCTAAGCAGCTGTTCCGACGATGGCATAAACTTTTTTACTCTCGAACAGGATATACAATTTGGTGCGCAGCTCGATTCCGCAATTTTGGCAAACCCCAATGAATATCCTATTCTTGACAGGACTCAATACGCTGAGGCATATACACATATTGAGAGGGTAATGAATGCCATTTTAAGTTCGGATGATCTGAGGTATACAACTACATTTCCCTGGCAGGTAAAAATCATCCATGACGACAATGTGTTAAACGCTTTTGCGGCACCTGGTGGTTACCTATATTTTTACACCGGATTAATTAAGTTTCTGGATAACGAAGCTCAGCTAGCCGGCGTTATGGCGCATGAAATAGCCCATGCCGATAGGCGTCACAGCACTCAAATGCTTACCCGTCAGTATGGTTTTAGCATGTTGCTCTCAATTATTATGGGCGATAATCCCTCACAGCTTGAGCAGATACTATCACAGTTAGCCCTTGGTGGAACAATGCTCAAATACAGTCGCGATAACGAGTATGAGGCCGATAAGTATGCTGTTACTTACCTTTGCGATACCGATTATCACCCACGCGAACTTGCTGGCTTTTTTGAGAAGATGATGGGTTCTACACAAAAAATCCCTGAATTCCTTAGCACTCATCCATCGGATGAGAATAGGATTAAGAACATTGATGATGTGTGGAGAAGTTTAGGCAGTAAGGTCGGTAATACCTATGCTGACCGATACCAAAGTTTTAGGAATTCACTGCCGTAGAAGGGAGAAAAGAAAGAGCCACAGATTGTGGCTCTTTCTTTTTAGAATGCCTAATACCTAGATTGATTTCTTTATTAGTTCAACCCAACCTTTTACGCGGGCAATAGTTTTGTCGGCCTCGTAATCCTCATCAATGGGTAAGCCAATGAATTTTCCATTAATTAGAGCTTCGGAGTCGGTAAAACTGTAGCCATCGGTAGGCCATTGGCCTATCACCTGAGCCCCTTGAGCAATTAATTCCTTGGCAAGAATTCCCATTCCGTCGACAAAATTGCGGGGGTAGGTAACTGAATCGCCGGTTCCAAAAAAGGCAAAGAGCTTGCCCTGAACTTGGATTTTTTTCAGCTCTGGTCTGAAATGGTCCCAATCCGAACGCGAAGCCTCACCATTCCATGTTTCGCTACCAATGGTTGAGCATCCAAAAACGATAATGTCGTAATTGTTTACCATTGAAGGCGTTGATTCTTTTATGGGGTGTAAGTCAGCTATCGCTCCAAGTTCTTTGGCTATCAGCTGAGCCACCTTCTCAGTAGAACCTCCGGTGGGTCCGTAAAATATTCCAATACGTTTATTCATATTTCATTCTTTACTTTTGATGTAAATATATAATTTTTCTACGATTTCTATTTACCACTACCTTTCAGGCTTGCCACAGCAAGAAATATTCCTAGCGCCACGCTCAGTACAGCTGCAAAAAGAACCTGAAAATCGGCAGGCAAAAGAAATGTAATGGTATGAGCTGGGATCCAGAAGTAGGGTATTGTTTTGGCAAAAACAAAACTCCATTGAACCTCCCAATTTATCGATGCAAGAATATTACCAAAATGTATGGGCTTTAAAAGGCACGAAAGTGTCCCACCATTGTTCACTATGTGGGTGTCAGTAATCTTATGGAGTGTCATCATTACAGGAGCGTAAATAATGTTCATAAACAGGCTAATGCTGAAGGCTACGAGTATTTTGGCTAAAGTAAGTTCGCCTTTTAAGGCCTGGGGCGCATTTTCCATGCCCATATATGCAAGAAATTGTGGAACCCCCGATGCAAATAGCACAAAAGCTAATTTTATGGTTAAACCAAGCAAGCCCCAAACAACCGCTCTGGGCAACAATCCAAATCCGGGTTGATTATAGTTTCCTGTTCTAATCCTTAACCCAATGGCTTCGCCGAAGGTGGCAAGGAGGGCAAACTTTATGAAACTTGTAACCATTCCATGGCTGGCGTTAAAATCAACATAAAAGTTGTAAACCGTTTCCGATATAAAAAAGGGTAGAAGGAACAAAATAGTTCCTACCATTACGTACAAGTCAACTCGTTTCACTTTAATCAACATTTAACGGTTAAAATATCTAGCAAAACCAGCCTTAACCTGATCCCATATATACTCAAAGCGTGTTGCAATAAGTATTACAAGAATAATGGCAAGGCCAATCATCATTTTTTCGTTAGCTGTAAGGCTATTCCATTTCTCCTTAAGGCTCATGGCGCACTATTTTTCAATTCTGATTCGGGCATCTACCGCAACAACCTTATCTTTTGAACCCAGAAGCGGGTTTAGGTCCATCTCAAAGATTTCAGGAGCAACTGTTACGAGTGCCGATAAACGGCTAACAATTTCGGCAAAAATCTGTTCATTAACAGGTTCCTGCCCTCTTGCTCCCTTGATTATTCCATAGCTTTTAAGCCCTTTTATCATGTTTAATGCCTCGTTTGTATCAATAGGTGCAAGGGCAGCTTTTACATCCTTTAGAACCTCAATAAAAATACCTCCAAGTCCGCATAGTACCATGTGACCGAATTTATCCTCGCGTTTTGCCCCAACAAAAAGTTCAACCCCTTTAAGCATTGGCTGAATAAGGATGGCTGTAGTATCCTTAATCTTAATCATACGGTCAAACTCTTTGCGAACCGTTTCGGAATCTTTCACATTAAGTACAACACCCCCAACATCCGATTTGTGGACGGGGCCAACTACTTTCATTACTACCGGATAGCCTAATTTCTCTGCTGCTCTGGCAGCATCATCGGCAGTTGTAACAACCGCTTCGCCAGCACGGGGTATACCGGCAGCATCGAGCAGCTGTTGAACAGCATCGGGTGTCAGGTAACCGTTATTGCTTTTACTAATAATCTCACTTATGGCTTTTTCATTTACCTTTGGTAAAACGGGTGCTTCAGGTGATGGTTTTGGTGTATGGTAAATTTTTGCAAGGGCGTTGCCAAGCGATACCTCATCGGGGAAGAAAATTCGTCCTTTAGCAATAAAGTGTTCAATCTCATTCTTTACGTTCATAACCGAGGGGAGAACAGGGAATATGGGTTTGCGACAAACCTTCATCTTTTCATCAAGCAGGTCGTATACATCGTAAACGGGGAATAGGCCGGGACTTCCAAAAATAACTATCATGGCATCGATATTATGGAAGTCGTTTTCGCAGGCATCAATGATAAATCCAAGCTGCTCGGCTGTTCCTGTTGCCAAAAAGTCAATGGGGTTAGCCACCGATGAGCCCGGAAATAGCTTGGCAAGCAGTTCCTTTGCCTTTGGCCCCTCAATTGGAGGTACTTCAAGTCCGTTGTTCGATAAAGAGTCAGTGAGCATAACAGCAGGGCCACCTGCATGGGTGATTACTGCAATGTTTTTCCCTTGAAGCTCGGGATGCATAAAAATTGATGCCACGGTAGCCAGCTCATCGCGCCCATAGCAGCGAACAATTCCCGCTTTGCGGAACAGCGCTTCAACAGCTACATCGCTACTGGCAAGCGCTCCGGTGTGGCTCGATGCTGCTCGGCTTCCTGCCGATGAACTGCCAGCCTTAATTGCCGCAATCCTGCACCCTTTCCTTATGAGCGACTGGGCATGTTTTAAGAGTTTTAGAGGTTTGTTGATACTTTCAACGTAGAGCAGCTTTACCCTTGAGCTGCTTTGCGGGTCGAATGTATTATCGAGGTATTCAAGTACTTCCTCAACGCCAATTTGGGCGCTATTGCCCACTGAGTATACGCTGTTAAATGTTAAGCCACGCGGAATGCTCGATTCCATGATAAACACCGCAGTGGCTCCTGAACCCGAAATGAAATCAACTCCTTTGGGGTCGAACCTGGGAATTGGGGTGGTAAAAACGCCGGCATAGTTAGTGTTCATTACACCAATGCAGTTTGGGCCAATTAGGCACCCACCGGTACGGCTTATGGTGTCAACTATTTGTTGTTCAAGTTTTGCGCCTTCCTCACTCTCTTCATGAAAACCGGCCGAGAGAATAATGAAAGCTCTGGTTCCTTTTTGTGTGGCCAGAACCTCAACGGTTTGAGGGCAGAACTTAGCTGCAATGGCTAGTATTGCCAAATCCACCTGTGGTAAATCAGCAACATCGCGAACCGATTTCACTCCCTGAACCTCATCGGCTTTTGGGTTTACTACGTAAAGGCTCCCTTTAAAATGGTTGTCGATAAGATTTTTTAAAACCTTTCCGCCGGGTTTCTGAATATCGTCAGAACCGCCAACCACCACTATACTTTTGGGATTGATTAACTCGTTGGTAATCATTTTAATGCGTTTTGAGTTTTACAGTTTACAATTTACACAAACGTAAATGAATTATGTAAAAGTAACAAGCCTGTACAATGTGTTAGAGAGCTACTTTTTTTGACAAAAAAAGGCCGACAGGTTGCTGTCAGCCTTTTCAACTATTATTACATCTTAGTAACTTTTGATATCTACTCCACCGAAAAGCACTAATCCTTTAAGAACAAGCTCTGGGGCATTTTCTGGTAGAGCCTGAGGTATTTTTCGTTTATCGGAAACGCCTCCAAAAATTGAGGTTACCTCAATTTTTACTTTCCATTCGGAAGGAATAATGAGTTTTGAGCCACCAAAAATGCATAGCAAATCAACAACATTTAAGCCTGATTCCAGCTTTGCGCTGCTAAGGTCAATGGTTGAGCCTCCAAAAATGTTGGTAATTTTTCCCCCTCTGAATTGCTGCGAAGTAAATTTTTGGTCCGAACCACCAAAAATGGAAACATCATCAATCAAGTCGTCCTTAACTTCACCTGTTTTGTATGGGTGCCACCTGCGTCGCCTGCTACCAAATATTAATGAAAGGCCTATAAAAAGAATTACTGCAGGCCAAAAAAGTTTACTAATTGAAACGGGCAATTCGTAAAACTTTGCAGCCAGGAAAAATGCCCCTATGGCAATTAAAACAGTTCCTGTAGTTCTATTCCCTTTACCGGGCAGAATAATTAATCCTATTACAATTAGTAACGTTTGCCAGGTGAAAATGTATTTGCCCCATTCAACAGGATACAAATCGAAGTTATCGATAAGGAGTAAACCTGCCAACACAATTAGCAAAAATCCAAGTACTAGTCTTGAGTAGTCGGTTTTCGGGCTGTTCTCAATTTTTTCCATTTGATTTGAATTTGGTTTTCAACAATCTAAAAATACGATTTATATGTATCATTTGCTGTATGGTCATAAAATTTATTTAGGGTATTGCTGTTTTTTTGTACATAAACCCATAAAATGGGTTGGCTAAAGAAAAAAGAGCAATCGGATAACGATTGCTCTTTTTTATCACTTTAAGCTTGATGCCTTAGTGACTAGCAGCACCTTCAGGAACAGCTAGCTTATCGCCGGTAGCATCAATCACGTTTTTCTTCCACCAGTCGGGGTATTGTGGATTTTTAACTGGGGCAGGGCAGTAATCGTACTGGTTGTATTTAAGCCCACCCTTTCCATCCTCCTGCTTAACATTTCCATCCATAAATTTCATTAAAAGGAACTGGAATAGTTTTTCCCAGCGAGCAACAACATAGTTTCCGGTATTAACGGTATAATCGGTAAGGAATCGTACAGCATCCTCCTTGTTGGTTTCCAATAGCTTAAGAGCGGTTTGGTCAACTACGGCTGTTTGTGAGATGAAACGGTTTTCCAACTCATCCTGTACCCTTTTGATATCCTGAATCATAAGGTCGTAGCGGAGGTAAGCAAAGTTCGATACCTTATTGAATACCCAGAATGCACAATCGTCGCAGTAGGTGAGCATATCGCCCTTGCCCTCGGCGTAAGCCTCTGGCACAGAGGTAACGCTGCAATATACAGGGAAGTAAACGGTTGAGGCAGCATCGTCAACACTGAACCAGAAAATACCGCCAACAGCATCGGGTAGCCAGCTGCGCATTTGTGCAACAAACGAGAATCCGGTTTGCTGGGTTGCAGTGGCGCGTTCGTTAAAGTACGATTTCCCTTCGTATTTCCAGGTTAGTGGACGCCAACGGTATGGGAGACCATGAGGACCTGCGCCTGGATCCTTACTCATGTCGAGTTCTGTTCCCTCAAGGTGATCGCGCATAAAGTTCATCATATCCCTAACCGAGAGTTTACGCTCAGGCTTGATATATAAAGGCATGCGGTTTTTAAGGTCGTGCCCCTTGGCGTAGTCAAAGTAGTTCCACATATCCTTGTTTACAGCCTTGAAAAACGACCAAACCCTAATCTCACAGAAACGAGCTGCACCAAAATCGAGTGGGGCATATACATCGGAAAAGCTAAATTCCTCATCTTTACCGGTAAAGTAACCTTTTTGACGAGCAAAGCCGATTACATCATGAGCGTAAACAACCTCAACATCGGGTTCAAAAATTTTATCTAAATTTTTTGAGCTGATTGAGGTTTTCATGTTCTCAAGGGGGAAGGTGGTGATACGAGCATGATTAGCATGACCCGATACGTACCCATCGGGAATACGAATGGCTACCCATACTGCTCCCCGATTTGCGTTGTAAGCCTTTTTAGTTTTCTTGTCCACCTTAATATCGGTTCCCTTTCCAATCATTTCAAAAATCCAAACCTCGTTCTTGTCGGCAACCGAGAACGATTCCCCGGAACTGTAGTAGCCATACTTTTCAACCAGTTCAGCCATCACTTTAATGGCCTCACGTGCGCTCTTTGAGCGCTGTAGGGCGATATACATTAATGAACCGTAGTCAATTAACCCAGTACTATCCTGTAGCTCCTCACGTCCGCCATAGGTGGTTTCACCAATTGCTACCTGATATTCGTTCATGTTGCCTACCACGCTATATGTCTGTAAGGTCTGGGGAATTTCGCCAAGGAATTTCCCTGTATCCCATTCGTAAATCTTCATTAGCGTACCAGCCGGATAAACAGCAGCTGGTTTGAAATAAAGTTCGCCAAACAGGTAATGTGAGTCGGCGGCGTAGGTTATCATGGTTGAGCCGTCAACCGATGCACCTTTGGTTACAAGGTAATTGGTGCAAGCATTGCCGGTATTGGCATTAATCAGTAATGCAATAGCAGCAAAAATCTGGATTGTGAGTTTTCTCATAATCGTTTTAGTTTAATTAAAGTTTACAAACCTAATATTTTTTTGATTATAAACCAGGTTGATGGTTTAATGGTTCGGGGTTTTAGCTGTATAGACACCCGGCTATGGAGTTGTTGTTTGCTCCTGTTACTGAGGCTATGGCGCCGGGTTCCTTTAGTAAGTAAAGCACCCCAAGGAATGCAAATATCAGGGCTTCCTTATAATCAATAGTTTTACTATCGGGAATTACAATTTTCAACTCGGTTTTCTGCTTGATTAGTTCCATTAAAAAAGCATTCTTAGCACCTCCACCGGTTGCCAGCATGGTTGTTTTTTTCAAGCTGTTACAATCGTGGGCTATTCTACCTGAAATATGCTCGTATGCGGTTCTTAACTGACTGGTAAGCGGATATGCATTATACCTGTTGAGTATAGGCATTATATAGCTCTCGAACCACTCCCTACCCAACGATTTTGGCGGTGGCTGAATGTAGTATTCAATATTTTCAAGTTCCTGGAGCATTCCCGGAATAACCTGACCGGTTCTTCCAAGGTCACCATTAAAATCGTATTCATTACCTGTTAACCCTGCTAGGTGGTTAAGCATCATGTTGCAAACACAAATATCGTAAGCCACCCGGTTGCTAAAATTATCATCGTAGCTAATATTTGCTATGCCTCCCAAATTAAGGCAGATGTCAAACTCTTGAAAAAGCATTTTGTCTCCAATTGGAACTAGCGGTGCACCTTGCCCCCCCCGTGAAACATCGCCCGAACGAAAATCGGAAATGCAAGGAATTCCTGAATACGCAGCAATTGCTGCACCTTTGCCAATTTGTAGGGTGTATCCTTGAGTCGGATTATGAAAAACGGTGTGTCCATGCGATGCAATGTAATCGGCCTCAATTCCATGTTCCGATACAAACCGTTTAACCTGTTCACCTAAATACTTCCCGTAGCTAAAGTCTAAAGCGGTAATCTCCTCAGCAGTGTAATTATGGGCTTCCTTTAGCTGATTTATGAGATGTGTTGGATACTTAATGGTTTCGGCAGCTAAAATGTAGTATTGCCACTTGCTATTTATGTTCTGAAAAAAGCAGTAACAAATATCGAGCCCATCGAGCGATGTGCCCGACATTAAGCCTATCATCCTATAACCTGAAGACTTGTTTGGGGAATGCATTACTTACGCGAATACACGCTTATTACTAGTTCCTTCACAGCTTGGTTGACCAGTTTATAAAGGGTTTCGTTTGGTGAGTTTATGTTTGGGTTTACAAAACCGTCAAAATACTTATCGTTCAGCGTTATTACTTTACTTTCAATAGCTTCACCTTTAGTGTTGGCTACTGGTATTATTCCTTTATCGTTATAGATGTTCATTTTAATGGTAATCTTTGGCTTTATCTCATTGGGAGCCAGTTGGATTACCTGTGGTGAGGTGTCGCTGGATGTTTTGGTTACATATTTCGACATAAACTCAGGGCCAATTTCCACATCAATGCTGATATAAAACTTTGAGTTCCCTTTCTGAAGAGCTCTGTTTATTGTCACATTTGGAAATCCATAGTGATCGTACGAAAATTTATCGCCGTAGGCATCCAGGGGCAATATAATCATACCAACATCGTTGGTAAGCTGTTGCTTAATAATATCCCAGATATCGGCAGTAAGGTGTCCAACAATTCTATCCTGCTGTGGTTTAACCGGCTCGCGGAAAAGGTGAGCATACTCGCTAAACTTTGCATGGTATCCGGGATCAATATTGACCTTGAAATAAATCAGCCCTACCTCTTTATTTCTGTATTTTTGGGCAAAAACCTGAGTGCTAAAGAAAAATAAAGTTATTGCCAGCAGAACTGAAGTATATCTTTTCATGGCTTGAATTTTTTTCAAATGTAATAAAACTTATCAAAAAGTGAACCAAATTAGTTCTATTGTGCCTTTTGTGGCCTTTTTCTTTTCCATCGCCTATGCGTCCATAGCCAGCTTTCAGGGTTTTCTCTTATACTTTGTTCAAGCCTGTGCATGTAGGCAGCGGTTAACTCACCGTCCTTCAGTTCGTTTGGTTTATCGCACAAAACGCTTAGTTCTACAGTATAGTAACCCCTCTTTACCCTTTTTATATCGATGTATATAACAGGGTAATTATACATTTTTGCATACTTTTCGGGACCATGAATGCAGGCGGTATCCTGGTTGAAAAAGTTTATCCAGTATGCTTTTGATAGGTTTGACGGGCTTTGGTCAGCAACCAGAATGTATATGCAAGGTTTGTGTTTATATTTCTGAAAGGTATCAAAGGTCTGATTGGTTGGAACCAATTCGGTTCCCCTAATCGATCGGTTCCACTTGATGAACCAATCGATAAGCTTGTTGCTTAGCGGTTTGTATATGGCAACCGGGTGATGTTTTAGCTGTATACCGGCCGAGAGGGCTCCCCATTCCCAGTTGTTTAGGTGCCCTGCAACTCCAATAATACTCTGTTTCTGATTGTAGTAGTAATCGAGTAGTTCAGGGTTAAGAATTTTATGACGTTCTCTTATGGCTGAGTTGCGCATGGTGAACCCTTTTAACGCCTCAACAGAAATATCGGCTAGGTTCTGGTACGATTGTTTCTCAATTACTGCTAATTCCGCATCGCTTTTTTCAGGGAATGCCAATCGTAAATTGCTTCGGGTAACCCTTACACGGTATTTTAAAACATTGTGCAGGAGTTTAGCCATAAGATTACTGTAGCCGTAGATTAAGCCCCATGGAATTATGGCTACAATGACTATTGAGATGAGGAATAGTATGAAGTAAAAAACGGTTATCAAAACTCAATCAGTTTACTATGTCAAAGTTAGCTATTACCAGAAAAACTTGATAGCATATTCCGAATCATTGTTTAACATATCGGTAGCAACAATTTTAAGGCTATGCCATTGACCTTTTTTAATCCTTTGGGGATTAAGATTATGCGAAAGTATACCGGTTTTTGGATCCCACTCAAATAACACCCAGTTACCATCAATATAGCCATTATACGTTTTGATCCCCGTATTGTCTATTAGCTTAAAGTTTATGTTGTTTTGACTGGTGATTTTTGCACTAGGCATTAAGTTTTGGGCGATAATTGACGGAGGAATTGTATCAACCAGAACGGTATATTTCCCAAAGCAATTGCAGGTTGCCTTTAGGCTACCATTAATAAGTTCGCTTCCAACGTATTCAAATCCTTTCCCGTTTAATTTTGCAATGTAGTGTTTACTCAAAATGTTTTCAGGTATTTTGCTGGCTTTGTATTCCAATGTGAACTTTTTGAAGAGCTTTGTTTTTGGATTATGAATAGTGACTGTTGGGTATGGTAGATTATCGGACTGGTTCTCTTCCATTTGGAATAGTATATCGTGGAATAGAGCATATTCGGGCAACCTAACCATGTAACTATCGGTTTTGTATGTATTTTCAGCATTCCATCTGAAAAGAGGAAGGGAAGGTACGCTTGTAGCGTTTACCTTATTTTCCACGCCTAATATCTTGAATATTAGTTTGCTACTGTTTCCTGAATGATCCCAAACCGTAACATCAATAGTGTAAGAACTATCTTTAGCTATATCAATAATACCATGGTTGATAACATGATTGATGCCCGAAAACCTGTTGTTAGGATCGGTCCATAGCCGAATTGCTTTATAGCCATTCCATCCATTATCGGTAATACCATTAAAACCATTTGCATACCGGGTTTCCAGAAAAGAGAATCGGTCAACACGGAAGGTAAAAGTTTTATTACCATTTATTCTCACTTCGGCTTTCTTGATACCGGCTCTCAGGCTGTTTGAATTTACAATATCGTAGTAATCGAGTGCTAGGCCAACTTTACCCGATGCTTTAATTGGCAATGGAACAATAAAATCGCTCCCCTTTTTTACGGCTTCATAGGCTTTATAGGTTAAGCTGTCGAGCAGGTATCTTAAGCTGTCAATTTCAAAAACAAGCAAACGGTTAATGGTTGGTGGATTGTAATCGGTTTGCCTCCATTCATTAAAAAACTCAAACGGATCTAAAATATGCTGCGAGGTGGTTTCACGAATCTCGAAGTGCAGGTGTGGCCCCCCGGAACTACCACTGTTGCCCGATAGCCCAATAATATCGCCCTTATTCACATTTAGTTCTCCTGGGTTAGGGAAGAGCTCAATCTCGAACGACTGTTTTTGGTATTGGGCATTCTCAACATACTCTGCAATTTTACCCACAAACCTATCGAGGTGAGCATATACCGATGTTTTGCCATTGGGGTGATCGATGTATATTACTTTACCAAAACCAACAGGGCTTACCTTGATTCGTGAAACAAAACCTTTTTCAATGGCAAAAACGCTATAACCTACCTGCCCCATGGTACGAAGATCGACCCCTGAGTGGAAATGATCCGATCGAACTTCACCAAATGTGCCCGAAAAGGCGGATGGCATTTCGAGTGGTAACTTAAACGGTTGTGTTTGAGCAATTGTAACACTTGAAAGAAATAGCAAACCTGCAAAGCGGAAAAGCCTCATTGTTATTATCTTTTTATGCCCAAATATATAAAAGCCTACCTTCAGTGGTGCTTAAAATTGAAATGAACCGATAGAAATATTTTAGTTTTGAGCGTAAGCATTTCATTATTAGATTTATGGAAAACCCCACTCTGCTGAGTTTAAAAATTGTTTAAAGATTTGTTTTTTGAAGTAGGTTTAATTAACTTTGTAAAACTTTATCTGGGATATGAACGATTCTTCGAGCCATATAATCGACAACATTAAACAAAAGGTTCAAACTCTTGTTTTTATGTATGAAAGAGAAAAACAGGAGAACGACCGTTTAAAGGCTCAGGTTGCTCAGCTTGAAGCTAAACTGAAAGCTAAAGAGCAAGCCTGCGCCGAGCTTGAAGAACGATATTCCCGGTTAAAGATAGCCAAGGCGCTGAAGGCAAGCGATGCCGATGTGCACGAGGCAAAGATTAAGGTGAACCGGATTGTGCGGGAAATTGACAGGTGTATTGCTCTACTTAATAAATAGAACCTAGCGCTGCCGAATGGACGAAAAGTTATCAATTAACGTGAATGTGGCCGAACGGTTATATCCCCTCAAAATCGACAGAGACGATGAGGAAAAGATACGTAAGGCTGCTAAATTGATAAACGACAAGGTAATGCTGTACAAGCAAAGGTATAGCGACAAGGACGTACAGGATTATTTGGCTATGGCAGCACTACAGTTCGTTATAAAGCTGATAGAGTGCGAGGATAAAACTGACACCTCGGAGTTTATGAGCGAGTTGAAAGATCTGGACGAGTGGCTGGGTTCTTTCATTGGTAAGCAAAACATGAGTTCTTTCAAATAGCATTGCCCGCATTATCGCCTTAACGTTTTTGCGAAACTCAACACTACAAAAATTGGAGAAGGACTTTCTCCGCACAAGACAGGCCTGTTTACCGCTTGTTCGGGATCTCCTCCGGGAGACGCTGGTAGTCTGAATCGGATGGCCTCTCCACCCATGTTTAGCTGGGGTTTCTACATAAAATTAAGGCATAATGCGGGTTTTTTATATATATAATTCTTAAAAATTCATTTAGTATGGTGTTAACAATAATAATAGCAGTTTCGGCTTTTTCCCTAGGGGGATTACTGTCGTACTTTAGCTGGAATAAGCTTTTGGCCAGCAAGCGCAATAAGATTATTCAGGAGGCCGAAGCCGAGGCCGAAGTTATCCGTAAGGAGAAGATTTTGCAGGCAAAGGAAAAGTTCTTACAGCTTAAAACTGAACACGATAAGGTAATTTCGGAAAAAAACAACCGGATTGCTCAAGCTGAAACCAAAATCAAGCAGCGCGAACTGCAGTTATCGCAAAAGTTTGAGGAGCTTCAGCGTAAGCAGAAGGAGGTTGATGTTATTCGCGAAAACCTCTCGAGCCAAATGGAGCTGGTTGAAAAACGTGGCGAGGAGCTTGAGCGTATGCATAAGGATCAAATTGAGCGCCTTGAAGCAATTTCGGGCCTTTCGGCCGAGGAGGCCAAAGCTCAGCTTATTGAGTCGCTTAAAGCCAAGGCTCGCACCCAGGCCATGTCGTACATCAACGAGATTGTTGATGAGGCCAAAATGACTGCCACCAAGGAGGCAAAACGAATTGTGGTACAAAGCATTCAGCGCGTTGCAACCGAAACGGCCATTGAGAACTCAGTTACTGTGTTCAATATCGATTCCGATGAAATCAAGGGTCGCATCATTGGCCGCGAAGGCCGTAACATTAGAGCCCTGGAGGCTGCTACCGGTGTGGAAATCATTGTGGACGATACCCCTGAAGCAATCATCCTTTCAGCTTTCGACCCTGTGCGTCGTGAAATTGCCCGACTTGCCCTTCATCAGCTGGTAACCGACGGCCGCATCCATCCCGCGCGTATCGAGGAGGTAGTGCAAAAGGTTCAAAAACAGGTTGAGGAGGAAATTATTGAGGTGGGCAAACGCACCGCTATCGATTTGGGTATCCATGGCTTACATCCTGAGCTCATCCGCCTGGTTGGTAAAATGAAGTATCGCTCATCCTATGGGCAAAACCTGCTCCAGCACTCGCGTGAGGTTGCAAATCTTTGTGCAATTATGGCTTCAGAGCTTGGGCTTAACCCCAAGGTTGCCAAGCGTGCTGGCTTACTGCACGATATAGGCAAGGTACCCGATGATGAACCCGAACTACCACACGCAATTCTTGGTATGAAACTCGCCGAGAAGTACAAGGAGAAACCCGAGGTTTGTAATGCTATTGGCTCGCACCACGATGAGGTGGAGATGACCACCCTCATTGCTCCTATTGTTCAGGTTTGCGACGCCATTTCAGGTGCACGCCCAGGTGCACGTCGCGAGGTTGTTGAATCGTATATTAAGCGACTTAAGGAGATGGAAGACCTTGCGCTTTCATACCCCGGAGTGCTTAAAACATATGCAATTCAGGCTGGTAGGGAGTTGCGTGTAATTGTTGGTAGCGAAAAGGTGTCGGACGAAGAAGCCAATAAGCTCTCGTTCGAGATTGCCAAAAAGATTCAGGACGAGATGACATATCCAGGTCAGGTTAAAATTACGGTGATTCGCGAAACCCGAGCCATCAGCTACGCTAAGTAGTGTTTAGTGTAAAGTGTGCAGTGTACAGTATTAAATGTGAACCTTTAACTTTTATCCTTTATCCTTTATCCTTTATCCTTGAACTTTGAACCTTTAACCTTAAATCTATGAACATCCAGATGTGCGACCTAAGGGGGCAGTACTTAAAGATAAAAAGTGAGATTGATGCTGCCATTCAGGAAGTTATCGACAGTACAGCTTTCATTAAAGGGAAAGAGGTTAGTTTGTTTCAGGAAGAATTGGCTTCGCACCTTGGTGTTAAGCATGTAATTGGCTGTGCCAACGGAACCGATGCCCTTCAAATAGCACTAATGGCACTCGATTTAAAACCGGGCGATGAAGTTATCACGCCCGACTTTACTTTTATTGCCACGGTTGAAGTAGTTGCACTTCTTGGCCTTACCCCAATTCTTGTCGATGTTGATCCATCAACCTTTACTATCGATACTAAAAGGTTAGAGGAAGCCGTAACCCCAAAAACCAAAGCCATTATTCCTGTTCATCTTTTTGGTCAATGCGCCAACATGGATGAGATAATGCGTTTAGCTCAAAAGTATAACCTATCCGTTATTGAGGACACCGCACAGGCATTGGGTGCCGATTATTACCACTCCAATGGCCGGGTTTCAAAAGCAGGAACCATAGGAACCATTGGCACAACATCGTTTTTCCCTTCAAAAAACTTAGGTTGCTATGGCGATGGAGGTGCTCTTTTTACCAATGATGATAGCTTGGCTAACGAGATACGTTCAATTGCCAACCATGGGATGAAGGTGCGTTATCACCACGACCGAATAGGAGTTAACTCGCGTCTCGATACTATTCAGGCTGCCATTTTAAGGGTTAAGTTGAAGTACCTCGATTTTTATAATAAGGCTCGTATTGAGGCTGCAAATGCCTACGATTCCGCGTTAAAACCTTGTAGCAAGATTATTACGCCGGCACGAGCTAAGTGGAGTAGCCATATCTTTCATCAGTACACATTAAAGCTTAACAATGTTGATCGCGAAAGGCTACAAAAAGATTTGGCTGCCAAAGGTATTCCTACCATGGTTTACTACCCAATACCGTTGCATAAGCAAAAAGCTTTTGAGCCCTACAGGGAGTTTAATTATGGGCGTTCGTTTCAGGTTTCCGATTTTCTATCAAGTTCTGTAATCTCGCTTCCCATGCATACCGAGCTATCAGCCGATGTAATAAAATATATCACCGAAACTCTACTGGAGACATTAAAAGATTAATTTTGATAAATTTTTATTGTCATGGAGAAAACCTACTTCGCCCACGAAACAGCAGTAATCGATGAAGGTTGCACAATAGGCAAGGGTACAAAAATATGGCACTTCAGCCATATAATGTCTGGCTGCGAGATAGGTGAAAGTTGCAATATTGGGCAAAATGTGGTTGTTTCCCCGGGAGTAAAATTAGGCCGAAATGTAAAGGTTCAGAACAATGTTTCCATTTATACGGGTGTAATTTGCGAGGATGATGTTTTTTTGGGCCCATCAATGGTGTTTACCAATGTAATAAATCCGCGTAGCGCCATTAACCGCAAGAGTGAGTATTTAACAACGCTGGTAAAGCGTAGCGCCACCATTGGAGCAAATGCAACCATAGTATGCGGCGTTACCCTTGGCGAGTTTTCCTTTGTTGGTGCCGGAGCAGTGGTAACTAAGGACGTAAAGCCTTACGCTCTGGTTGTTGGTAATCCAGCCCGGCAAATAGGTTGGATGAGCGAGTATGGCCATCGTCTTGAGTTTAATAGCGATGGCATTGCAGTTTGCCCTGAGAGTGGACAAAAGTATAAGCTTGAGAATAATCAGGTTTTTCGAATAGATTAGGCAATGAAGAATTTTGCACTTATTGGAGCAGCCGGATTTATTGCTCCCCGTCACCTTAAAGCAATTAAGGAAACCGGCAATAATTTGCTTGCAGCACTCGATAAGCACGACTGTGTAGGAATTATGGATAGCTACTTCCCTGAGGCTGACTTCTTTGTGGAATATGAACGATTCGATAGGCATATCGATAAGCTTAAACGACAGGGCGTTAAGGTTGACTACGTTAGCATTTGCACTCCAAACTACCTGCACGATTCGCATATTCGTTTTGCTTTAAGACAGGGTGCTAACGCTATTTGCGAGAAACCAATCGTGCTGAATCCTTGGAATATTGATGCCCTTGCTGAAATTGAAAAGGAAACCGGTAAACGTATCAGCACTATACTTCAGCTCAGATTGCACCCTACTATCATTGAGTTAAAAAAGCAGATCGATAGCGCTCCTAAGGATAAGGTTTTTGATATCGATTTAACCTACATTACAAGCCGTGGACGTTGGTACTTTATTTCATGGAAGGGCGATACTCAGAAATCGGGTGGGGTTGCCACCAATATTGGTGTGCACTTTTTCGATATGCTTTCATGGATTTTTGGAAGTGTTAAGTCGAGCGTGGTGCATGTTTCCCACCCCGACAAGGCTGCTGGATACATGGAACTCGAAAAGGCTCGCGTACGCTGGTTCCTAAGTGTTGACTATAACGATATTCCTGATAATATAAAGCAAAAGGGGCAGCGAACCTACCGTTCCATTTGCATTGCCGATAATGAGTTGGAGTTCAGCGAGGGGTTTACCGATTTGCATACTGCAAGCTACCGCGAAATTCTCGCAGGTAATAGCTTTGGGTTAAGCGATGCCCGTGCTTCAATTGAAACTGTTTACACCATCCGTAATATGGCACCGGTAGGTTTAACCGGCGATTATCACCCATTTTGTAAAACTTTAAACCTTTAAAAATGTATAGCGAACTTGTTTCAAAAAAGGAAAAACTTGCAGTTATTGGTTTGGGTTACGTGGGTTTACCTATAGCATTGGAATTTGCCCGCAAACTCTCAGTTATCGGTTTCGATATTAAACCCGACAGGGTAGAACTGATGAAAAAAGGTATTGACCCCAGCCGTGAGCTGGAACCTGAAGCATTTAAAGGTTGCGATATTGAGTTTACCTCAAATATCGATGATTTGCGCAAGGCCAAGTTCTACGTGGTTGCAGTTCCAACCCCAATTGATGAACACAACCTGCCCGATTTAAAACCGCTTCTTGCAGCAACCCGCACTGTTGGTCAAGTACTAAAAAAGGGCGATTACGTGGTTTACGAGTCAACCGTTTACCCGGGCTGTACCGAGGAGGATTGCGTACCCTTGCTTGAGGAGCTATCGGGTTTAAAGTACATTCAGGATTTTAAGGTTGGCTTTTCGCCTGAGCGTATTAACCCCGGTGACAAGGAGCATACTTTGACAACCATTAAAAAGATAACTTCTGGTTGCGATGCCGACTCGGCCGAGGAGATTGCTAAAACCTATGAGCTTATTATTAAGGCAGGTATTCACCGTGCCAGTTCCATTAAGGTTGCTGAGGCTGCAAAGATTATTGAGAACACCCAACGCGATATCAATATAGCCTTTATGAATGAGCTTTCTATCATTTTTAACCGTATGGGAATTAATACCTACGAAGTACTTGAAGCGGCTGGTACAAAATGGAATTTTCTAAAGTTTTTCCCGGGATTGGTGGGTGGTCATTGTATTGGTGTTGACCCTTACTACTTGGTTTACAAGGCTAAAGAGCTTGGCTATCACCCTCAAATCATTACTGCTGGCCGTTTCATTAACGACTCCATGGGCGGTTACGTGGCAAAGCAGACCGTAAAGAAAATAATTGCTGCCGATAAAAACCCAAAGGAGTCGCGCGTGCTCATTTTAGGTGTTACATTCAAGGAAAATGTAAGCGACATCCGTAACTCAAAGGTGGTTGACATTTACAAAGAGCTGAAATCGTTCGGTATTCAGAATATCGATGTGGTTGACCCCTATGCCGACAGCCACGAGGTGAAGGAAGAATACGGTTTCGATATGGCTTCAGCCCCAAATGGTAAGTACGATGCAATAATTGTTGCCGTTAGCCATAACCAGTACATCAACCTTAACGAGGAATGGTTTAAAAACCTTGCAAACCCTTCATGTGTTTTTGTTGATGTTAAAGGCATTTACAGGGGGAAGATACATAATTTAACATACTGGAGCCTCTAAAACTTACTTTTGATTATCAGAAAATTAAGCCCCTAAATGGGGCTTTGTTTATATTTAGTGACTTTTTTTATGGTCTTGTTTCCTTTATTTATATTATTTTCGTGGAATAATTCCTGGTAGGTCATCCCCCTTGGGTGTGACTGACTGGGCGAAGCTGTAAAGTCGTTAAACGTGAACCGTTAAAAGTTAAATACTATAATCCTTTACATCTCTTCACATCATTTTTTTAATCATAAGTCTTGAATCTTAAATCTTAAATCTTTATCCTTTATCCTTTAACCTTTATCCTTTAACCTTTATCCTTTAACCTTTATCCTTTAA
>ERZ795046.196-NODE-196-length-78100-cov-10.889589_pt1 | contig 78100 bp, 58 predicted proteins | sample MGYA00375130_ERZ795046 | MGnify/ENA primary metagenome ERZ795046 (study PRJEB30175, sample SAMN05720202) | activated sludge metagenome | isolation source: anaerobic digester from wastewater treatment plant | place: Japan | collected 2015-05-15 ... | reverse complement strand
ATGAAAACAGCATTGAATGGATGGATGGTTTGTGGTTTTCAGGGTGAGGTAACGATTGAATCTATTGTGAAAGAAGTAAAAGGAATGGGCTGGGATGGGATTGAATTATGTTATGGAGCAGGCGAACTATCCGCTACCACAACAGAGAATGAATTAAAACATATTCGGAAGGTAGTGGAAACAGAAGGATTAGAAATTCCTTCTTTAGCCTCAGGATTCTACTGGAGTTGCTCTCTCGGAAGTCCTGATGCAGAAGAACGAAATAACGCCATTGAGTTCACAAAAAAATATATCGAATCTGCCAACCTATTAGGGGCTGGTGCGGTTCTTGTCCTGCCTGGCACTGTGGATGTATGCTTTGACCCCAATCGCCCCACCGTCCCCGCAAAAGAAGTCTGGAAATGGGCACAGGATTCTATCCATCAATTAATACCTATTGCTGAACAAAATCAAGTTATCATTGCTCTTGAAAATGTCTGGAGCAAATTCCTCACAGGTCCCTTTGAGTTTGCCCAATTCGTTGATATATTCCAATCTCCATGGGTCAAAGCCTATTTTGATGCGGGTAATTGTTTAATCAATGGTTATCCCGAACATTGGGCTGAAATTTTAGGACAACGCATTGCCCGTGTTCATATCAAAAATTTCAAACGGAATAACGGTGGCGGAACGTTAAATGATTTCACCCCCAGTCTGCTTGAAGGCGATATGAACTGGCAAGGTTTACTACAGACATTGAAGAACATCGGTTATGACTACTACCTGACCGCAGAAGTAATTGTCGGTGACCAGGGCATGCCTAACCTCAAGCAAGCCCAAAAAGTCGCTCATGAATTAAAAGATATATTAAAAAAATGAATATTCCTATTCATTTTTATATAATTATTTTCAGAAAACACTTAAAAATAAACTTTTTTTCTTATAAGTCTGAAATAAGTTTAACCTATATTCTCTAAAATATATGAATAGTCGAGTAAATAAAACGATAAATCTTGAATACATAAAAAAAATATTGGAAGAACATAAAAGCGAATTAAAAAAGAAATATAACATTAAAGAGATTGGTATCTTTGGTTCTTATGCGAGAAACGAAATAAATACCGAAAGTGATATAGATATTCTTATTGATTTCAAAGATGACGGAAAAACATTTGATAACTATATAGAATTAAAACTTTATCTTGAAGCATTGTTACAAAACAAGGTAGACCTTGTAATGAAAGGTGCATTGAAAAAATCATTAAAAAAACGCATCCTCCAAGAAGTTATATATGTCTAAAAGAGAGATTAAAATTATATTAGAAGAAATATTAGAACACATTAAAAAAATAGAAAAATTTACTAAGAATATTGATTATAAATCTTTTGCCAAAGATGATATGAGACATTATGCAACATTGAAATGTTTGGAAATTATAGGTGAAGGGATAAAACAATTACCAGATGACTTTAAGAAAAAACACAATGAAATTGAGTGGCATAAAATAGTAGCTTTGCGAAACATTTTAGTCCATGAATATTTTGGAATTGAACTTGTAATTATATGGGATATTATTAAAAATAAGATTCCTCAATTAAAATCCTTCATTAAAACAATTTGCAAAAAAACTTAATTCGTAAATTTATATTTTAATATTAAAGGAGAAATAATTATGTTAAACCGAAGACAATTCATCGCATCCTCAGCAGTAGCCATGGCATCTGCAACTTTAACTCACAAAGCAAAGGCTCAATCACCCAAAATGCGTGTAGGTATTATTGGTTGTCGTAATAGAGGGCCACAGGTGGCAAATAACCTTGCTAAATCAGGCTATTTTCAGATAAAAACCTTATGCGATTGTGATGAAAAAATGCTCGATAGCGGTAAAAAGGATTTGGAAAAAAATAATGTGGATGTCCCTGTTCTTGAAAAAGATTTCCGTCGGATGTTGGATGACAAAGAAATTGATGTGGTAGTCGTTGCCACTCCTGACCACTGGCATAGCCTTATGGCGGTTATGGCTTTAGACGCAGGAAAACATGTTTATGTAGAAAAACCCTTCTCATATAACATTTATGACGGCTACTCGGTATTGCAAGCCATGAAGAAACATCCCAAACAAGTGGTCGTTGTCGGTTCACAGCAACGCAGTGGAAAACATTTTCATGAAGCCCGTGCCTTTCTACAATCTGGCGAATTAGGAAAAATTGCTTTTGCCCGAGCAGGTACCATCCACTGGCGAGAACCTTTACCTAAAGTCCCAGACACTGACCCTCCAAAAAATTTAGATTATGATATGTGGACAGGTCCTGCTCCAATGAAACCCTATAACCAATACCGTGTCCATTATAACTGGCACTTTATGCTCGACTATGGAACAGGAGATACAGGCAACTGGGCAGCACATTGGTTAGATATTGTCCGCTGGTTTTTAAATATTGACTATCCCCTTCGCGTTCATGCCACTGGTGGACAATTCGTTACCAAAGATATCAAAGAATGGCCTGATACCCAAACTGCTATTCTTGAATACCCAGAACTGACTGTTGTTTGGGAACTCCGTCTATGGTCTGAATACGGTTCCGACTCTTTTGCTGAATTTCACGGAGAAAAAGGAACTTTGGTCATTACCCGTGGAGATTGGAAAGTGTTCCCTAATGGCAAGAAAAAGGAACCCAAAGTATATCCTGGAAGTGATATTGACATACCTCATGCGGTCAATTTCGCAAAAACCATTCTTGGGGAAGAGAAACCCAATGCCCCCGCAGAGGAAGGATATAAAACTGCAGTATTATGCCATCTTTGCAATATTAGCACAATGGTTTCCCGCCCTCTAATTTTCGACCCACAGAACTTGACATTCAAAGATGACCCCGAAGCATCAAAGTGGATAAAACGCACATACCGTGAACCCTGGAACATTGACCAATATATTTAATTTAAGGTTAGACCTATATCCACCGCAAACAAAAAAACAATTGCACTTATCAACCCAAATTTACTCAAGCCTCCCATCTCACCTGTGGGACTTGAGTATATCGCAGAAGTTTTATACCTATCCGGGCACAAAATTATCTGGATAGATTTGTGCTTTTCTGAAAATTGGCAGGAAACATTAAAAAATGCTTTGAATGACTCCAAACCAGATTACATCGGTATTACTATTCGTAATGTTGACGAAGCCATGATGGGAAGCCAGACTTTTTTTATTGATTTTATTAAAATACTTGTGCAATTCTGCAAACAATTTTCCCACTCACCTATTTTTTTAGGCGGTGCCGGATTCTCCATTGCTCCCCGTGAAATTTTAGCCTATATACATGCAGACTTTGGACTTATCGGAAACGGCGTAAATACTATCCCTGAATTCATCACATCTATAGAACAAAAAACTCATGAAAAATTTCCCGGATGTGTTTATAAAAATAGTCAGGGATATATTTTACTCAACCCATTAGAGAAAAAAATCTCCGATAGATACACATCCTTTAAATTTCGTCGCTCCTTTGCCAACCTTGAAAAATATTTCACCGAAGGAGGACAAATCGGCATCGAAACAAAACGAGGCTGTTCCCAACAATGCATCTACTGCGTCGAAAGTGCCTCAGGACACAACGCTATAGAACTTCGGAATCCCGATACTGTCGTTTTTGAAATTGAGCAATTAGTAAATAGAGGAATTAATGTTTTCCACTGGTGCGATAGCGAATTTAACCTTCCTTTAGAGCACGCCCTTCAAATTTGTGACAAACTTATTTGCAGGGGAATCAACAAAGAAATCAAGTGGTATACCTACTGCTCCCCTGTCCCTTTCACAGAAGAATTAGCCTTAAAAATGGAACGGGCAGGCTGTGTCGGTATAAATTTTGGCGTAGACTCATTACACAATGAAATACTGCATTATTTATTTAAACCACATCGTTACGAAAATATACAACAATTAATGAAACTACTCCGCAAAACAAACATCGCTGTCATGTTCGATTTACTATTAGGTTGCCCCGAAGAAACAAAAGAAACCGCTCTATTCACCATTGAAAATGCCTTAAAACTTAAACCCGATGCATTGGGCATATCATTCGGTGTTCGACTTTATCCTTATACAATATTAGGACAACACATATTGTCATTACATCACAACGGTCACAACTTAAAAAATACCATTCACGGTAAACCTCTTGAAGAAAATGGGAACCTACTTTTTCCCATTTACTACCTCTCCCAGGAATTAGATAACCATTTCTTCATCTACCTTCAAAATCTTATAAAGAATGTCCCTTCTGTATTTCTCTCCCTTCCCGCTACCGAAGAAGGAAGTTACTCCTACTGTAACCACGATTACCTTATCAACGCCATCTGCAACGGTGCCCGTGGTGCCTACTGGGACATCCTCCGCCACCGAAAAATTTAAAACGTGATTAAATGATAATAAACTTGTTGAATGTATATTGCTATATGATTTGAGGTAAAATTATGATACTAATAATAATACAAAGAAGTAGGTGATTATGGAGAAAAAAGTATATTCTATCGTTTTTCCTGCTATTCTTTCTTTGCTTATGTTTCTTGTTACAACAAGTTCAAATGCACAGTTATCACAGGAAGATATTCAAAGGCTAAAAGAGGAGGCATTAATTAATAATTGGACGTTTGAGGTGGGAGAAACTTCTGCAACACAGAGAAGTTTAAATCAGCTAACTGGCTATATTCCCCCTGACCCTCAATATTTAGATGAATTACAACCTTACACAAATAAGCCCGTCATCCCGACAGAGAAATTACCCTCTCGTTGGGATTGGCGAGAAAAAACGCCAGGTGGGTTACCCCCTATAAGAGACCAAGGAGACTGTGGTTCATGTTGGGCTTTCGCTACAGTTGGAGCACTCGAATGTGCCATCAAGATTAAAGATGGTATAAATGTAGATTTATCCGAACAATGGCTGGTAGACTGTGCCACGGGCTTGTTCTGGTATGGCTGTGATGGGGGTATCTCCGCTCATGATTGGCATAAAGGAAGCAGGACGGATTCGTGTGGTGGATATGGTGCCGTCCTTGAAACCGATTATCCTTATGTGGGTTATGGTAGTAGTTGTCGTTGCCCCAAACCTCACTATTATACCATTAATGACTGGCATTATGTAGGACCCATGTTAGGGATACCCTCTCTTGATGCCCTCAAAACTGCTATATATCATTATGGACCTATTGTCGCATCCATGGAAGCCAAGGAATCTTTCTTAGCCTATAAAGGGGGGGTTTATAACGACAATATGGATTCAAAAGCCTTGCCCAATCACATGGTCGTAATTGTTGGTTGGGATGATAACTATGGTGGAGGCTCTTTTATTATCCGAAATTCATGGGGGCCCTCTTGGGGTGACAACGGCTATGGCTACATTGCGTATGGTTCCTCTCAAATTGGTTATGGAGCGGACTATATTGAGTATGGGACACCTACCGATTTATTATTGGTAACCCCTCAACAAAATTTACTCTTTTACTTGAGTTCCAACAATTTCATATCACCCTCCTCCATCGGAATTACTCTTGAAAATATAAGTGAATACAATATTAACTGGACATCAACAGTGGATGAAGGTATTACATTAAGTCCTTCATCGGGGTCATTAAGCCCAGGTGAAACAAAAACAATTCAATTGACAGTTCCCCAACTCCCTGCTCAATCAGGAACCTATACCAAAAACTTTTCTATTACCAATACCTCAACACAAGTTACTCAAAATTTCAGTGTCAAACTTAAAAAAGCTTATCCAGTACCTATCTCATTCCCATTAAATAGCGATCCTGGCTGGGAAAAAACAGGAAACTGGGCTTTTGGTAAACCTGCAGGCTTAGATGGTGACCCATCCTCAGGATATACAGGTCAATATGTCTATGGTTATAACTTGAATGGCACCTATGAAAATGATATGGGTGAAGAAACTTTAACTTCTCATCCAATAGATTGTTCTAATGCCCAAAATATTACCCTATCTTTTTATCGTTGGTTAGGCATTGAATCATCTTCCTATGATCATGCACGGATTGATGTAAGTACAGACGGGACAACATGGACTACAATCTGGAACCACACATCAGGGACAATACAAGAAAATTCCTGGTCCTTAAAAACCTATAATATCTCCACTATTGCAGATCGTAAACCCATCTTACTCATCCGTTGGGTGATGGGTCCTACCGACTATAGCGATACCTACGCAGGTTGGAATATTGATGACATTTCCATATCAGGTGACTCTGTAAATGTTACAGTGCCCAATGTTGTAAACAAAACCTTACAAGAGGCAGTAAATACAATTACTTCTGCAGGTTTAACCCAAGGACAAACCAATTGGACTTGCAGTAATTCCGTGCCTGATGACTCGGTTATCTCGCAATCACCCCAGGCAGGGACATCCGTTCCCGCAGGGACACAAGTAAACCTGGTGGTATCGTCTGGATTCTGTCCGGTTATTGTCCCTAATGTATTGGGACTGGACTATACAGAAGCAGAAAATCAAATTATTTCCAGTGGATTAACTGTTGGAAATATTGAGTATTCTTGTAATGATACAATCCCAGCAAATGCGGTGGTCAATCAGACCCCATCTGCTGGGGTTGAAGTCCCCTATGGTTCCTCTATAGACCTAATTATATCCACAGGTCCTTGTCCTCCGGAAGGAAGCATGGAAGGCGAAGGTCTCTCTGAAGGAAGTGCAGATGGTGAAGGGATAATAGAAGGTTCCCCTGAAGGGGAGGGAAACTATGAAGGGGAAGGTATATTGGAAGGTCTTATCGAAGGGGAAGGCACTAATGAAGGCTCCTCTGAAGGGTTACCCGAAGGAGAAGGGACCTCTGAAGGTGAAGGTATGCAGGAAGGCGAAGGTTCTATTGAGGGTGAGGGCATTATAGAAGGGACATCCGAAGGAGAGGGGATAACTGAGGGAGAAGGGATATTGGAAGGGGTATTGGAAGGCGAAGGAGGTCCAGAAGGGGAAGGTACTATTGAGGGTGAAGGCATTATAGAAGGGACATCCGAAGGAGAGGGGATAACTGAGGGAGAAGGGATATTGGAAGGGGTATTGGAAGGCGAAGGAAGTCCAGAAGGGGAAGGTACTATTGAGGGTGAAGGCACTAATGAAGGCTCTCCTGAAGGGGTAACCGAAGGAGAAGGAATACCTGAAGGGGGGGAAGGTATGCAGGAAGGTATTATTGAAGGGGAAGGTATGCAGGAAGGTGAAGGAAGCGTAGAAGGAACGGTAGAAGGTACTGCTGAAGGTAGTTCTGAAGGGGGTAACGAAGGGGTTTTAGAAGGAAATACAGAAGGGGAAGTTATATCTTCATATCATAGTGCGGATAAGAATAATGATAGTACGATAGATTTGAGTGAACTTCTCCGTGTTATTCAATTCTTTAATTTCGGTAGTTACCATTGTCAACAAGGCTCTGAAGATGGGTATGCCCCTGGCGAAGGGACAGATTATGGTTGCCCACCCCACACTTCCGATTACAAACCTCAAGATTGGAAGATTGACTTATCAGAACTCCTGCGACTTATTCAGTTCTTCAACTCAGGAGGCTATTATGCCTGTCCTGGTGTTGGAGAAGATAACTACTGCCCTAAAATATGAAAAAAAAATAAAGAAATTTTTGTTTTTCATAATTTTCATTTAAAAATTTTGGGGGAGAAAATTAAATGAATATGTTTAAATGTAAAAAGATAGTTTTATATTTATTTGTTTTTTCTGTTTTTATTCTTATTATTTCTATATTGTTCATCTACTATACAATTACCCATCGAACAAAAGGAGAATATTTTGATTTAGAGGGAATAAAAATTCATTATACAGATGAAGGGCATGGAGAACCTATCATTTTAATACATGGATTTGCGGTTAATGCTGACCTTAACTGGCGAAGACCCGGAATAATTGATTCCCTTAAACCTAACTTCCGAATTATTGCAGTTGATTTACGGGGTCATGGTCTTAGTTCCAAACCACACACTTCGGATGAATATGGAATAAAAATGGTTAAAGACATAATCAACTTAATGGACTATATAAAAATAGACAAAGCACATATTGTTGGTTACTCATTGGGAGGCTTTATTGCTATTAAATTAACTACCCTTTATCCTGACCGAGTAATTAGTTTATCTCCTCTCGGTTCAGGCTGGGAACTACCAGAACAAAATCATTTCTTTTCAGCAATAGACAAACTAATCAAAAAATTAGAGAATAATTCAGGTATTGAACCTGTAAGCACACATCTTGATACGAGCAGAAGGAAACCTGGAATAGTCCATTCACTGTGGGTAAAAATATTAACACGGTTTTTTAATGACCCCAAAGCATTAATTGATGTATTAAAGGGTGTTCCCGAACTCAAAGTGAATGAGGATGAAATAAAAAAGATTAACATTCCTACATGTATGGTTGTAGGAGAACATGACCCATTACGGAAAGGGGCAGAAAACCTAAAAAATGTCCTACCACAATCGGAATTAACCATTATAAAAGGAAAAGACCATATTACAGCACCTCTCTCATCGCAATTCAAAGAAACACTAAAACTTTTTCTACTTAAACATTCTACAAATCCTTAATACCTTTATGAAATTACATCTCCTTCTTTTTGTTCTTCTAATATCGGGGGTTCATTATCATTACCCTTCTTTGTTTTGAACCAGTCTAATATATACCTTTTAATCATACAAAGCCATGGTTTTAGATATTCAAGAGGAAGGCTGTTCAACATTGCGATAATCAGCATATAAATACATAGGACAAAGAGCATACACCCTAACCAATAATATGTTGGGAATTCCTGTTCCCACATGGTATAGAAGAAGTAGCCAGCCATAGCAGTGATATACAACCAGATAATTGCAATAGCACGGGGTATATAATCCGATTTAGGGGAGAAAAATAATAAAGGTACTGCTAACATGATGTAGTAATAATAAGTGGGTGAGACTAAAAAGAAACATGGGACAAAACCGAACACAAAACTTTCATAAGGAGAAAGTCGTCGTGATGCAATTAGGCATAGAATCAATACAATTGCCATTGTAACCCACCAACGTCGTGCTTGTTCCTTATATATAATACTTCGCGTATATGTCTTCCAAGGCGAAATAACCTTTTTCATAGCAGATGCAAAATCTAAATTCTCTGTATTTGAAGGCTTTGTCACTGGTTGTGGTTTTGATGGATTTGCAGAAGGTGGGTTCGTAGGTTGTTCGGATATTCCTGTCATGTAGGGACGTCCCAACAAGGCATTTCCAAAAATTTTAGCTACATCTTTTAGGGATTGCTTTAAATCTAAATTTTTCGGGTACTGTGCAATAAAAATATATTTATATCCGACACGCCATGGTGATATATCTTTGCTATGCCTACCTATTTTATCTGCGTAATCCCTCCACTGGTATAAGCCACCATAATAACAAAACGATGAGATAAATAAAATGGCTAATGTAGCGATAAAAGTTACAAAATAATGTACCCAATGACGCTCCATTCGATTAAAAAAATATCCCCATACACCTACCCAGAATAACAACATACCAAACAAAATAAGTGGAATTGTGATAATGAGGTGCACAAATATTGGGAGTGGCCAAGGAATTGTAAAACTTTCAAATAAACTCGATGGGAATTTTCGCAAGATAAGACTTATTATCAATGAGATAATAAAATTAACAATAAAAATAGACAGTAGAACTATACGTCTTTGTTTTTGGTCATAAAAACGAATTTTCAATTCGTCATATGCCACCCGCAATAATTTACAGAGGTCCCAAAACAAACGTGCCCCTGGCCCGAATAAAAACACGGCAGGAAATACACGAGAAAGAACAGAGTATGCTGTAAAAAAACCTGCCCATTTATAATGATTTAATTTTATCATGCAGGCAGATAGAACCAGACACATTGCAAAATCAGTTCTCAAGTAAGCCCCTTTCATGTGTGAAAACCGCATCATATAGTGTGTTCCAATCAATATAAGCATAAACATCGCTGGGCGAAGTCCAAACGCATACAAAACAATTAACGTTGTAATTCCAATAAGCACCAAATCCAACGAAGCCAACATCAACATATGATTTCGATTCTCGGTAGAGATAGGATTACTTAAAAAACCTCCTACCAACATAGACCAAACAGGGGTTGCATTGTATCCTTTATCTCTCAGAACGTTGTTCCAACGACTTGTCGTTAGTTCTCGCTTAAAAAATCGAATATCTTTCAACCATTCTTCCCAACGTTCTGGCGAAAAACGGCTTTTATACTGGTCTCTATTTTTAAGAACTTCATCGACGGAAATATACATGCCATTGGCAAGATTACGAATGGTATTATCTGAATTGGAATACTTACGGTCTGTCTCATCATCCGCAATCAAACTGGCTGCATATAAACGGGTATAACCAATTTCTTTTGCATATTTAGAACCCATATAATAATGGTAAAACTCATAAGCATTAAAGAACGTCCCATACCGCCATTGTCCGAAACTATCAATATAATTACCGACCGCAAGAAAAGCACAAATACACAACATCGCCATTAACACACCCCGTATTACACCAGATAATGTAGCACCTACATACGAAATAATCCATTTTCGATTAAGTAATACTAAACCAATAATAATAAGAATTGTGGACGATGGTACTAAATATCTTAGGTCGTTTTGATTTGCGAATCTTTGGAGTTCCCAAAGAATGATTTGGAACAAAGAAGGAGAACTCTCCATAACAACCTCCATCTCAAAGTTTATGTTTCAAATAAAGAGTATGTTACTCTATTACAACGTCTCTTTTAAACCCCACTATCTTGTTATTTTTTAAAATATTTTCTTTTGCCAATTTACCAATTTTGATACCTATTTTATCACCTTGACTATTTCTTTCCCGAATCATGTTATCTTGTATTTCGTTGCCTTTAGTAAGTCCTTCAATTGATATTCCAACTCCTTTATCCGATTTCAAATTTTCTATAACATTCTCCCTAATTTTATTACCTGTTGCTGTAAATCGCTCTGATTCTTCCCGAAATAAAATGCCATAATCAACAGAATTCACTATCTTATTTTTTTGAATTTGATTATCATTGTCCCTATGGCCTATTGATATACCGATACGGTTATTTTCCAGTCGGTTGTTCTCTGCAATTCCATTTTGTACACCCCAGCAGAAAAAGATTCCAATATCATTATTTTCTATTCGATTATTCGTTACTTTTGGTCTTTGTGAACCCGACCCTGGATGTAGACCTAACCCTGTATTGTCATGAGAAAAACAATTATCTACCACAACATCATGAACAATTTGCCAACTTATTCCATCGCCATTGTAGTTTCTTGCTTCTACATTTCGAATTGTAACCTCATTACAATCCTGTAGCCAGATACAACCTGCATAATTTCCATCTAAAAACAAATTATTTTCCTTATTACCATCCAAAACAAGATTTTCAATAACAATATCTTCAACGAATTCTCCGCTTATTAAAGGGAATAAGGTAGCGATTGTCGTTTCCTGTCCAAGCCAGACATTATCCCGTAATGCTTTATCTAATATTAACTTGTCATCCTCAATAGCGATAATAGTTCTCTTAATAACATCCATTCCCCCATGATGAGGATTTTTTGTCCGAATACATAAACCATCGCCAACCTTAAATTGTTCTGGATGTTTGACTGTTATACATTGCTCATACCAATCCGCATCTTCCGTAAACTCTGTTTCTATAGATGGTTCTTTTACAAAAATTGTAGATGACCCACTCCCAATAAGTTTAATATGACTTGTCAAATAAACAGCATTGGAAAACCGATAAATCCCCTGCAATATCTGAACTATTCCTCCTCCATATCTTGCCACAGAATCAATCCCCGCCTGAATAACTTTTTCCGTATTTCCACAAAAATCAGCATTACTACCTTCCTGCCCAATGACAACCCGATATTGTTGACGTTCAGAAGCCCCTTTTTGTTTATCACCTGATATATAAGAACCGCTGTTTGCATAAATACGATTATGTGGTGGTAGAAAAAAAATACTACCAGCGGTTATCATATCTCGCAACACTTCCCGTCGGGTCATCATATTCTTTATCCTGTAAACACACTATTTTTTAGATACATTGTTCCACTTATCACACATTAACTATCTTCTTTCAATGCGAGATAATGTGCTACACATGATTCCCCTAATGCTTCGAGGTTATATCCACCTTCTAAAACAGATACTACTTTACCACCCGCAATTCCTTTTATAGCACGGGTTAATTTTGCAAAATCTTCTTCCTCCAAGTTCTGACTTCCTAATGGGTCCTTACGATGTGCATCAAATCCAGCAGATATAATTAAAAATTCAGGGGCAAATCGTTTTAATTCTGGCAATATTAAATTTTCCATTGCAGAATGCCATAATTCTTCTGGCACACCTGGCATCATTTGCACATTTAAATTTGTATTGTTTTTCCCCCTCTCCTCAGGGAAACCTGTCCCAGGATAATGAGGGAATTGATGAATACTTACATAATAAACTCTATCATCATCATAAAAGGCTTTCTGTGTTCCGTTTCCATGATGGACATCAAAATCAAAGATGGCAACTCGCTTTAATCCTGCCACATCTGTTAACCATCGTGCTGCTATTGCCACATTGTTAAACAAGCAAAAACCCATTGCCCGATTAGGTTCTGCATGGTGTCCTGGTGGTCTCATGATTTCAAACACACAATCGTAGGTTCCTTCTAACACAGCCTTACAAGCAGAGATAGCACCTCCAACTGCCAACAATGCGGACTCCCATGACGCTTCCCCCATCACAGTATCTGGGTCAGGATATTCAAGATTTCCTTTACACGTTTTCTCAATAGTATCTACATGGTGTGCGGTATGAATTCTCAATAGATCTTCTCGTTTTGCAGGTTCTATGTCCAATATTGGTGGGTCTATATTATATTTTTCAAAAGATTCTAAAATAGCCTCAAGTCTTGCTGGACTTTCTGGATGGAAAGGACCTGTATCATGGCGAAGTGCTTCCTCCCGAAAAATGATTGCCGTTCTGCTCATTCCACATACCTTATCATTACTAATTATTAATTACTAATTGATAATATCTATAAATAATTACTATGAACAAAATACATCAGTTTTTATGAGCCACCTTGTGCTATACGTGCAACTAAATTCATAACTTTTGCTCGATAATAATAAAACATAACTGGGTTCTGCTCGTAAACTTTTAATGACGGGGTCAAATAATTTAACGCTTCCGCTCTCACTTTGCGAGCCATTAAACCTATCGGAGCCTTTCTTGCATCAGCCCGTTCTAATACTAACAAGTATTCGCGGTCTTCCAATCCATCTCTTATGCATTCCAAACGAATTGATGGTACTGGCGGTTCTATAAGAGGCTCAGAAGATGGTTGTTTTCTTGGTGGATATAGTAAACGTCCATCACCATTACCCCAACGTTGACCTCCATCACCGATAGACATCGCCTCTTCCCATGGATTTTGTGCCCAATATGTTATGGACCAGAAGAGGTCACCTTCTAAATTATATTTGTCCAATTGCCAATAACGAATGCGGTGATTAATTGCTGGATGGTCAACAAAGTTATTTGCATAAGGGGCACGAGGTGCAGTACAGACATACCACCAGATTGTTTCGCCTAATTCCTGTCTCCATCGAGCACGGGTCTCATCATACATATTAAAAATAGGCACCCAAAGATTCACAACATCCCAGAAATACGGAGCTGGTGCTGGCTCTTGATTGCAGGTTAACAATCGACGTATATCTGGACACGCCTTATAAAGCAATTCCATTCCTTGTTTTACACTTGCATAATCAGCGGGCGCTGGTTCATCAACCCAATACCAGTACGCTTTATGTAACCACCCTTTCTCTCTCAGATGTTCTTGCACCTGTTGGTAAATAGAGGCAAATAAACGATTATACTCTTCTGAATAACGGGGAGCGCCATTAAGTTCATTTGGAAGCCCTCCGACATTAAAAGCATTAAAGTGATACTGATTTAAATATTTTTCCATTGCTTTATCAAATTCCGTAAAGTCGACAATAGCCTCGGGGGGTGTTCCTTCAAATTTCCATGTAATCGGTCCATATGCATGTGGAGTATAAGGGGAAATGCGATACTCCATGCATGTTTTCATATATAGGTCAAAGACTTCACGTTTTTGTTCATCGTTCAAGGGACCATGCCATGAATAACCTGGCGAAACACCGTATGCAGTTTCTGTGCTTGTATCGACAGGGAGAGTATAATTTACTACGTTGACTTTGTAGGGTATTTCTAAATTCAACTCATTCGATTTTAGTTGTAAAGACCCTTCATAAATTCCTGGTGGTTGTCCTTTGCCAACATATAATCTGACCCATAATACGATATTACCATCGGTTCTACCTTTAACATAATCCTGAACGGGGACAATTGGGTCTGGATAATCTGTCAATTCTCCATAATAATCAGACACTACTGTAATAGGGACATAATCAACTTCAAATATCTTAAACTGTCCTGCTGGTAAAGTATATCCATCTTGCGTCTTTCCATCAGTGACATTCACCTTTATTGAGGAGATAGGGCTCTTCGGAGTAATAACAACTTGAAAGGCCTCATATTCATTCTTCGCTATATCTAAAGGTAAATACTCTAAAGAACAATCTGGAGTAGGTTCGTTCTTTCCTACTTTTTCTATAGATGGAGCAAACCAAACAGTAGCGGTTTCCTTATCAGCCACTTTTGCTTTTAATGAAGATAGCCGTTGAATTCTTCTCAAACGTTCCTCAGGAGAAATTTCCCCTTTCACCTGATGGACAGGGGTTAACATAAGTCTCTGGCTGTAGGATTGGAAAAGCCATTCTGAAAATGGGAAGGTGCCTGACTCCAATGCATTTGAATATCTATTCCTTAAATTCTTCTCAATTTGTTCTAATGCATTAATTTCTTGAATTTCCTTCGTTTCAAATCGATACCCTTCATCTTTCAGCATATACCACTGATATCCTAATCCTGGCGAGGGTAATAATACCCGTATCCAGATAGGGCTTAAATCGGTTCGTAATACAGCATATTTACCCGAATCTAATTCTTGAATCCCTCCTGAAACAGGTTCTAACACTGGGGTATACTGAGAACTTTTTAATATGGCTTCATCTTTTAGTGTCCTCTGTCGGCTATCATATAGGAGTTCGATCTGACGTGGTTTTATATCATCGTTTACCTGTCCAAAATTAATGATAACAGTTGGTTGTCCATGATAATAGAAACTTTGCTTTTCAAAGGTCGTTCCATCTGGCAATGAAAATTTTCCTTCTAAACGATATGGTCCTTCAGGAAGTCCTTCAAGTGAAAAAGTTACAGATTGCCCCAAATTTGCTGAATTTTTCTGTACAGACTCACCATTAGCATTTAGTAATTGCAATGTGTATTGAATGGGTGGGTCTAATAAGCGATATTTAGAGTGTCGAGCCATCCATGCTCTCAGTGAATTATTTTCTAACACATAAGTAATATCTGCACGTAAGTCTGGAAGATCTTTCAATTTCTTCAATACCTCTTCTTTATTAACTACCCGTGCATAAAATCCCCAATTTCCAAATCCCTGGTCTACTTTTATTAATAACGGATTTAATCCTGACTTTAATGATACTTCAAAACAATCGTCATCAATCATCGCACCTCTCGGACAATGATTATCCCAAATCCGTTCTCCATTCAGCCAGACACGAACGCCATCATTGCTACCAATACCTAAAATTACTTCTTTATCCATATCGCTCTTTAAGTAACAAAATGCATAAGCGACTTTACCTCCCTGATTATCTTCAAAGATGTTATTAAAATTAATATAGTCCTCTGGTGATGTATATTTTTTCCATACACGTGTTATACCATCACCAGGGTCAATACTCATCCCTTCCTCAGGGGTTATATTGTTTTCACCTCCAGCCTTAGCGAGATAATCAATGTAAAACCCTAATGTAGTTTCATCATGACGGAATTCTACAACCCCTTCCTTTAGTGGATTCGGGAATGTCCCACAAACGAGCCATTCTTTGATAAATACACCTTCTTGGACAGGAAAAACAGGTGCAGTTTCAGCAAAAATAACATCTGTTAACATACAAATTACAAGAAAGAACATTGTAAATAAGAAAGGTCTTTTCATTTATTATCTCCTTATATTGGGTTTCTATTTGATAGAATAAACATAAAAAAAGAGTACACTACTTTTCAAATAGTGTACTCCAAATATTACCAATTAATAAAATAACAGGTTATAAATTAGGACCTGCTTCTAACACTGCATTATCTGCCTGAGCTTTAAATCGCTCAAAATTTTTCATAAACAAGCCAACAAGATGTTTCATTTTTTGCTGGTATGCATTTTTATCCTGCCATGTATGTTCTGGAATTAATACCCGTTGGTCTTCTAAACCTTCGATGGCTTCGGGTACCATTAAATTCAATTTGTCTAATTTTATAAACTTTGCATTCTTCAATTTGCCTTCTAATACGGCTGATAAAATTGAGCGGGTCAGTTCAATGGACATGCGTTTCCCAACTCCATAAGGACCACCCGACCAGCCTGTATTAATCAACCAGCAATCCGCACTATGTTTTTTCATCTTATCTGCTAATAAACGAGCATACACCCACGGACTACGAATCATAAATGGTGCCCCAAAACAGGTGGAGAAAGTTGCTTGTGGTTCAACAATATTTACTTCTGTTCCTGCCAGTTTTGCTGTATAACCAGAGAGGAAATGATACATAGCCCCTTCTGGGGTTAACTTAGCAACTGGGGGCAAAATCCCGAAGGCATCTGCAGTTAATAGAAATATATTTTTTGGGTGTCCAGCTTTACCACTAAGGACAACATTCGGGATGAACTCCACAGGATAAGTCGTCCGTGTATTTTCTGTAATACTACCATCATCAAAATCAATTTCACGTGTTGATGGGTCATAAACAACATTTTCTGCAATAGAACCAAAACGAATAGCACTATAAATTAACGGCTCTGATTCTTTCCTTAACTTAATTATCTTTGCGTAACATCCTCCTTCAAAGTTAAAAATGCCATCTTCACTCCAGCCGTGTTCATCATCTCCGATAAGATACCGAGCTGGGTCTGCTGATAGAGTTGTTTTTCCTGTTCCAGAAAGGCCAAAGAATATAGCACTATCACCATCTTTTCCAACATTAGCGGAACAATGCATTGGCATCACATTTTGTTCTGGCATAATAAAATTCATTACAGTGAAAATACTCTTCTTTATCTCTCCGCCATAGTCTGAACCGCAAATCAGGATGTTTTTTTCTTTAAGATTAAGAATAATCGCTGTATCTGTCTTAACCTTATCTTTCTCCCCTTCTAACTTCAAACCGCCACAAGCAAAGACACAGAAGTTCGGCTCCCCAAAATGTTCCAATTGCTCTGGTGTAGGTCTCAAAAACAATGTTCGTGCAAATAAAGCATGCCATGCCTTTTCTGCTATCACACGAACTTTGATTCGATATCTTTCATCCGCCCCAACAAAACCATCAAAAACGTATACATCTTTATCTTTTAAAAAGCCTCGTATCCTGTCATATATATGATTATAAACTTCTTCTGTAGTGGGTAGATTTACTTTGTTCCAGTCAACAGCATCTTTTGAATATTCATCTTGCACAACGAAACGGTCTTCTGGTGATCTACCTGTTCGTTTGCCAGTTCTAACTAATAAAGTCCCATTGGCTCCTAATTTTCCTTCACCTTTTTGAAGTGAAATTTCATAAAGTTCTGGGATACTCAAATTCCTAAAAATATTTTTGCATAAAATTTGTTTTTGATTAAACCATGCTCTTAAATCCATAGATTTTCTCCTTATAGTATTTGTCACTATTATTAATTATATTTTTGTTTTATTTTTTTATTAAATGTTTATTAATTATATTAAGCCTCAAACTAAAATTGTAGTTTTTTATCATAAACAGTATTTAAAATGCAATTTTTAAAGAATTAAATCCCCACAATAATTTTTCTAAGTAGCCAGACAAGCAACAACGCAATAATAGGAGCCCAATTGAAAGGACCTATATAAGGAAGATTTTTTCTTATGATTTGGATAATGGGTTCGACAATTTTCACAATCCAGAGCCCCCATCTTCGTTGTCTCAAGTCAAAATCAATATACGGACCCAACCAAACAGCTAAAATTGCAAGCATATATAATGTAAATAAGGTATATATTAAATCGCGAAGAAACAAGTCTTATTCTCCTTGATTAAATTGAAATGTATCTACAACTTCATAAATTGCACCATTTGGATTTAAGATGCTTTTAAATAGTGTGATTTGATTTACAACAAATTCAGGTGTTGATTGTATTTTAACATTTTTCCATGTATTAGATATAAATGGAGAAGGTGTTCGAACTCTACCTACTGTAATGTGAGGATGAAATCTTTGTTTTTCTTGAGGTAAGCCAATTATTTGTGCTTCCTGCTCAACTCTCCTCTGCAATAAATTTAAGTCTCCTTTTACAACATCTAAACCGACCCATAATACCCTTGGCTCCCTCCATGATGGGAAAACACCTGAAGTACTCAATCTAAATGTTATGGGGGCAAATTGAATTGAAACCTTTTTAAGGTTTGACCTTAATTTTTCACTCATACTGAGGGTTATCCCTCCTAAAAATCGCAATGTTAAATGCATATTCTCAGGGGGAACCCATTTCACTAATGATTTAAGCGAACCTAAAACAGGTTTTGTGCTACTCCAAACAATATCCCTAACTTCGGCAGGAAGTTCAATTGCAACAAAAGCACGATATGATTCTTCGCTCATAATTTTGTCCTTATGACCTGTCTGACAAGCCCGACCTATCTGACTTATTAACTTTGCTGGTTCTTTGTTTTAATTCAAACCACTGATTATCATCAGCACAAACTGGCGGAATACCTATATCTGCTATAACCAACTCTCCGAGATAATCTTTTGCAGAAGGGTTCTTAAATCCAATTTTAGGATATTGGAATGTGACTGTTTTTCGTGCACGAACACAAACACCGCAAATTTCTCCCGTATCTGCATTCATACCTGAAGGCAAGTCTACAGAAATAATATTACTTAGCCTATTCATATTTTCTATAGCAGTCCGCAAAAGTCCCGTTACTTCTCCTTTCGTCCCTGTGCCTAATAGGGCATCTACACATGTTTCGGTTTTGGCAATTTGATGTATACTTTGTTGGACATCTACATCACTTAAACATGCAATCATTTTCCCGCCCAACCGCAAATATACCTTCATAAAAATTTCCGCATCACCACGTATATTGGAAGGGTCTGTTAGTAAAAGTACTTTTACATCCCATCCAGCCACCAATGCTAATCTTGCTACTACAAAGCCATCTCCACCATTATTTCCTTTACCGCATATCACCGTCACAGGTCCTGGTTCCAATTCTCTAAACACGGCATTACCAGCGTTATTCATTAGAACAACACCAGGGATACCCAATTCTTCAATACAGCGTCTATCTGCTTCGCGCATTTGCTGGACAGTAAGATATTGCATTGATACAGTTATACCTCCATAGCCATAATATTATGTTTATTAGAAGCGAATCCGAACCCTATAAGAGACTTTTTCGGAACCTTCTGTTTTTACTGGCAAATGGAAAATAATAGTAAAAGCATCTTTCTTCTCATAATCCATAGAGGACTTGACTATTTGCCAATCGCCCATCATCGGCTCCACAATATCTACTGTAATATCATTTTTCTTGTGATTTCTTATAGTAATTTCAAATTCACATTCTACAACATTAGGACCTAATTTCTGAAAATCTGTCTGGGTTCTTTCTCCAATTATATCAAACGCTTTCCCTAACCGTAACCGTACTTCCTCATCTTTGGGTGTATGCTTAATACGGTCTTCACCTGCAAACTGTAACATTCCTTCGCTATCTTCTTGATATACCCGGATAATCCCTTCGGGTAAGGGAAAACCTAATTGATTATTTTCTGTGTTCTTAAAGAGTAAAAAAGCATCAATATTTTCATTTCGTATAGGGTTGATTTGACTGTTATAGAACGCAGTATTGCCACGATATTCGTAAATTTTATTTGCCTTGACACCATTGGCAGATAACAGACTTACCTGCTTTGATTGATTTTGTTTAATTGTTGTCCTTCGGGGTACAGTATAGAGGTGATATTCTGCAAACGATTCCTCACGAACCTCCATAGACTTTGCCGCACCTACCATTATACGGTCCATCACAGGAGCGGGCGCCTGGACAGGAACAATATTTACTTCTCCTGCTACCAATTTTAGTTTTGCGTTTTGATAAGTAGCCCCGGAATTATTGTTTAGCGTTATCCAGCCTTCTAAATCCATCTGACTTTTAGGTTCATCATAAACAAGTACATAATCGGCCTTCCATGAGATACCTGAGGTTAAATAAGTAGCTTCTAATTCCTGGTCTTCAAGGTCGTTATCTAACATCCACACTAAGGTGGGCTTCGCAATCAGTTCTGTTGGAAGTTCGGGCAGTACGACATTCCCTGGATGTCCTAAGTAAATCTGATTTTCTACCTGAAATACAGGTGATTCATTCACACTTAACAGTTTTGCGGTAACTTCATAAAAATCCATATCTTTGTTTTTATTCACCAACTTAACCTCTTTACCTACATACTTCTCCATTAATTTGGATGGGCTAATCAAATCATATTCATAATTTTGTTCGAGAATACGAAGACTTCCTGCTTTTGTTAAAGACTTCATACTAACCGTTTCGGGAATGATTCGCTCTGGCACACCCATAAATTTCAAATAACTCTCCCCTTCTGGTAACTTAACCTTTCGCTTCTCGCGTACCAAAGCACGGTCATTGTTATATATTGTAACAGCCACATCCGTCTGGTCTTGAAGGGTTGTCTCTGATTGCTTTACTTCGGATATTTTTACATTTAAGTTTGCATCCTGAGCCTGTGTAACTGACATTAAAAAAAACACAGCCAACACACATAATTTGACAAAATGTTTCTGTTTCATAAGTCGTCTCCTAATAGATTTTTTAATATTTTCTAATTACAATCTTACTACGAATATATTAATAAAACGAAATTTATTAATAATAAATAACAGAAACAATTTTTACAAAATAACCCGCTGGCACTTTGAAAACGTATGTTACTTTACTTTTTGTACCCTAAAAAATATTTTATATGCAAAGAACCCTATTCGGAATAAGAAGGTTTTATTGTTGATTGGTAAAGAACAACCTACTATAAAACAAGGCACAAAGAATTTGAGAAATAACTATTAATTGGATTTTTATGGTTGTTGTGGATTAGGTTTTATACCTGCTTGCCTCAGTTGGGCTTCATGGTATTGCTGATTGCGAACAAGGAAAATCTCCTGTAATTGAGCGATGGAATTGTTAAGAATACCTTCTTCCTGAGGAGATAGATTTCCCTTTGTTTTGTCACGCAGAATCATAAGCAGGTCAATAAAGAATTGAGCCTGTTCCAAATCAATAATAACCTGTTGAGACCCTTGAGGAGCAATAACACCTAATGCCAACATCGCATCTGTAGTAAGAATACCCACAATTGTTTCGAAGGACGGGGTAAGAGCCTCATCACCTTCGTTAACTCCACCAGCGGTTGTGTCTTGTTTCTGAGCCTTTTCTTGTTCTAACTTTTTCTGAAGTTCTTCTTTTTCTTTTTGGACTTTTGTTTTCCAATCTTCATCAATAATAATTTTCTTCTCTTCGTCGCTCACAATAATTCTCCCTTCTGAATGGTTGAGGCTCATTTAAAAGTACTGTTTCAGGAAAGGAATATCCCTTCCCTGAAACAACAAGCCTTTAATTACTTTTTATTTTTATGACGATTTAAGCGTCTCTTCTTCTTACGTTTATGTTTGTTAATTTTAGCTTTGCGAATTTTTCTTCCACCAGCCACGAATATTCTCCTTTATGTTATTTTGTTTTATTCTGAAACCTAATTATTTGCTCGTTAGCCAATGTTCATCATCTGTCTTATATTGTAATATATCTCCAGTTGAGAAATAAAGTGCTATCTCTCGCTCTGCGGATTCCGTCTTATCTGATGCGTGCACAATATTCATTTGCGTTATCAATGCAAAATCTCCACGGATAGTCCCTGGCTCCGATTTTAATGGATTGGTATTACCAATCATGTTCCGAACCTGATTTATAGCATCTTCACCTTCCCAAACCATCTGGACTGTCGGTCCTGAGGTGATAAAGCTTATCAAGCTTTCGTAGAATTCCTTGCCTTTATGCTCTTGATAGTGTTCTTCTGCCTTTTCACGGGTTAAAATCTGCATCTTTATAGCGACTAATTTAAGTCCACGTCTTTCAAAACGTTGTATACATTCGCCAATTAACCGCCGGGCAACACCATCTGGTTTTATCATGACAAAAGTACGCTGTATTGACATTCAGGGGAATTCTCCTTGGATGGGATTTATTTAATCAGGCATTAATTATAATACATCCTCCTTTTTTCCTGCAACCATGTTAGACACTGACAATTACAAACGTAGATTTATTTCTCCTTCTATAACACGCCAGCAGGATGTAAAATGCTGAGGGGCAATCTCAGTAAGTTCATCATCTTTCTCAAGACATTCACTTACAGCATTGGGACAACGCTCCACAAAAGGACAACATTTTGAAAAAGATTTCAGGTCTGGGGGAGTTCCAGGCAAACTTTCCAATCTTCTCCTTGAGCCCATATTACGTTTGAGAGAAAGAAGGGCAAAGGTATAGGGATGAGCGGGATTACGAAAAATTTGAGTTATCGTTGATTGTTCCAAAATTTTGCCTGCATACATAATCCACACATGACTACAAAGTCCAGCAACAAGACTGAGGTCATGAGTGATGATTATCATTGTAAAAGGATTATCTCGATGTAATTTTCTAAACAAATTCAAAACCTGAATTTGCAAAGTCGCATCTAATGCAGTGGTCGGTTCATCGGCAATTAGTAACTTTGGCTTTGTAATTAATGCCATAGCAATTGCAACTCGTTGTCTCATACCCCCAGAAAGTTCATGTGGAAACATACTAAGTCGAAGTTCAGGGTCAGGTATTTGGACAGATTTTAATATCTTTACTGCCTCCTGCCGTGCCATATCTTCTCTATAATTAAAATGGATATACAGAGGCTCAACGATCTGATAACCAATGGTCAAATGAGGATTTAATGATACAAGCGAATCTTGAAATACATAACTAATAAAATGCCCTCGTATCTTTCGCCAATCCCGTTCAGACACATTTAACAAATCATAATTTAGAAACCGCAGTTCTTCCGCCTCAATCTGGGTAATTTCTTCTGGTAAAAGCCTACCTAATGATAACGCAAACACACTTTTCCCAGAACCTGATTCGCCAACAATTCCTATTATTTCTCCTTCCTTGATACTACAACTTATTTTTTGGACAGGATAGATATTACCATACCGTGTTCGAAGGGTAACCGTTAAATCTTTTACTGATAGCAGGATTTTTTGATTGGTAACAGTTTTTACTTCCATAGAAATTTACTTATGATTTTGCTATTATTATACACAATTAAAATTTTAGTACTATAATATTCATTAAAATAAAGTTGTCAAATATTTTTTTGAAATTATATATAATTAAAACGGATAATAAATATATCCTGTGAATATTGGATATTGTTAAAAGAAATTAACATTATTGGTTTGTAAATAGAGGATTTTATTATGACCAAATTTGTGAACTTAAAAACTAACATGTTTCTTCTTGCAAGCTTATTAATATGTATTACCTATGCTTCGCATGCCATCCCTATTGAAATAAGTAGTGTATCCGATTTTTTAAAAATTGGGAAGGATGCTAATTATCCTCTGTCCGCAGAATATATTTTAAAGGTAGATTTGGATTTTACTGGAAGTCAAACATGGAATGACGATAAGGGTTTTGAACCAATTGGGACAGAAGAAAAGCCTTTTACGGGGAAATTTGACGGAAACTTGCACAAAATTATGGGTGTATACATTAATCGACCGTCTACTGACAATGTTGGAATTTTTGGTGTTATAGGAAAGGATGGGGAAGTATATAACCTGGCTGTTGACAAATCAACTATTGTGGGAAAAGATAGAGTTGCAGTGCTTGTTGGATACAATAAAGGGTCTATTCAAAATTGTTATGTATTAGGTGTGGGAGAAGGACAAAACGGGATAGGCCTTTTTAGTGGTCAAAATGAAGGAACTATAAAAAACTCCTTTGCAATGGGCTATATTAAAGGTAACACCTGGGTCGGTGGATTTACAGGAAGAAATGAAGGCGGAGAAATATCTTATTGTTATTTTGTGGGAAAACTTTATGGATTAACACTTTATGGAGGGTTTACTGGAGTAAACAACGGAGGGGAAATTAATTATTGTTACTGGGACAGGGAAGTGGCAGGAATAACAAACTCTGCTGGTGGAATATCAAAAACCACCGCACAAATGAAAAAGAAAGACACGTATGAGGAATGGGACTTCACGAATATTTGGGATATAAAAACTAATACAAACTATCCTTATATCAAAACATTAGGAGAAGTTTCATTCCCAACTCCACCTAAAAAGAATATTTCTACAATTGATGAACTTCAAAAAATTGGGGAAAGTTTAGAATATCCATGGTTTGGGATATATGAATTAACAAAAGATATTGATGCAACATCAACTAAGACATGGAACAATGGCAAAGGATTTCAACCGATTATACCATTTGGAGGCGAACTAAACGGAGAGGGCAAAAAAATTTCAAACTTATACATAAACCGCAAAAGTGAAGATTATGTAGGGCTTATAGGAAGATTGGTATCAGGTGGAAAAGTATCTCTTTTAAATTTAGAGAATTGTAAAATCGTTGGTAATTGGAAAGTTGGTAGTATTGTTGGACAAAGTGACAATGGCTCTATCGAAAACTGCACTGTTTCTGGGAAGACCTCTGATAATACTGTTATAGGTAATACGTATGTTGGCGGTATTGTTGGTTTAATTTCAAGAGGAACTGTGGCTGTTTGTAGCTACACAGGAACTGTAGAGGGCTACGATACTGTCGGCGGTGTTATTGGTAAAAATGAACGAGCAAGTATAACCGTTTGCGACTCCACTGGTTTAGTAAAAGGTGATTTCGTATCTGGAGGACTTTTAGGATGGAATAGTAATGGAACCGTTTCAGAAAGCTACTCCATTGCAACCTTAGACAAAAACGGTTCAGAATACGTCGGTGGTTTTGTAGGATTAAATGATAAAAAAATATTGAATTGTTACGCTAAAGGGAATGTTACAGCGTATAATTTTTTAGGTGGTTTCGCAGGAGTAAATAGTGGAGATATAAACAATTGCTATTCTATCGGTATTGTTACAGCAACCAATTCAATGTCACCAATTTATGCAGGTGGTTTCTGTGGATATAACGATAAAGGTATTATTATATACTCCTATTGGGACACTGAGGTGTCTAAACAGGAAAATTCAGACGGGGCTCAACCTTGCACAACAAAAGAGATGAAATGTAGTATTACATACAAAGACTGGGATTTCAATGAAATATGGTACATAAAACAAGGTACTGAATATCCAGTTCTACGTTGGCAAGGTGAATTTGAAGGAGAACTGGAAGGAATCGACAACTGTGAAATTGAAGGCGAGGGAATTACAGAGGGTGCCGAGGAAGGCTCCTCAGGAAATGAGGGAGAAGGAACCATAGAAGGCTCTACTGAAGGTAAAAAAGAAGGCGAAGGAACCAAAGAGGGGGGTGTAGAAGGCTCTACCGAAGGCAAAAAAGAAGGAGCGGGAACTACAGAAGGAACAACCGAAGGTGAAGGAACTAAGGAAGCAGAGAATGCAAAATGTGGATGTGACTTATTCAAAGGAAAATCCTTTACAAACTTCTGGAAGTACATCTTTGACTTCATAATTATAGGGATGTTGTTATCTATCATGAGTGGTATGTATATAAAGAAAAAGTAACCACCAAGAAAATTTGTTTTCACCACTGCTTAAAAGCGGATATATCATTGTTTAGGTAACACTGTTTTTAAAAAACAATTTTATAGAAAGGGTAGAACTATGCTAATGACCTTTATGATACTAAACATAACAGGCTATTTTATGCTTCAAGCAACAGAACTTCCTCCTAATTTTCGTCCACCTGCAATACCTTTAGTTGTCCATGACCCATATACAAGCATTTGGAGTTTCTCTGATACCTTAACTGAGCAATGGAGTAACCACTGGACAGGCAAAACCAGAACCATGGTTGGACTTCTTATAGTGGATGGAAAACTATATCGTTTTATAGGTCCTCCAGAGGTAGGAGGTGAAGCAATTCAAACAAAGTCATGTCAGGTATATCCAACCAGAACAATTTACCAATATGAAGGGGCTGGTGTTGCTTTTAAGTTAACATTTATTACACCTATGCTCGCTGAAAATTTTCGTTGGCTAACTGCTCCTATTTCTTATGTTGAATTTGAATTATCATCAATAGATGGCAATGCTCATAAAGCAGTGGTTTACTTTGACATAGGTACAGATTGGTGTGTAGACACTGAACAGCAGACAGTCCAATGTGAAAGACAAACATCACCGCAAGGTTTAACATTACTGAAAGCAGGCACCGTTGACCAGCCTATTCTTGAAAAAGCAGGGGATAACAGGAGAATAGACTGGGGTTATCTATATCTAACATCTTCTACAAACCAGAAAATAAAAACATCCATTGGCGAGCGAAAATCCATAATAAATACATGGACACAATCTACATTACTGCCAGAAAAAGATAGCAATACTGCACCCCAGGAAGTGGGCGAAAATCCTGTAGCATTGGCAGTGTCTATACCAATAGATATATCACCACAAGCCAAAGAATCGAGATACATAGTGGTTGGTTATGATGACATTTATTCTATCGAGTTTATGCATGAAAGACTTAGACCTTGGTGTTGGAAAGAATTTGGTGATAACTTTGCTCAACTGTTAGATGAAGCTTACAAAGAATTCCCCACCTTAAAACAGAAGTGTGAAGAATGGGATTCCTTTTTAATAAACGAATCTGCCAAACAAGTAAGTCCTGAATATGCATTATTGGTAGGCTTAACGTATAGGCACGTTTTGGGGAGTGGAAAAGTAGTTGTTGGGAAAGATAATACCCCATGGTTTTTTCATAAAGAATGCTTTTCTAACGGCTGTATTGCTACGGTAGATGTCTCCTATCCTGCATCACCTTTCTTTGCTTTATTTACCCCATCTTTACTGCGTGGTATGCTTGAACCTGTTTTCAGATTTGCCCAAACACCCGAATGGACATTTGATTTTGCACCCCATGATGTTGGAACTTATCCAAAAGCTAACGGTCAAGTTTACGGGAAAGAGAAGAATGTTTTCATATTAGAAAGACAAATGCCTGTAGAAGAATGTGGAAACATGATATTGATGACCGCCTTATACTCAGAAATTACAGGCAAAATCGATTACGCTCGAGAGTATTGGGAACTTCTTGAGCAGTGGGCAAATTATCTGAAGAACCACGGTGGAGATCCTGAAAATCAACTATGTACCGATGATTTTGCGGGACATCTTGCACATAATACTAACTTGTCGCTAAAAGCAATAGTTGCTATAGGTGCCTTCGCAAAAATGTGTCAACAACGGCACCTTGCAACTGCCCAAGATTGGGAGCAATTAGCAAAAAAGATGGCACAAGATTGGATTGAACGTGCAAAAGATAATGACCATTTTCGACTTACTTTCGACAAAAGTGACACATGGAGTATGAAATACAACCTTGTATGGGATGCCATTCTGGAACTTAATTTGTTTCCAACAGAAATAAAAAAGATGGAGATGGAATATTACAAAACAAAACAAAATCAATATGGGCTACCTCTGGATTGTCGTAAAGACTATACAAAAACAGATTGGTTAATATGGTGTGCAACATTAACACAAGACAAAGATGATTTTTTATCGCTATACCTGCCATTTTATCGTTTTATGAATGAAACCCCTGACCGTATCCCATTAACAGATTGGTACGACACAAAAACAGGTAAATGCGTTGGATTCCGTGCCCGACCTGTTATTGGTGGTGTTTACATCCCATTTCTCTATAACCGCAATCTATGGCAAACCATCGCCAATAAAGATATGTATAAATAACATTAATGAATTTTATTTGACATCTCCACTTTGAATGTCATTCATTTCAATTATTTGTCGTATCAACCGATTAGGAACTATATCACGAAGTTCTTTTATTACTTTATTTTGTGAACTAATAATAAAGTAAGGCAATTCCCATGAATCGCCCAAGCCAAAATAAAGACGATAGTGTCCCTGATTTGAACGAGAATGCTCTGATTCACCAACCACACGAACTTTACTCCATCCCTCTTCAGTTTTACATAGTACCTTTGTCCCAAAAGACTGAGGATTACCCTCAGGCCCATAAAGTTCAAACTGAACCCAATTCCCTGTTATACTGAGATTATGAAAAAAACTTAAATACCACCATGGACCATAACCAGATGGCGTATCACCATGAATACGATAGCCTAAAATAACATCCTGTTTTCCATCGTTATCTCCGTCAAAACATTCAACCCTTGCATCTACCATTTCTGTAACAGGAATATGATTCAAAGATAATATACTTGTGGATGTAAAAGATGCACCGTTATTGTTTATAAATACCCCTTCTGGGATTGAAATAAAATCATCAAAACCATCATTATTAAAATCTGCCCAACTCGCCCATAACGATTTTTCAGGCAACCCATATTGGTTAGGTTCAAGCCACTCAAAATGAGTATTCTCAATGTGCCTTATGAGAAATGTCTTAAATGTCTCATGGTTTGCAAAAAAGAATTCTAATTGTCCATCGTTATCAAAATCGCATGCCGATAAAAATGCGGGTGTTAAAATAATATTTCCTTCATTAGAAATCGATTCTTTGCGGAATTGAGTTCCATTCTGGTTGACAAATGCACAAAGTTTATCATCATAAAAAGACAGTAAATCGATAAAACCATCGTCGTTCATATCAAACCAAAAACAAGGCTGTTCCCCTATAATATTTAAGCCAAAGAGTTCTGAACACTCCTTATATTTTTCATTTTGGGTCTCTCTACGGAATAATCTACAAGGCTCATTACGAGCACATATCACAAATAATTCAGGGGACTTATCATTATCTATATTCACCCAATATGACTTCCGTGTTCCACAACCACAATTTACAAGGCCAGAATCATCATATACATTCTCAAACCAGTTATTATCTTTATTAATAAAAAGTTGGTCTTTTAATTGTCTTCGAAGATATTCATATTCTGGACTTCCTCTCAACCCACCACGTCCCGAAAAAACATCCATTCTACCATCATTATTAATATCAGCCCAAGAATAGGTGTGACGATCAAATGTATTTAATGTAAAATGATGTTTAGTAGGTGACATTTTACAAGTTCCAATATAGATCTTATTTAGAGGTAATTCATCTGAAATCTTGAATTCCACTGGAATGGAAGGTCGGTCAATATCAAGTACCACGAGTGCTTCCCGTTCAAAAATTAAATTATAATGTGTTTCCCCAATTTCATCTTCCTTCCCTTGTTCTATAATCTTGTGTACGATGATATCTCCCTGATGCTCAATCAAATTAGTACGCTTGTGAGGCACACGAATATCGACAGTAATTTTACGAGTCAATGTGGATGAAGGTAGATAGTAAATATGAAGTTTCTGCCATAAATAGTAAATATACAAACCAACTTCCACAACTTTAGGTGGTTCCATGCTACAAGCAAACTCAGACAACTCTGGTAGCAAACCCAATTGAAGTTCACGCACAGCATTCTCAAAAGTAAGGCCACCGCGATTTAATAAAATGGATGGGCGAAAATTACAATTACTGGAAAAAACATCTAACAATCCATCTTGATTAATATCTGCCACACCAAAATCAAATAACTGATGGCGATGTATCGGTAAAGAAACATGTTCAAAAATTAAAGACTTATTTTTAAGCACAGGACTTTGAAGTTCATATCGGGGCAAACCTGTTTCATTCAAAGGTGAAGCAGGACCTAATGGAATCTGAGGCGTTATAGAGTCATCAATACCAAAAAATGAACGTATTGCTCCTTCAAAAAAAACAAAAACTCCTATACCGATTAAAATAATAAGAACTACTCCCAATAAAACACGCAATAGCACTATATATTTCCTTTTAAATAAATAGCCTTTTATCGTATTATATCATTGAATAGAATACATATTAATAAACCTTAAAAAAGGCAATGACAATGGAAAAGAAGAAAAACACAACACGTAAGGTAAAGGTCATTCGTAATTTTAAACCTCAAGGGAAAACCCTCTCATTCAAAGGGCCAGAGGCAATAGAGAGTACCTGTTTAGAATGTTTTGAATATGAGTATGCAACAACAGAATCAGGCAGAAACATGGAAATTGTTTCAACGACAGATGAGTTTACCTCTGTGTGTCCCTTTTCTGGACTACCCGATTTCGCAAAGGTAACCATTCGCTATGTGCCAGATAAATATTGTTTGGAACTCCGTTCATTAAAATACTATTTGTTATCCTATCGGGATGTAGGTATCTGGTATGAGCATCTGGTAAATCGTATGTTAGAGGACCTCGTTTTTGCTTGTCGACCTCGTAAAATGTCTATTGTAATAGAATGTAACCCAAGAGGTGGCATATCCAGCACGGTATCTGCTTCTTATGATGCTGACATAATGGGTTCCCCCGAAGAATGGAGCAAAGGAAAAACACCTTAACCTGTCCGATTCGTCTGACTCGTCTGGCCTTTTAAATGCTTTTCAAAGAATACTATTAATGGCTTTATTGCTATTTCATGTCCACCAGAATGGATAATTAGTTCTGCTTGATTTTCTGCATTAAACACTCGATAAACAGATATTATCTCTGACCATCCCTTTTGTGCTAATGATGGTGGAAACTGGTCTGGCGGTTCTTTTTCTCCATTCTGACATTGTAAGGCACGGGGTGCCATCATAGCATAAATATCGGGAAAATCTACCAATTCACGAAGTCCCTCAAATTTCCAACACATACAATGATTTTTCTCCATCTGATCCATATAAGTAAGAAAACCACAAACAGCAGTTGCCTTAATTCGCGTATCTATCGCTCCTAACCACATCGCCATCTCACCTCCTAATGACAAACCAGCACAACCTATTCGATTTGCATCTACAAAAGGAAGTGTTTCAAGGTAGTCTACACAACGGATTAAATCCCAGAGTCGTTCACCAATCAACGTTCTACCTTGCTCATAAATATCATGCTGACCTACATCCGTAGTTATAACGATATATCCATTTTCAAGTAGTCTTTTTCCAAACTCATGATAGGGAGTTGGCTCTTTTTCAAAAGCAGTATAACGATTTCCACCATGCCCATGAATACAAACGACTGCAGGAAATTTCTTCGGTTTATCTGTTAGTGGAACACCAACACAAACATGAATACTCCTTTGAAGAGTGCTTTGAATCTTAAACTCTTCTAATTTATACCCTTCTCTCATTTCCTCATTTATTTTTTCCGTTTCGAAAGACGTGGGTTTTTGGTCAGGTAGAGATACTATCTTGGATAATTTTTTATGAACTTCTTCCTGCCATGTTTCGATTGTTTTCCGATTATCAACTGCGGTAGGAATTCTTAGTTGACGTAACGTGTTACCTTCTGATTGAACTGGTAACATCAGAACTAATAGGGCAGAACTTAATATAACGATAGAACTCAGCATATACATGTAAAGCCTTCTATAAACCCACAAAATTTCTTGGTTTTGTCCTTTTTTTAGCATATATCGAGTCCTATCGTATTTGAGTATAAAACACCAATTATGATACATTTAATGTTCAATTAACAAAATCCCTGATTTGTAACTAAATACTAATTTCAAACGTAAAATCTTTAACTGGATTAAAGTATAAAAGGTTTGTATCTATGATTCAAGATTTAATGAGAAAACATCGTCGTGCTATTTTATTGTTTGTAGTTCTTGTCATTGCAGTGCCATTTGTTCTATTTTTCGGGATGCCTGGTAAATACAGGTCAGCCACTCCTGAATTTAAAGATAACCCAGTGGCAACTGTTGCAAATTTACCCGTATTAGAAAGTGAATTTCGTAGAAATTTAAATATGCTTATTCAGCAAAGGTCTATGCCCGATAAACCAGCCACAATTGAAGAACTCGAGAAATCAGGTGAAACAGATAAAATTTTACAACAAATGATAGACTCCAACCTTATTACGTTAGAGGAACAAAAACGAAACTTTAAGGTAGACCGTAGCCTATTAATTGAACAAATGCAAAATTGGCCTCAATTTAAAACGGAAGATGGAAAATTTGACCGCGATGCGTGGAATGCCTGGGTCGATGCCAATAAAGGGAAAATCAACTGGAACGAAATTTATGCCGATTTGCAAAAATCCATTTCTCGACAGGTATTTATTAACGCTTTATTAGCACCTGCAAGATTTGACCCAACAACTATCGACAAAAAAGTTAAAAACAGTTTTACTAAAATTCGTATCAAATATGCCAAAGTAGAACCCAAAATAGAGATAAAAGATGAAGACCTCAACACATATTTTGAAGAACATAAAGAAATCTATCGCGACCCTGACTCAATAACAATCGAAACAGTACGTATCTCATTAGTACCACCTGTTCCAGATAAGGCTATTGAAGCATATAATAAAGCAAAGCAAGGAGAAGATTTCGCAACATTAGCCGATACATATTCAGACCAACAAACCAAAAATGGTGGAGATATGGGTTGGCAATCACCACGTGAGAATGACCCACCACATCGAGAATTATTATTCACCTTGAACGTTGGTGAGATTAATGAACCCATTTATACATTCGGTGCATATTATATTTTTAAGGTAGAAGAAGAGCGGACAAACCAGGAAACTGGGAAAAGAGAAGTTCATGCTCGTCAAATCATGATTCGTGCATCATTAACGGATGAAGAAAAGAAAGCAAGGGAAGAAGAAGCCAAATCAATAGCAGAAAAAGCAAATCAGGAAAAAAGTTTAGAAAAAATAGCAGGGGAGAAAAATTTAGTAATAGAAAAAATAGGACCTTTCTCAAAAGACTCAACCAAAATCCCAGGAGTCAATATGTTTGATGTATACCAGTTAAGAGGTGCATTCACTGACACAGAAAAAGATGCAGAGTATCAGACGATTACTGCTCGGGATAATATATTCATTGCAAAAGTTATAGAACGTGTCAAAGGTGAAATTCCACCTTTAGAAAAAGTTCGTGAACGTGTAGAAAAGGATTATATTGTTGTAGTAAAAAATAAAGATGATTATAAGAAAAAAGTTGAAGAATTGACGAACAGGATTATTGCGGAAGCAAAATCGATTGACGATTTGCCAAATCTGTTTCCAGATTTAAATGTCGAAGTTAAAGAAATAAGTAAACCTTTTACAGCCAAAGATTATCTTTATCAAGAAGGGTTGATGATTTCACCTGAAGCTATCTTTGAAAAAATCGAGGATAAAGACGTAGGTGCCTTGGTAGGACCGATTAAAGATTTCAATAACGACAACTATTTCGTACAGCTTTTAGAAAAGACTCCTCCAACAGATGCTGATAAGGAAAAAATGGAGGAAGAACGGAAAAAACTATTAGATATGGAACTACGTATGGCTCAAAACGAGATTTTAGAGGACTACCGACTATACTTGCGTGAAAAAGCCATGAAAAGTGGTGTACCTATAAAAATTAATCAACAACTCATCTCCTCTATATTAGGTAAAGATAAAGAAAAAACTGGGGAGGGAGAAAACAAACCTACTTCCAATAAACCAACCTCTGACCTTGAAAAATTAAACACACTAATTGGCGATTAATACTCTTTTCATTAATGTTTATTTCATGAGCATTTCAAACTCATGAAAGTAAAAGTTCTAATCCATATTGATTAAAAAATGGCACCTCACACTATCATTATTCATAACAAACAAGAATGGCATTTTAGCCGACCCTCTGAAGTAGCATTCTCGTTTTCACCAAACGAAGTTCATAAAGTCATCACTCAAGCCGATATCTGGGCACATCAAGGAAAATATGTTATAGGATGGGTATGCTATGAATCAGCCCTCGCATTTGACCATGCTTTCCCCAAAAAGCAAAATATTCCAGAACTACCATTGGTATGGTTCGGTGCTTTTCATGAACCTATAATAATCCCTTTATCTTTTTCTGCTAAACAACCAGCAGGGTATCAGGCAAAACATGACTGGCAACCTATGATAAAAAGGCAGGAATATAACGAGAGGTTTCAAATAATACATGAAAATATATGCAAAGGGAATGTGTATCAGGTTAATCTTACTTTTCCACTCACCTCAAAAATTGAAGGGGATTTACAATCCTTATTTTATCATCTTTGCTTTGCACAAGGTGACGGTTACTTTGTGTATATCCAAACTGAAGATTTTTCTGTTCTTTCCATATCCCCAGAGTTATTTTTCCATTATAAAGATGGCTCTATCACCTTAAAACCTATGAAAGGTACACGTCCACGGGGCAGATGGAACATAGAAGATACAAAAAACCTTCACGAACTGAAAAACGACCCTAAGGACCGTGCTGAAAATTTAATGATCGTTGATTTATTAAGAAATGACGTCGGAAAGATTGCCATTATAGGTAGTGTAGAAGTTCCAGAACTTTTCAGTTGTGAACCTTACCGTACTGTTTGGCAAATGACTTCTACTATTCGTGCCAAAACAGAAACACGTTGGATACATGTATTATCTGCATTATTCCCTTCAGGTTCAGTGACAGGGGCACCAAAAATATATGCTATGAAACTTATTAATGAATTAGAAAAATATCCAAGAGGAATTTATTGTGGTGCTGTCGGATGGATAACACCTAAAAATGAAGCCACTTTCAATGTGGCTATACGAACGTTAATTCATAACAAAAAAACAAATACTGCATATTATTATGTAGGTAGTGGTATTGTTTGGGATTCTGAGGCAGATAAAGAATGGGAAGAATGCATATCTAAAAGTGCTATTCTTAATAATTTCCCTTCATATTTTTCTCTAATAGAAACATTAAGAGTAGAGAACAAAGAAATTTTCCTACTAACACATCACCTTCAAAGATTGGAAAACAGTGCCAAGCGTTTCCAATTTCCTCTATCCATGTTTAACCTAAAAACCGAACTGACCAATTACATTCATTCCACTAACGAACCCCTATATCGGTTAAGGATTACCGTAACACCTGATGGTAAGTTCACCTTTGAAAAAAGTCCATATATAGAAACAAAAAAAATAAAAGTAGGATTTGCAAAAAAACCAATCCATACAAAAAATCTGTTTCTATATCATAAGACCACCTACCGATGTATGTATGAAGAGGCAAAAAAAGAACGTCCCGATTGTGATGATGTCCTCTTATGGAATGAAGAAGGCTATCTTACAGAAAGCACCATCGCAAATCTCGTGGTGTGTATTGGAGGGAGACTATTCACGCCACCTATCCACTGCGGGCTATTACCAGGCACATTCCGACAATACCTACTTGACCACGCTATTATTGAAGAGCGTTGTATAAAAAGAGAGGAATTACAGTCCGCAAATGCGATATACTTAATTAATTCAGTTCGGAAATGGATAGATATTGACTGGAATGGATAAAATAAATATTACAAAGCAACCCTGTGAAAAATAAACAGGTAGGTTTCAAGTTTAAATGACTATATACTTTTTGATAAATTAAGTAAAAGCAGGAAAAACTGAATAGAAGGGACGAACCAATGGCTCTGAGCAAAAAACAGCAAAAAATTGTAGATATATTAAATAAAAGAGTCGAGTTATGCAGAGAGTTCTTAAACGACTGGCTTTTATTTAATCAAATTATTAATGCCTATCCAAGCCCTGGTGCAAATAAAGCACAATTGGAAAATCAGTTCTTAAAAATAAAAAGTAAAATAGCTCGAACACATAAAGTATTGAAAGAACTCCTTATGGAGGATTATCAAATTGACTCTAATTTGATGAACTTAGTATCCGCCGCAACAAGTTTAGAAGCTATTTATAGCCAATCAGAAGTATCTGTTAAAAAAATGCAACAAGAGTGGCATCGTGCCTTTATTAGTATTAATGAAACGTTAGGTATTCTCGAAGATAAAAAAACACGAGCAGAAGCAGGTGAAAAAATAAATGTTATGATGGCTGGCGAAGGTGGACTAATGGCAGGAGCTGGTGGTTTGTCAGATAACCAAAAAACGTTCCTTATTATAGGTGCAGTTATTGCTGGACTTATTGCAATCTACATTATAGACCCATTTGGTATAGCTACTCTTTGGTTAAACTCATTCAAGAGTCTCGCCGGTCAATAATACAAACTATAACTAACAATACCGTTTTTTACTTCTATGACCTCTCATTCATAAATGTTTATAGGGGTTCTTGTTTGGTAAAATAAAGTAAACTGCAGATATAAACTTAATTTTTAATTCCTTGGAATGGAAAGGCATTGCCCATGTGGGACGACGATAAACGTATGACTTTTACAGAGCATCTCGCCGAATTGAGGATGCGAATTATCCATTCGGGAATTGCTGTGATTATTGCGATGATAGTTTGCTATATTTTCTCAAACCAAATCTTATTGGGCTTACAAAAACCATTGACTCTTTTACAAGATTTGGGAATCGTCGTCTTTTCAAATGACAAAGATTCAGCACATGACCCGACAGATACAAATGAAAAAAACGAAGCAACCGAGAAGAAGTCTGAATCAAATAAAATACCATGGGTCGTCTTAAATCCTTTTGAAATTGTAATATTAAAATTCAAAGTTGCAGGTTATGGAGGACTCATATTGGCTTTGCCCTATGTATTATGGCAAGCATGTGCTTTTATCTTCCCTGGTCTAAAACCAAATGAACGACACTTAGTAAAAATAATCCTATTCGGATGCAGTTCATTAGGTATTATTGGTGTCATCGTGGCTTATTTCGGAGTTATTCCACTGGTTATCCCGTACTTACTTCAATGGATCCCTACAGGCTGGGAAATTCAATTAAGGGCAAACGAAACAATATCTATCATTGTCCTACTCTTATTTGGATTCGCTTTAGCATTTCAATTCCCTATGGTTATTCTTGCTTTGGTCTATCTCGATTTATTAAACCCAGACACGCTACGTAAGCTCCGTAAATATGTAATTGTTGGCCTTAGTGTAATTTCGGCTATCTTAACACCCCCAGACCCAATCTCGATGATAATCATGTTAGTTCCACTAACCGTTTTATATGAAATAAGTATCTGGGCGTCATATTTAGTTCGGCGTAGACAATCGAACCCAGCGTAAGAAGGAGAATCCCTATGATAGGCATTGGTTTTACAGAGATGATTATCATTGCAGGGATTGCTCTCGTTGTTTTAGGACCAGAAAAATTTCCTGAATTTGCAAAAATTGCTATAAGGACCTTCCGTGACCTGCGAGGATATCTTGATGAAATTAAAACTGAAATTGCAAAAGAAGTAAAACCGTTAGAAAAAGAAATTCAGGAAATATCACGCAAAGGCAACGAAGTATATCGCGAAATATTAGAAGAGACAAATGAAACTTCATATACAACAAAAGGGTATAACCCTTCCACAAGTTATTTAGAACATTCTGTAAAGACAGATGAAGATATAAAAGAAGAAGAAGAAACAACTGAGAATATAACATCAGAAGAGACCGATTCCTACGATAGCGAAGAATTAGAAAAACAGTCATCAGAGGTATCTAATGAAATAATAGAACCTTACGACCCCGACATCCCTCAGGCAGATTTGCAAAAAATGGCAGAATCTACTCCACACAATGATGAGGACTTACATGAAAATAACGAAGATATAACAGAAGCACCTACTGATATTAAGTTTCCTGAACGACTTGACGGCTAAACTCTGAAATATTAATCCTCTTTTCTACGACTTCTACTATGGCGAATCGCATTCGCTTTATAAAACATAGCAGGTTCTATAATAGGGTCATGTAATCCTTCCGTCTCAATCCCACCAAAACATACACGACCACGATACGTGCGATTCGAAAGGATTATAGATATAGCTTGTCGAGACCATTTCTTCCCCTGACGTGTCAATATCCCTTTTGAATGGAGATAATCAACAACCCTTCCTGTACTGTGCGTCCGTATGTATTCGCGAAAAATCATACGTACAATTTCAGCTTCATAATCATCAATCACCAATGGCTTCTCTCCCTTTTCACCTCTACGATAACCATAAGGAGCTGGACCTGTCCCATATCTTCCCTGCTGAACAGACGAAATTTGTCCCCGACGAACTCGTTCTCCATGCGTTAATAAAGCCTCGTCATTATAGTCTTTTACTTCTACTTCTTCATAATGTTTCATCTCTTTTAATTTTGTTTCCTCTTTACGTATCTTAGCCATATCTCAAATCCCGTTTCTATCTTATTTTACATTTATGACAATTTTTTAATATATATTATGCCCAAATAAATCCTTAACTTGTAATTCAATATATATAGTTTATAACATTTTATCATAAATGTCAAGAAAAAAAACAATAAAAAATTAATATTATTTTTAAATTAGAATTAACATAAAAATATTTGGTTTCAAAAAATAAATGAAACATTTTTGTATATTTCTTCAAATAACACATTTCTTCATTGTTATCGTTGCCTCTTATATATTTGCATTGTATTTAGAACCTATCATTTACATGTTAGGATTCCTACCTTTAGAGATAGGAAATACATTTTGGGTATACATTACTTTAATGGCAACATTTTGTGTTTTCCAATTTTTGTTTAGAGCCATGATTCAACTGCTCTTCTCCGCACCACTCAATCTCACCACAGTAATAGATATACTTTCCTTTTTACCATGTTTTATTCTTATCGCTCATATTACAGGGTATATTTCTCATATCCCGAATGTTCCAACACAACTAATCCCATTTGCCTTTTTAGGTATATTTTTAGGAACACATCTTTTTTTAAAATTAATTGTTTTATTCGCATCTATTTATGGAAAAGCAAATTCGAGATGGTTTTCCATGTTTTGGTTCTTTGCAATGCTAATCATTGCATATATTGCGTTGGCAGGATTAATTCAATGGAAAAATGAACTTATAGTACATCGTTTTTTTCAGGTAAAAGAACCCATTCCAGTTGATAATAACAACAATGTTACTTTCGCTACAGAAGTTCCTGAGATGAGTTTCTATTTACAGCCAACCACTTTTAAAGAACATACGGAATATACATGGTTCATACGAGCTGGCAATAGATTTTCATCAACCTCTGAAATTCATATATACCTAATTTGCCCATATAAGAACACAAAACCTCAAATCATTACTACACCCGTTTTTAAAGACCAATGGATTGAATTATGTTTACCTGAAATAGCAGTTGATTCTTCCAACTTTATCCTTGTATGGTCAATGCATCGTTTTCCATCTGAATTAATTCGTCATGGACTTGTCCCTCAACTTTCTTTTTCATCATTGGAAGATATTCGTGAATTCTTATTTTCTGATAAAAAAGAAGAGATAAAATTATTCAAAACAATATATATTGATGGTCCATATTGCTCAAAAGAAGTATCTGGGGAAGTTTCTATCCTAAAATAAACTCACAAAAGAAGATTCATAAATTGCCTATCCCTAATCGTAAACCTCATTTTTTGCCAATGGTAAACTGTCATACTTCTCAGGAAGCAAGACTAAATGAATTTCCTCATAACCAAACCGAGAAGAATTAAATACAATACCAGAACTGTCTGGTAAAAATGATGCATGTGGGTGAACTTTTAAATCATTAGAAATCTTACCTGTCACTAAAAGTCTCCGTTCTTTTTTTTGAGGAGATATAAGCCAGATATTTCGCTCAAAATCATCTCCTAAAACCCATTGATAATCACGACTACCATGAGTATGCCATGCAGGATATGTCGCAAGAACATTCATTTTCCCTTTTGCCCCTTTTTTCTTATTCGTCTCTGCGACGCCATGTGGTAATTTCTTATGCTTTTCATCATAAGGCCAGATAGTAAACAGAGCACAATTTGCCCCCCACCAAACCTCATGTGTAACCCATAGGTCATCATGCTCCACAAAAAAAGGCTCCGCTTCCTTTGTTTTTTCTGACCAGCACCATGTTCGCTGTGGGCTATCTCCACCTGTCTCCCAACAAAACATAATAAGTTCAGGATTCCAATAATTAGTCTGGATATGTCCTATTGTGAAGGGGACACGTACACATTCTTCCCATGTCCCATCTTGCAATTTCAACCTACGCAAAATACGGTGTTCTTCGCCATCTTTGTAAGTACCACAATAAAACCAACCGTCATCAGAAGAAACAGCAGTTCCACCGATTGCACCGCCAAAAGATTCTGGTATAAAACCTACTTCTGTTTGCTTCCCCAAAACATCCTGTTTAACCACCTTATGCTCTTTAATAAAAAAAATCTGCTCTGATTTCCATGTCAAACAAAAATCATCAACATTGTTCTCAAATACAGGTATTATTTCTTTTGAGGCTATATCTAATCGGTGAAGTTGCATCTTCCCATTAGTACGGTCAGAATAAAAATAAAAATGTTTATTATTTATGCCCCACATAGGATGTGTCTGATAAATAGTGCTATTTTTTGAAGGTCCTGTAATAAGTCTATAAATTGTAGCACCTGTTTTCTCATCATTAAATGACTCATAATTTAAATATGTATTCCACCCATATTTCTTATCTTCCCTGTTTTCGCTGAAAACAATTTTCCCTCCTATAGAAAAAAGAAGAGAACTTAATATAAAATCACGTCGCCTTAAAAGATGCTTATTGGATAAGCGGTATATTCGCTTTGATATTTTTGACATCTGTTTTCCCTTTATCCCTTACATTGGTTATAACGTTAAAGCACGGCAAATATGCATCGCCGCACGAGATTTATTTAAAACATAAAAATGTATTCCTGGAACACCATGTTCAAGCAAATCTTCTATTTGCCTCCCCGCATAATAGACACCCACAGAAAATTGTCCTTCCTCATCCTTTTCATGCTTCTCTAATCGTTCCAGTAATACAGGATTAAGTTGCGCCCCACACAACGATGTAATTCTACGAACCTGAGCTAAATTAGTCACAGGTAAAATCCCAGGAACAATAGGCACATCTATTTTTACCTTTTCACAAAGGTCACGAAATCGATAGAAATTCTCATTGTTATAAAACAGTTGCGTCAAGATAACTTCACCACCTGCATCTACTTTCTCTTTAAGATGCTGTATATCTTCCTCGAAACTAATTGCTTCTGGATGTTTTTCAGGATAGCCCGCAACAAGGATACAAAACTCAGGATATTCAGCCTTAATAAGCCGAACCAATTCCACCGCATACTTAAAACCACCAGGTTTGGGAATAAATGGCCGAACATTCCCAGGAGCATCCCCTCGCAAGGCAACAATACCTGATACACCTAACTCTTTTGCTTTATAAAGATAATTTACCAAATCTGTTTTTGTTGCATTTACACATGTTAGATGTGAAACAATGGGTACCTCCGGATAATCACCATGAACCCAACGTAAGACTTCTAACGTCCGATTCTGTGCTTCTTCAAGTGAAGCAGTTCCACCAGCACCATAAGTACATGTAACGAATCCGGGCTTACACTTCATCAATTCCCGAAAATGCTCATATAATTCTGCAATTCCCTGCCATGTTTTTGGAGGAAATAGCTCAAAAGATACAACTGGTTTGTTGCTGTGATATAGTTCGGACAGTCGCATATTCATTTCCTGTCGTTATTAATCTAAATCAAATGTTCTACATTATACTTTTTATACATGTCACTATCCAAAAACAACACTCCGTTTGCTGATTACTATTTCTTATAGAGTGATACGTATGATAAAAAAGAAACATATCTTCTATAATTAAAACAAATATATTTTTCATAATCTAATCGTTATAAAAATGATTAGGGAATTAAAACATGTTTAAAATACTTTCTACATCAGTACTAATTTTATTCACCTTAACAAATTCACAAGGGTGCCAATATGAGCACCTTGTGTACCTATCATCGCCTCCAGGTTGGGCTTCACAAAATAACGGGACAACAGGTGGAAACAATACTCAGCCAATAACAATCACAACATTAGAAGACCTTCAAAAACATCTCTCCACTCCAGAACCAAAAACGATAATAATTAATGGGACTATTGGCGAGGGACTATCTACAAAAATACAGGTAAACTCAAATAAAACAATTATAGGTCAAAATGGAGCACTCTTAAAGGGAAGTTTTTATATAAAGGATGCACAGAATGTTATCATCCGAAACTTAATAATAGAAGGTCCAGGTGCTATCGATGTCAACGGTCCAGACTGCATAACAGTTGATAACTCAACAAACATATGGTTAGACCATCTGGATGTTTATGATGGACAGGATGGTAATATCGATATCGTCAACGGTTCAAACTATGTAACTGTATCATGGTGCAAATTTTACTATACGTCAGCATCAATAAATCATAAACTTTGCACACTTATTGGCAATTCTGATGAGAAAATTGCAGATAGAGGAAAACTAAAAACGACAATGATTTACAACTGGTGGACGAATGGCGTCGATTCTCGTATGCCCCGTGTTAGATTTGGACAAGTCCATGTAGTTAATAATCTCTATACAAGCGAAGGAAATGATTATTGTATCCTTGCTGGAACAGAAGCTGACCTAAGAGTGGAATATAACATATTTAAAAATGTAAATGAACCTATTAATCTATCAAAGCATAATTTTACGGCGGTCTCTGTCCTAAAAAATCATTTTGTTTCTACATCAGGGAATACCTCTGGAAAAGGACAGGCTTTTAATCCACCGTATCATGTTAAAATCATCCCACTAAATTTCCTTGAAATGCTTATACGAAAACATGCAGGTGCTACAATCACAGACATTCAAAAAATATTGGGAACAGCAACATAAAAATATCCTATTATTCCCAACTAAACAACAAAACAAGAATAAGAAACACATCATTTCAACGTTCATTTGTGATATGATTTTATCCAAATTTTCCCCAAATATATGAGAAACTTCCATGCAATTTACACAATACATAAAAGAAAAAATATTAATTATTGATGGAGCCACTGGAACTTTAATTCAAGACCTTGGGCTCGGCGCAGAGTATTATGGAGGCGAACCCTACCGAATGCTCACCGACCTGATAAATTTTTCGGCTCCAGATGCAATAAGAGCAATTCACCGCACTTATTTTGAAGTCGGCTCCTCTGCTGTTGAGACAAATACATTCGGCTCTTCTGCATTTCGATTATCCGAATATGATTTTTCAGCATTGAATACAAACATATTTCCATCCAATCCTTATAATCTAACACTACAAAAATTAACTCACAAAGAATGGAGTTATTATCTGAGCCGACGAGGTGCGGAAATTGCATGCGAAGCCCGAAAAGAATATTGTCAATCTCCTCGCTATGATGGTAGACCTCTCTTTGTTTTAGGTTCCATAGGACCTTCTAACCGCGTGCTCACTTTTTCTCGTGCAGGGTTAACACAATCCACATTTGAAGATATTCGCGAAAATTTCCGAATACAAACAAAAGGCTTAATTGATGGCGGGGTTGATGTCATTTTATTTGAAACCCAACAAGATGTATTGGAATTAAAAGCTGGAATTTTCGGGGCACGGGACGCTATGCAGAAATGTGGCAAAGTATTGCCTATCATTGCTCAAGTTACAGTAGATATGCATGCTCGAATGCAAATATTTAATACAGACATCCATTCAGCATTACTCAGTATTGAAGCATTAGGAATAGATGTTTTTGGGATTAACTGTTCCATCGGACCTGACCTTATGCGACCAGCTATCGAGAAACTATCACGATATGCTCATGTCCCTCTAAGTACCATCCCAAACGCTGGGTTGCCCATCTCCGAAGCAGGGAAGACGGTATTCCGTTTTGAACCTAAACCTTTTGCTGATATTTTAAGTACACTCACATTAGAATACGGACTTAACATTGTGGGCGGGTGTTGTGGAACAAGACCTGAACATATTGGTGAATTGGTCGAACGATTAAAAGATAAAAAGCCTACTCCACGACAACCCTCAAAAGAGGTTTTTATTGCAGGTGTTCAAAAAGCAGTTCCGTTAGATGCTTCCCGCGATTTAATACGTATTGGAGAACGACTTAACGTCCGTGGGTCAAAAAAAGTTCGAGAAGCAGTAGAAACTGATACAGGTATTGATATGGATACTCTGGAAAATATTGCCCATGAGCAAATTGATGATTTAGGCTGTTCAATTATTGATGTATGCATGGATTCAAATCAAGTAAATACTGTGGATACCTTGTGTAAAGTTGTCCATCAAATTAGCGCCGATATCAAAGGTGCCCTTTCTATTGATTCCTTCCAACCAGAGGCTTTGGTGGAAGCAATAAAATATTATGCAGGTATCCCTATTCTAAACTCTATCTCCCTCGAAGAAATAGAACCAGGCATAACAAAACTCGATTTTCTCCTTTCAAAAACGAACGATTTCGGCTGTTTCTATGTGGCTTTATGCACAGATTCTAAAGGTCCAGCAGATGTGGCTGAAAGAAAATTCATGCTGGCAAACGAAATCGTAAACCGTGCCAAAGCTTACGGAGTAACTCCAGACCGCCTATTTATTGATGTCAATGTATTTCCAATTGGTGCAGAACCTGAAGAAAACCTAAATTATGCCCTTGAAACTTTGCATGGGATTGAACACGTCCGAAAAATGATTCCAGAAGCACTTACAATTATTGGTGTCGGAAATCTTACAAATGGATTGGCACAAAAACCACATATGCGTAAAGTACTAACATCTGTATTTTTAGATGAGGCACGTAAGCGAGGATTACACTCCGCTATCCTAAATCCACAGCATTATGTCTTTGTAGAAAATTTAGACCCTGAAGATTATCAACTTGCAAAAAAAATCATATTTGAACGGGATATGGAAGCATTCACTATCCTTGAAGAGCGTTCCCTATCATTGAAACAAAAAGAAACTGTAAAAAAGAACAACTATGATGAACTACCATTAGAAAAATCAATATGTGAAAAGATAAAAGACGGGTATAAAGAACGAGAAAAAGGAACCATAACGTTTCATGGATTTGCATACGAATACCAGGATTTAATTGTTCCACAAGTAGCAAAAGCACTCGAAAAACACGAACCATTAGCATTCATTAGTGAATATCTTATGCCCTCAATGCAGGAACTCGGTGATTTATTCGGGAAAGGTGAAGTTTCTCTACCACATTTACTTCGTTCCGCCGACGTTATGAAACAAGCTATGGGCTTCATAGAAGCATACCTGCGATACAAAGCAAGACAAGAACAACAAAACAAAGAGACAGACACAACTCGTGGAACGATTATACTCGGCACTGTATATCAAGATGTACACTCAATTGGAAAAGATTTGACAAAAACCCTGTTAGAAAATTACGGTTACAAAGTCATAGATTTAGGTGTAATGGTACCCTTACAAGATTTTATCGACCATGCCAAAAAACATCATGCAGATGCTATTGGCATGTCTGCACTCTTGGTACAAACCGCTAACCACATGATAACGGTAGCGCGGATGACTAAAGAACAAAACCTAAATATTCCTATTCTAATCGGTGGTGCAGCAGTAACACCGAGACATACTGCATTCGTCGCTATGATGGGGCAAGAAGACATAAAAAACATACGCGGAGATGTCTTCTACTGCCGAACTGCGATGGATGGTGTCAATATTATGAATCAACTTACAACCTCCCAAGAAACACGAGATAAATTGTTCCAACAAAATAAAGAACAACTAAAACAACGATATCTTCAAGCCACACGACGATTACAAGAAGAGGAACAGAAACTACAACAACTACCGAGACGAGTTATTAAAGTACCATTCCCAAACTATCCAGAACAACCACGATTCCGAAGCAAGGTATTTCGCACAACATTATCACAATTCAGACAATACATCGATAAAAATACCCTATTTTCTCTTAATTGGAAATTTGGGGGCAAAACAAGTCAACAAAAAGCAGGTCATTCATCCAAAGAATTAGAACATCTTTTCAATAAATGGATTGAAATTGCTGAAAAAAATCATTGGCTTGAACCACAAGGTATCTACGGTCTATTCCCCGCAAAATCTGATGGCGATTGGCTACTCGTATTTAATCCCCAAAAACCGGAGGAACTCCTTGGAAAAATCGAGTTTACTGTCGTTATTGGCGCAGGTGAAAAAGATACCGTTTCCGGTGCCCAATACTTCCGTCCATTAGAAGATACCGAATGGGATGTCGTCGGAATACAAATAACTACAGCCGGACCAAACATAGAAGAGGGATTGAAACAATTTAAAAAACAGGGAGACAATGAATCCTGTCTGTTTTTACAAGGATTGGGTGACCGTATTGCAGAAGACACGGCGGAATATATCCACCAACATTTACGTGATTTACTTCACATACCTCAAGACCAGGGAAGACGTTGGTCCCCCGGATATCCTGGAATAACAAATATACAAATGAACAAAGAAATCCTCATCATCCTTGGCGGAGGGAACCCTATCGGTGTAAATGTATTAGACTCAGGACAATTCATACCTACATCCACAACAGCCGCTATAATTTCATTCCATCCCGAAGCAAAATATACCTGATTCCAAAGACAAAAACACCAATAATAACTACCTTTGAAATAAAATCATATTCTTCGATAAAATATAAATATATAAATGTTTGCCGGAGTGGTGGAATTGGCAGACACGCATGGTTCAGGTCCATGTGCTCGCAAGGGCATAGGGGTTCAAGTCCCCTCTCCGGCACGTTTTATCTTTTTGACCACCAACTCAAAAATTTTTCTTCTTGTCATATAACTTAACAACAATCATCAAAATATTATTAAATTGTGAGCCACTTTATCTTTCACTCAATTTCCAATTTAATTTTTCTTCTTCCATTCATCGTAGTCTTTGCATAACTCCTCAAACCGCTCCAGAATGGGGAGGCTCTGTGTGCATTCTTCTTCGCAATGTCGGCATTGGGTACATCTATTTATAATACTGCGGATGTCTTCGGTCCACCAGTGCCATTTCAGATGTTCCATTGCCTTTTCGGGACCGAATAAGAGCCGATAGTTGTATGTGTCCATTAATCGCACGATGGGTATTTCTGCAGGACAACCTTCGCAATACCCGCATTGGGTGCAAAAATCGTGTTGAACTTCCGCTATGTGTTTTTGCATGGCTTCAATCTCAGACCAGTCCATCTGCTCGAATCGGTTCACACTTTCGACCGCGGTTTCGACATCGTTTACATTGCGGAAACCCACTAATGCTACGGTTATTTCGGGAAGGGATAGGTTAAACCGAATAGCGGAGTCAAGAATACTTTTATCTCCTTCTTTCATCAGGAATGAAAACCGTTCGGGATGTTGGGTAATAATTCCACCTCCTAAGGTATTCATTGTAACCACACCCATACCCCGTTTTCCAGCCTCTACAACACCGGGATAACGCAAAGGGAAATTAATTGCGCTTAAACCGATTAACATTCCTTCAAATAAACCCTCGCCCTGGTCTAACATCTCTGCAATTTTTTTATGTTCCAGATGAGTAGAAACACAAATGTGTTTAATCAGTCCTTCTTCTTTTAATTGGCGGAAGCCGTCCAATACTCCGTTTTTCTTTCGCTTCGGTAGATCTTCAGGATGCACCAAACACCAAACATAATAGAAGTCCAGATAATCCAGACCGAGCCTGTCCAGACTACGCATACATGCTTCGCGAATATCTTTGGGGTTATCCGCCATCGTTTTGGAACATACATAAAAACTACTTCGAGGTTTTTTCATCTGTTTGAATGCATAACCATAGATAACTTCGCTCTGGTCATCACAATAAGATGGAGCGGTATCAAAAAAATTTATCCCTAATTCATACGCACGAATAAGCACTTCAGCCATTTTCTCTGTCTTATGTGGTTCCTCGAAACGCATACCTCCCATACCTAATCGCGAAACTTTTAAACCTGTTTTGCCATACTCCTTATATAACATAAAACTACTCCTATCGTTTTGTAAAGATAAATGATATGCCTTCTAATATGAAATATATAGTGCTTTTTTCTTATTCTTATTAATTATGACAAAGTTAGTATATGATAATAAAACAAGCAGAAAAGGATATTCATAATGACATATATCATAACCGCATTATATTTATGTGTAATTAGCACCAATACAGAGGTTTTTACAACAGATAAAATTCCTGATAAAATTGGCTCATGGACAAAAGAACAGAAGGTTCTTGAATTTTCGCCAGATAACTTGTTTGATTATATTGATGGCGATGCAGACCGATACCTACCTTATAACTTTCAAAAATTAACCGTGCTTTTTTATCGCAATGATTCCAATCCCGAAAAAAGTGTAGAGGTTCAAATATATCAGATGGCGACACATTTGGAAGCATTCGGAATATACTCTGTTCATAGAGACCGCAATAAGAATGTTTTCCCCTACGGGGAGGATGGTTTTATTGGTGAGAATCAAGCCATGTTTTATCAGACTCGGTATTTTGTCAAACTCATAACACAGCACACACAAAACGCAAAATCAGACCTTGAACTTTTTGGGAAGGAAATATCTGGATTACTTCCCAAATCTGAAGATACCATTCCAGAATTATCGTGTATGGACCAATCTAACAAAATTCCTCGTTCGGAATGCTATCTGGCTAAAGATGTTCTTGCCCAATCCTTTCTACCTCGCGGGGCTACCACACTTTACAAAATAGGAGATAAAACCGCAACGGGGTTCATAGTCATGTTCAAAGACGATACAGAAACCAAAAAAGGTTGGAACGAATACAAGAACTACTTAGAAGAGATTGGCGCAGAGTATCAATCTCAGGAAAATGAACTTATTATCACTTCCCCTGCATCAGAAATAGCAGTCATATCATTGTTAAAAAACCGAATTATAGGCGTCTGGATGCCCCAAGGGGATATTTCAGAACTCCAAAAAATACAACAGGGCATAAAAACATGTCTTACACAAACGACTAAAAGAACCGATACAAGTCAAGATAAAAAAGAATCCAGCAAGTAATGAAATTTCTAACAAAATTATGTAAATATCTATTTTTTTATCTCATTATTCCTATTCTTATTCTCGCAGGTATTGAAGGTTTTCTACGTTATAAAGGTTGGGGTGAAAACCGATTTCCATGGAAAGAACAGGTCGTTGGAGATGAAAAAATATATACAAAAAATCTTGCTTTCTATCAACAATTCTTTGAACATCCTGTTAATCCATTAGAATATGAACCCCACATAACAGTCATTCAATTACCAAAACCAGAAAATACTATCCGTATCTTCATTTTCGGAGAGTCTGCCGCATTAGGCTGGCCTGATTCGAGTTATTCGATGGGAAAGTTTCTGGAAGTGATGTTAAACATGCTTTATCCAGAACATCGCTGGGAAGTGTTCAATTTATGTTTTGCTGGAATTAATTCACATATTATCCGTTATTTGGTAGAAAATAGCCTCTTTTTACAACCAGACCTTGCTATATTTTATATGGGAAATAATGAAGCCCATGGGACATTCGGTCTACTCCATTCGTTTAAAAACTCTATCCCTCTTTCTCCCTTAATTGTACAAACACATATATATTTGCAAAATCTCTACCTTGCCCAAAAACTCCGCGAATGGACAATTGTATTGGGAATCTCTCACCCTCAAAAACCTATGCAAACGATTCGATGGGATGACCCAAAAGTAAATATCGTGAAGAATAACTTTGAAGAAAATCTAAAATCTATTATTAATACACTCAATAAACAACATATTCCCGTTTTCATCAGCACGATAGGTGCAAACTTGCGAGATTGGCTACCTATCGAATCATGGTTCCGAAAAGACACAACAAATGCAGAAGCAGAAAAATGGTTTGAATATTTTAACAAAGGACTAAATTTTCTAAGGGGGAATAATATTACAGAAGCAAAGGATACCTTTAAGCAAGCCATGCAGATTGACTCTTCTCCCGCTATTCTCAATTTCTTTTTTGCATGGTCATTACTGGCAGAAAACAACGAGGAAGAGGCTATCCAATATTTTTTAGAAGCATGTGAAAAAGACGGTTTCGGTTTTGTTCGAGCAAAACCTTTTATCAATCAATCTATCACTAAAATCACAAAAGAGTATTCTCAAACCAAAAATGTTTCCTTAATTCCTGTGGCAGAGAATCTTTCTCAACATGCAATAAAGAATATCCCTGGCAATGATTTGTTTATAGATTCATGCCACCTTAATTTTTATGGAAGTTATATTACTGCCTGTTCCTATCTCCAGAAAATTATTCAATACTACTCGTTAAAGCCAAATCCAGCACCTTCATTCGAAGATGTTCAAATAAGATTAGGCATTACAAAAAATAAAGAGTATGAGTACTATTCCAATGCCTATATTGAATTACCTCCAAATTTAATTTACTTCCCTGAGGGATGTAAAACATTTAACTATAAAGGATTCCTTAATCAATTAAAAGAAACCATTATTCCTTCCTCCTCTGAAGATTTCAGTCAAACCTATCGATATGACCCGAAAAATACGGAAATGATATTCAACACTTTAACGGACACTCCTGATGATATTAACCTATCTTTCATCTGTTTAGACATCTTAAAAAATTTAGGTTCTTTTCGTGAGGGTATATTAAAAACAATGGAACTATGTAAGTTCTATCCAAACAACATAAATCTTTATTACTTATTATTTGTTTTTGCTTACTATGCAAACGATAAAGAAACTGTAGAATACGCTTTAGATAAAATTAAAAATTTTGCCATTTATCCACAAGATATTTATCTAAACATTTCTCTTAAATGGGCAATAAAACAGGATAAAATAGAAGAATCTATAAGGATTAGTAAAAAATTAATTGCTCAAACTCGTTATCTTCCTTTGCAAAAGACATTAGCCCAGTGTGTCTTAATAAATGAAGACAAAAATTTAACATTCCAGCAAAAAATGACACAATGGGAAGAAATTCTCCAGAAAAACCCATGGTCATTTGACAGTTTTGAATACATCAGCAATCAAGTCCAGACCAAGACTCACGAGGATATGTTTAAAGAAGTTTTGTTGAAATTAATCCAAAAGGATACCAAATCTCCTTTGCCTTACACTTTTTTATCTCGTATTTTTGAAAAAGAGGATAAAATCCAGCAGGCAATTGAAATGTTACAAAAGGCGATACTTGTTTCACCATCGAGCATATTTATTTACTATAAGTTAACTTGCTTGATTACAAAAAAAGCAGAACAGTTACTAATACAAGGTGATATTGAGGGAGGTAACCGTTTGTTGGAAGAAGCGGTTCAAATATTTCCATATTATGCCCCTGCTTGGCTTGATTTGATGGATACCTGTTCTCTATTAAATGATGAGCAGGGTTTTCTGGAAAAATTAACAGAATGGCAAGAAATGCAAAACAAAGAGATTATGAAATATATCTGGGAGATTATTTATTAGGGAGAATCTGACTTGTCCGCCTTGTCTGACTTGTCCAACCCGTCCAAAAAAATCAACCTTTGCCCCGTACTATGAGGCAAAGGTTGAAGGCAATCAAGGAATTGATTTTATTGATTATTCACAGAGTTCGAAAACACCGGCACCACCCATACCACCACCAATACACATAGTCTCGAGACCCCATTTTACACCACGGCGTCTCATTTCATATATCAGTGTGCATGCGAGTTTTGCACCAGTGCAACCTAAGGGATGTCCAAGAGCAATGGCACCACCATTAACATTTACGATGTCTGGGTTTAAGCCCAGAGTTTTGATTACATACAGCGTTTGTGAAGCAAACGCTTCATTACATTCAATCAAACCAATGTCTTCCAATGTAATTCCTGCCTGACGACATGCTTCTTGAATAGCAGGAATTTGAGCAGGTCCTAAGTATCCCGGGTCCCCAGCGCCAACTGCGTATCCCCTTAACCGTGCCAACGGTTTCAAGTTGAACTCTTTTACAATATCCTCACTCACAATAACTGTCGCAGCGGCACCGCAACTGGTTTGGCTTGCATTTCCTGCTGTTGTTACACCTTTACCTGCGGGACCCTGAAATGCGAGTTTCAATTTGGCTAACCCTTCAAGCGTTGTATCCGGTCGTGGACCTTCATCAGTATCGAATATGAAGGTTTTTCCATCCAGACCTTTCACTTCTATCGGGACAATTTCTTCCTTAAATTTTCCTTCCTTAATAGCCTTTGATGCTAATTGGTTACTACGAAGTGCCCATTGGTCACATTCTTCGCGTGTAATACCAAAATCATTAGCAACATTATCAGCACATTGTCCCATAGATGTATAGGCACGAGGATTTTCACGAATCAGGCGTGGATTTGGACACGTTTTGTTACCGCCCATTGGGATAACACTCATACTTTCGACACCACCTGCAATACCGACATCTAACATGTCACATTCAATTTTCGAAGAAAGAATAGCCATCGTATCCAGACCTGATGAACAAAACCGATTTACAGTTTCACCTGCGATAGTATCTGGTAAACCAGCAATTAACAAGCCAATACGACCGACATTCATCCCTGCTTCTGCCTCTGGGAACGCACAACCGATAATACAATCCTGAAATCGCTCGGCAGGTATACCTGACCGTTTCACGACCTCTTTTAATACTGCCGCTAATAAATCATCTGGGCGGACATGTGCGATGGCACTTCCTTTTTTGGACTTACCTACCGCAGTTCTACATGCTGCTACAATATATGCTTTTTCCATATATAATCCTCCTTACAACTTTAAGGTTAATTCCGCAATGGTTTACCTGTGGTTAACATGTGTTGAATTCTTTGTTGTGTTTTTTCTGTTCCGCAAAGACTGCAGAAGGCTTCACATTCCAAATCAAGCAGGTCTTGTTCGGTGATTGGTGTTCCTTCCGCACGATCGCCACCAGTCAGGATATAAGCCACCTTGGTTGCGATTAGCATATCGTGCTCTGATGCAAATCCAGCTTCTTTCATTCCCCATACCGCCGCTTCAAATGCTGCACGTGGAGTTTCACCTAATGCCCATAATCTTGGTGGACGTGGAGGACGATAGCCTGCTTGTATCAAGCTCAAGCATACATTCTTTGCCCTGCCCACTTGAAGTTCAAAATTCGGTTCAATTATATCGGTAGGTCTTAAGTAACCTAATTCAACAACCTCAGCACCACTGGTGCCGACCTTCGCCATAGCAATATCTTCAAAGGAACGGCGAATAAATGGGAATGGATCTGCACTTACTCCTTCAGGTATTAATTCTAAAGCCCGAACCGTCATTTCTTTTGTTCCGCCACCTGCGGGAATAACACCAACGCCAGCTTCTACCAATCCTGCATAGGTTTCCCCTGCAATCACACATTTTGCACCATGCATACAGATTTCAAGTCCGCCACCGAAGGTATAATGATGCGGTGCTATAACCACTGGCTTAGAACAATATTTCATCCGCATATTGGCTCCCTGCAAACCACGTACCATTGCTTCAATAGCGTTCCAATCCTGTTGCATGATTTGCCCTAAAATCAGGAACAGATTAGCACCAGCACTGAAATGCGGTCCTTGGTTTGCTACAACCATACCCTCATATTTACCTTCTTCCAGAAGGTCTACTCCTTTACTCAACATGGTAACAATATCTGCATCCACTGCATTCATCTTGCAATGAAATTCACAGCAAATAATTCCATCACCAATGTCAATCAAACTGGCACTGTCGTTTCTATCAATCTCTTTATTGGGCTGTGCTTTGACAGATGCCAAACGAATCTCTTTCGGGTTCTTGGGTACTGGCTTATAAGATTTCGAAGCCACATCAAAGTAATACTCAACACCATTTTCTGTTTTATAGAAGGATTTGCCACCTGCTTCTATTACTGCTTTTGCAATGGCTGGTAATTCAAACCCTTCATCTTTCATTCGCTTGCAAACTTCGTCAAAACCTAACAAATCCCAGGTTTCAAAGATGCCTGCTTCCCACGCAAATCCCCACTTTACTGCATTATCAATGTTAACTATATCATCCGAAATTTCAGGGATACGATTCCCTGCATATTTAGCAACATTAGCAAACATCTTAAATACAAATTTAGAACCTTTATCTTCGCTGAAATGCATTACCTTCAATTTTTCCGCAAGATCTTCAATACTACGGACTGCACCTGTGCATTCAAACTTTGCTTTTATCGGGTCACGATATTCTACTGTGGCAGGGTCAATTGCTTGAACAATTGCTTTACCCTTTTCATCTTTCTTATCTGTCTTCTTATAGAACCCACTACCTGTTTTATTCCCCCACAGTTTTTTCTCTACCATCTTCTCTACCCAATCGGGCATCTTAAAGTAATCCCTGCACTCATCATCCGGACAGCCATCGTATACATTCTTTACAACCTTAACGAATGTATCCAGACCAACTAAATCTGCGGTACGGAAGGTCGCAGAACTGGCATGTCCAATTGCAGGTCCTGTAAGAGCATCAATCTCTTCAACCGTTAAACCTTCCTTCGTCATTTCATGGAGTATCCACGACATTGTAAAGGTTAGAATACGATTGGCAATAAAGTTTGGCGTATCTTTTGCATAAACAATACCTTTGCCTAATACATTTTCGCCAAACCATGCCATGGTCTCAATCACCTCAGGGAGTGTATCCGGTCCCGGAATCAACTCTAATAATCTTAAATAACGAGGTGGATTGAAAAAGTGGGTACCCATAAAATGCTGGCTCATTTCTTTCGGCATATCTTTTGCCATAGCACGAATTGGGATACCGCTGGTGTTTGACGTAACAATACTTCCAGGCTTACGATGTTGAGCCACCTGTGCATATACCTGCTTTTTGATATCCAGGTTTTCCATCACTACTTCGATAATCCAGTCACAATCTGCTATCTTGTGCATGTCATCCTCAAAGTTACCTGTCTCTATCATGTTCAGATAACTTTTACTGTAAAGAGGTGACGGTTTCGCTTTAAGCAGATTTGCCTTGTTACCCTCGACCAGCGCATTACGTTTCTTTGGATTCTTTTTCTCATCCTCAGAGAGGTTGGGAGTTACAATATCCAGCATAATACTGGGAACTCCACAGTTGGCAAGGTGTGCCGCAATTGCTGCACCCATTACGCCAGAGCCTAAAACTGCTGCCTTTCGAATTTCCCTCATGAGTTTCATTCTCCTCTGACAAGGTTAAATGTTAATTTACAAACAACATAATGTTATCTATACTTACCGTTCGTTATACAACATTTATAATACTATCTGCAAATTGAAAATGCAAATTAATTACTAACTACCAAAAAATACCTCCTATTTTTAATATTATAGATTTCTTTCTCAAAGATTTTAGCAATTTTATAATAACTACTTAGTTTTTTGCTTAAATTCAAAAAAATAGGTCCTATTAAATATAGGACTATAGGACCTACAAAAATATATTCCCTTTTTATTTTTCTCTATTCTGTTGCCCAGCCGTATTGAACACGAGGCATGGGTTTTCCTTCCCGTTGGAGGTAACGCAATTCTTTATAACTTATCAATTCTATTCCAAGCGATTTGATGTACTCCCGTGTTTCTGGTTTGCAGAAGAATTCTGTGTCCGCTGTTCTGCGACCTGCGGAACCTGTAGTAGCCTTCATTTCAGGGGTCAATTCACCACAATGAATATAAATTTCAGATACTTTGCCTTCAGGAATTTGTGCTAATCGTTCTTTCCACCAACTTTCAGTTGCTTCAATCGTTGGTGGGTCATCCATAAATAGTTCATCGGGATGTAAAACACCTAATTCATCTGCTTTATCTATTAAATACTCACCACCGTATTTTTTCATTAATTCACGACCTGCCATACGACAGGGCAAATTATAATCTTTTGCAATTTTGATATATATTTCGTGGTACCCTGGTGCATATTGTAATGTGCCCATATGAGAATCAATATGTGTTACATCAATCCCCGCGGATAAAGCCTTATCTATCTGTGCTCGAACTTCTTTCTCTGCTTCTTCAGGTTTTGCATTTAAATACACAAAGGGCACATCTGCATAGAAGTAGCCCATCTCATCACATAAACTTGGAACCGCAGTCCTTCCCAATACAGGACCCCATTTATATTTTCCCCATTCACTGGTTAATGTCGTATGCACACCTACGCTGGCTTTTGGATTTTCCTTGATTAAACTCACCGCTTCTGGAAACCATGGACAGGGGACCATCACAGTTGATGAAGTAACACCACCCACTCTCAAAGCCCGAATCGTCGCCATATTGGTTGCATGATTCATTCCGAAATCATCCGCATTAATAATCAATACTTTTGCGTTAGGTGGAAATCCCAATCGTTCAACCAAAGGAATTTTCTTTGGTTGGTCCTGAGCACAAACAGAAACGGTGATTGTTAAACACATAATAAAAAACAAAACTTTGTTTCTCATATAGATACTCCTTATATTATGTTAGAATAATTTTGGTTCTATTTTCGTTAAAATTATGATTGGATTTTAGACCCATATTAATCACATTTTGTTTTACTTATTTATTTTAAGAACAATAGAATACCTTAATTATATAAAATTGTTTTAGTAAAAGGACATATTATGAAGAAAACAAAATTCTATTTTATTACTATTTTTATATCTGTTTTCCTATCTTCTATTACTATAAATACAATGGCTCAATGGCAAAAACCTTCTAAAGAACCTCAAATAAGTTATAACGTCTTTGCAGAATATGACACCATAAAACCAGAACTCCCTGTTAAAATAGCAATACAATTTCAATTAGAAGCTGAATGGCATATTAATAGTAATAAACCTTTAGATGAATTTTTAATACCCACAGAACTTCTGTTTGAAGAAAATCCTTCAATCCAACTAATAAAAATAGTATATCCTCCTTCTAAAGAAGTGAACTTATCCTTTTCATCAGAGCCATTATCTGTATTTGAAAATGATTTCTTCATTGGTATCGAACTCATAGTTCTACCGAATATTGAAAACCGTAATTTGATAGAATTAGTAGGCTCCCTGAAATATCAAGCATGTAATGACCGACAATGTCTTCCTCCAACGTCTATCCCAGTTAAATTATCCCTAAATTTAGGTGATAATTCTATCCCAGCGAACGACAACATACAACAAAAAATAAAATCTATACAATGGGACAAAGCAGAATCCCTTCCCGAAAAAGAAACAGCCCAACAAGAAAAATTTTCCGACCAAACTTCATCATCCCCCAAAAGCACGATGGTTTCTGACCAAGGAACCTGGGAAGAACTTATAAACGATTTTCATATCGTATCCCGATTAGATGGTTACGCCAATCGAAATGAATTTATACAATTTATAGAATCTACTGAGCAAGAAGGCTCCACCATAGTCTCTAAAAAAGGCAATCGTAGCATTATTTCCCTACTATTTATCATCCTCATCGGTGGACTTGCTTTAAATCTTACGCCGTGTGTATTACCTGTAATCCCATTAAATCTGGCGATTATTGGTGCAGGAGCACGGGCAGGCTCACGCATACGCGGGTTTTTACTCGGTTTAGCCTATGGATTAGGAATCTCTCTTGTCTACGGTGGGTTAGGTATTGCAGTTGTTTTAGGCATTTCCAAAACATTTGGTGCTATCAACTCAACCTACTGGTTCAATGGCTTGATAACATTATTATTCATTATATTAGCATTAGCCATGTTTGACTTTATTATCATCGATTTTTCACGATTCCAATCCTATCTCGGCTCCCGCAGAAACACAAAGGGAAGTTTCTTCGTCGCCTTATTTATGGGCGGAGTATCTGCATTATTAGCAGGTGCTTGCGTGGCTCCTGTGGTTATATCTACAATACTGCAAGCACAGGATTTATATAGTCAGGGTTATTCTTCTGCTCTCTTCCTCCCTTTATTATTAGGTGTAGGAATGGCTTTGCCCTGGCCTGTGTTAGGTGCGGGTATGACACTTCTACCCAAACCTGGCAAATGGATGGAATACGTTAAATACGCCTTTGGTGTGTTCTTACTTTGTCTTGCAGGTTATTATGGATACACAACCTATTCATTGTTTAACATAGGAAGTATCCAGACAGAACAAATCACAGAAGGTTGGCGTACTTCATTAGCAGAAGGATTAAACGAAGCAAAAACAACAAACCAGCCTGTTATTATTGACTTTTGGGCAACATGGTGTAAAAATTGCCTTGTCATGAATAAGACTGTTTTACCTGACGAAACAGTTCGACAGAAGCTGAGCAACTTTGTCAAAATTAAATACCAAGCAGAAAACCCCGATGCACCCGAAACCCGAAAAGTTCTCGACCATTTTGAAGTGTTAGGTCTACCAACATTTATCATACTTAAACCAAAAGAAAAATAATATTCAATTTGTTACGATGTAATCTATGACTATTATCTATCAACTCTTAGTTGAACATTTTTTTACAGTCGTCGGGTTTCTATTTGCGGTGTTCCTTATCCTTAAAATTGTCAGCGAACATCGTCGTCCTGGCGGTGCTATATCATGGGTTGTAGCGATTCTCTTTGCTCCATATATCGGCGTCCCTTTGTATTTCATATTCGGAGGCAGAAAAATAGCCAAGAAGATTAATCGAAAAGAACCTCTATATGCTACCCCAAGCATAAAACCTGAGCAACCCATAAAAAATCCAATAGAACGAGTCCTTTTATCATCTGGCATGCCTCCCATACGACGGACACATTCCGTATTATTCTCGTTTGATGGTGTTGAAGCCTATAACAGATTGATACAAATTATAAATGAAGCAAAAGAGTACATTTATTGCACAACCTTTATTTTGGGCAAGGATAAAACAGGTTTGAGTATCATCAATGCATTAGCAGAAAAAGCCAAGCAAGGGATTCGAGTATGTTTGCTATTAGATAGCCTTGGATGTCTAACTGTTACAAAAAAAACACTTGCACACTTAATACAATCAGGTGGAGAAGTGGGTTTCTTTCTACCCGTTCTACCCTTACGACGGAAATGGTCTGCAAACCTTCGCAATCACCGAAAAATTGTGATTGTCGATGGAACCATTGCCATGATAGGTGGGATGAATCTCTCGGATAATTTTATGGGTCCTGTGCCTTCGCCCAAAAGATTCCTGGATAATACAGTCTTCTTAAAAGGGGAAGCCATTTACGATATTGAACAAGTATTTCGTAGCGATTGGTATTTCACAACAGAGAAAGAACTGCCAGAACCCAAAACAGATTCTTTCAATACCGAGACGAATGCCCACTCCCTTCCAGGGCTTGTGCAAGTTGTCGCCAGCGGTCCTGATGTTTCCGAAGACACCCTATATGATGCCATACTCACCGCATGTATGGAAGCAAAGGAACGAATCTGGATTGTTACACCCTACTTCGTCCCAGATGAACCCATCTTAAAAGCACTTAACCTCCAAGCACGAGCAGGAGTAGATGTTTCTATCATTATGCCCAAACATTCCAACCACAGGGTAGCCGATTTTGCTCGTGGTCCTGCCCTTCGCGAACTCCTCGATAGCGGTGCGAATATATGGTTTTATGAGAAAGGCATGGTGCACTCTAAATTACTTGTATTTGACCGATTTCTTGCTGTAACTGGTTCGCCCAATTTAGATATTCGCAGTATGTATCTCAACTTTGAAATTGCACTGTTCCACTACTCCCCAAATGAAATTGATGCTGTTGCAGGCTGGACTTATCAACTCATGAATAATTCAAAAAAGATATCCTCACTCTCCGACAATACATATCAAATCTGGCTCGAGAATCTCAGTCTCCTCATCGCACCTCTAATATAGCAAATTACAAACTTGGTTATTTGTCAACACAAACTCTAAATTTATATTAAAACCGTTACTAATTTCCACCTCTACCATTTCCGCCTCTATTTCTACCATTTGCACCATTGTTTCTACCATTATCCACGTTGCTATTATTACCCCCGTTATTATTCCCTTCTCGTTGATTTTCATTCAACCTATCGCGAGTTCTTTCTCGGTTTCTATCCTGAATACCTTCTCCTGAAACATTAAGGTTACTAACTACTCGTACTTTAACCTCTCTCTCCACACCGTCCAATACCTTTATTTTTATTGCTGACTCCAACGGAGAGGTATTTGACACCATTCCAAGTACGGAATTATCCAACTTCACAGAGATAGCCTCCCTATCCCACGGTCCCTTAGATACACCTTCATCAGGAGCAACAACAATCCACTCCTCCATCGGTTGAACTATAAACTCCATTCTCGTCCCAATCAGAAATCTATTCCAGACCCGAAACTCCTTTTTTATGCCATCCATAACATCATTTGTAGTAAAAACAACATTTTTCGGTGAATAAGCCAATTGCAACCCACGCCACCAACGATATACCTGCCTCGCCTTAATCATATCCTTCGACAAATCACCTACCTGCTCACATCCTTGCACAAACATCAACATCGCCAGACAAAATCCAATAACACTCACATACTTCTTCATATACCCAAACTCCTTAATTAAATATTTATTACTGTAAATATAACAATATACTACTATTAATATTATAACGTTAAATGTTAAATATAATTTAAAAAATTGAAATTTTTGGTGTTAATTAAGAAATTTTATTTCTGTTTTTATTTTGGGGTATATTTATTATACTTTTTTAATTAGCAACCTTGAACACATAATGTTATTATGGGTCGATAGATTATGAAGAAGTATAAACATCCAAAGGCAATTCGACGGTGGATATTAGAAAAGTTGTATGAGCGATATTTAGAAAACCCAACAGAAATGTTGGGCCCAGAGGACTTTTTGGAAACAGGAAAGATTGATAAAAAACAATTAGCGGTAAATATTCATTACCTTTTTGACCGCAATTTAGTAGAACTCATTACAGGGTATAACCCTCCACTTTTTGTTGCAGTCCGAATCACACCTAAGGGAATTGACCTTGTAGAGGATTCGCGTGAGTTCGACCGTCTCTTCCCTGCATTTCCAGAAGGACTTGAAGAAGACACGGCGGAGATTCTGGACATTATGGAACAATTAGTTGTTGAGGCAGACCTAACACCATTAGAAGGAGAAATACGAAAAAATATGTTGCGTGATATTCAATATTTGCGTGACGAATTATCAAAGCCTGCTCGCAAATGGCGTAAGGATGTGATTGAACATGTGATACAATGGATAGAAAACAGTTTGGGTAATTTAGACAGAAATGAATATATGCCATCTTTATTATTAATACAAGAACAGGTGCGCAAATTGTTATGATAGGATTGACTATTGAATGAAAATAGAAAACGCGGTAGAAATAAGCATTGTTATTCCAGTTTATAATGAAGCGGAAAATATTACCACAGTATTAGATGAAATTATCGCGGTCATGGATAATTTAGGTCGTTCGTATGAAATTATAACCGTGGATGATGGCAGTAAAGATAATACATTTGAAATTTTAAAAAAGTATCATGAAGAAAAACCGCAGGTAAAAGTTATCCGCTTGACACGCAACTTTGGTCAACATCCAGCATTATACGCAGGGTTTAATTATTCACAGGGGAATGTCATTGTTACTATTGATGCAGATGGTCAGAATCCACCTCAGGAAATTCCAACGTTAATAAAAACATTAGAAGAAGGCAACTACGACTTTGTCCAAGGCTGGCGACAATCTCGGCAGGATAGTATATTCCGCACATTTTTCTCACGAATAGTAAACTGGATTATCACAAAAATAACCCGTGTCCAATTAATGGATATGGGATGTGGTATGGCTTGTTTCAATCGCCCCACTATAAAGAAACTGATTCAGGCAACTCATCATTCACGATATATTCCTGCTGAGGTGGCATGGATGGGACTTAAAATAAACTCTCTTCCGATTACTCAAAGAAAACGAAAAAAAGGTCGAAGTAGATATAAGATTTGGTCTTTATTTTGGATTAATTTTGATATCATTGCGAGCATCAGCACATTACCAGTAGAGATAATGGGCTTTATCGGTTTCCTCTTTGCAATTATTGGCTTTGGAATTGGTCTTAGAATATTATTACGACGTATCTTATGGAACATGACATATAATGATATGGCAACGGTAACAGCCCTATTCTTTATCCTCGTCGGTGTGCAAATCCTATGTACCAGTATCCTTTGTGCGTACATAAGCCGTACATATCGCGAAGTTCAACATAGACCCTACTACATTATAGAACAGGTTTTAACTGATGAGCACCGTTGAAATATCCCTATGTAAAAGCATCCGAAAAGAAGATCTACTCAATCTACTCGAACGTCAAAAGATATTTCCTTATGACTACATTCGTGGTATTACAAAAGAACAATTTATTTCATACATGTATAAAGAGATAAAAAATTGTTCAGGAAAAAACGTTAATTTTTTTGTAGCCTATAATAAAAACCAAGTTCAAGGTCTGCTCATTTTGCAACTTCTTCCTTGGGACTCCACCATTTTTGGGTTCCCTTGTGCAAGAATCAAATACATCTTGGCTAATGAATCAGATACGGATTATGAAATAAAATTGGCACTCATCTCTAAAATGGTAGCATGGGCTAAAGAACATGCCATTCAATTTATAGATGTACATATATCCCCAATAGATTTACATGGAATAAAGGCACTTACTAAAAATCATTTCAACCTCATCGCAACACATATACATCATGTTTGGGACTTTCGTAACAACTTTGTATTAGAGCGAACGCATCACATTCCTATCCGAATTGCTACTCTCGACGACTTGCCTAAACTGGAACAACTTACCGAAAAATTTATACCTCCTCTTAATCGGTTCTTTTTAGATGAAAAAATTAGAAATACAAACAAGGTACCTGTTATGTTCCATGAGTGGCTTAAAAACTCCTTGTTAGGTAGAGCAAAATGTTTTTTGGTTGCTGAAATAGACAATCAAATTGTAGGTTACACTACGGTCACAGTAGACGAAGAAATAAAACACACATTGGGTGTTGTGATAGGCGATGTTGAACTGACGGGAGTTATTTCAGACAGCCAAAATAGGGGCGTTTGTCTGGATATGATTACCTTTGCGGTACATTGGGCTCAAGCGAACAAATTAGATATTATGGAGGGAGTAATCCACATAAGTAATTCCCCTGCAAATGTGGTTCCACCTAAACTTAATGCGCGTATGTTAGGAGCCCATCATACTTTCCACTGGCATGCAGATTAATAAAAAATCACCCTTTTCCCCTCGAAACTATTTTTGTGTTGGAAAATTCGTTAATGGAATTCTGGTAACCAGGAGCCGTGAGCCTCAATCAGGTCATCACAGAGATGTACAATTTCATCAATAGTCAGTTCCGCTGATGTGTGTGGGTCTAACATTGCCGCTTGATAGATATGTTCCTTCTTCCCTGTCAAAACTGCTTCGATAGTAACCTCCTGCACATTTATATTTGTCCGATTAAGTCCTGCACATTGTACAGGCAAGTCTCCAACATAGGTAGGCGTTATTCCGCTACGGTCTGCAACACACATCACTTCAACACAACATTTATAGGGCAGGTTAGTAATCAACCCATAATTTAATACATTTCCACCAAAGGTAAATGGCTTCCCTGTTTCTATCGCTTCTAATATATACGATGCATATTCATGTGTTCGTTCGTGAGACAATGGCTTATCTAAACTTGTCAATTCATCCCTGATATATTTCCACGCTTCTATCTGTGCAATACAACGTTTTAGATATTCATCCAAAGGTATATTAAATTCATCAATTAACTGTGGTGCTTTACTCTTGATAAACCACGGAACATATTCCGCATTATGTTCACTCGACTCGGTCACATAATATCCGAACCGTTTCATAATTTCGAATCGAACTGTATCCTTCCAGCGGTATTCTGGCAGTTCCGCCCGACGTTTAATTTCGGGATACAAGTCTTTTCCATCCCGTTTCACTTCCAATAACCATGCCTGATGATTAATACCTGCAATCCTCCACTGCAAATTATCGTCTGGTAGTTCTAACATCAAACATAATTGTGGTGCACATACCTGAACGCTATGACATAAACCCACTGTTCGCACTGACGTCGCTTTTAAGATAGCCCCTGTAACCATTGCCATTGGATTCGTATAATTCAACAGGAGAGCATCGGGGGCTACCTTTTCAATAACTTCGCAATACTTCAACATCACAGGGATAGTCCGCAATGCACGGAAAATACCTCCAATACCTAAAGTATCGCCTATTGTTTGCCTTAATCCATACTTCTTAGGAATTTCAAAATCAATTACAGTACATGGTTCATAACCACCTACCTGTATGGCGTTAACAATATAATTTGCATCCTTAAACGCCTTATCCGCATCTTCAGCCAGATATGACTCAATCTTCATATCCGCCCCTAACGTCCTATTCAGATTTTTGACCATTCGCTCTGATTCACCCAACCGTTCTGGGTCAATATCCAATAATGCAACCGTCGCATCCCGAAGTGCTTCAACATGCATACAATCACCTAAAACATTCTTCGCAAAAACAGTACTTCCCGCACCTAAAAAACAAATCTTGCTCATAATCGTTCCTTTGCTATGATATGTTAAAAAACAAACAATTCAATAAAAACAATAAGAGATATATAATTTAAATCTTTTTACCTTTTAACTTCAAAAAGGACAGTTTAATAGAAACTCAGGGAAGATTTGATACGTTATAATGGCAATGAAAAATAGTATGTACATGAAAAAAACATAGATAACATGTTAAAATCAAATATTAATAAAAAATAACGATAAGGATTACAATATGAAACTTGTCTTCTTGAAACTTTCTGCTTTGTTAGTGATTATTGTTGGAATAGCATTCGTTGGACAATTTATCCAATGTCCATATGTATGTTCTTATATCGAAAAAACGACAGATGGCTCTCTGGACGTGCTATTTCCAGGTTCGTTTAAATTACTATCAGGAATTGCTTTTATCCTGATAGGTGTTTATTCCTTCCTTCCTTCCTTACGACGAAAAAAACCTGCAATTCGTATCATTAAACAGAACCTCGAAAACGGCGTGTCGGAAATCAATCTCGCAACAGTAGAGAAAGAATGCGAAGCCATGCTCAAAAAAGTTGCTCCATTAAAACAAGTCTCCATCACCTTAACTCCAAGTAAAGACCAAAAAAAGGTATGCGTAGTAGTAAATCCCATTATTAATTTAACAGAAGACCAGAACTTACCAGATATTCAGGAACTGATAATTCATCGCATTGAAGAATTCCTCAATAGTTATTTTGGGCTTTCCATTTCACCCCCAGTGCTCATTAAATTAGATAGTTTCCAATTAGATAGTGATAAAATTTACTCATCCTTAGGGAAAACCGCTTTCGATACAATTTCACAAAAATATGAGACTACCGAAACCAATATCCCAGAAGAAAAAACCGTTCAAACAAAAACGTCTCTATCAACCGCTCCACTGGATGAAAAACCCATCTCTGATGATTACCTTTCATGCAAAATAGAAGAACCCAAACAAGAAGAGATAAATCCTCTTCCGACTCTGTCCGACCTATCCAACCCGTCTGATTTGTCTGACAAGTCTGACTGGTCTGATAAGTCCGACTCACCCAACAACACAGAATTTCCTAAATATTAAGGAGTTTATACGTGCTGTGTAAACGTATTATACCTTGTTTAGATGTGGCTGATGGTCGAGTTGTAAAAGGTGTAAAATTCTTAGGTTTGCGTGATGCGGGCGACCCTGTTGAAATAGCTCGCCGTTATGATGAAGAGGGAGCAGACGAAATTGTATTTTTAGACATTCGCGCCTCAACAGATAATCGTAAAACGATGTTAGATGTCGTTCAGAAAACAGCCGAACAGGTATTTATGCCTCTTTGTGTTGGAGGCGGTATCCGAACCATAGAAGATATTCGTCTTCTTCTTAGTGCAGGTGCGGATAAAGTTTCCATAAATACCCCCGCCATCCTAAATCCCGATTTTATTAATGAGTCTTCTGCTCGTTTCGGTTCGCAATGTATTGTCGTCGCCATCGATGCCAAAAAGGTAGGTAATCGCTATATCGTGAAAAGTCACGGTGGTAGAGATGGTGGCAAACCTACCGAATTAGAACCCGTAGCATGGGCTATGGAAGCAGAACGACGTGGGGCTGGAGAAATTTTACTTACCGCTATGGATGCTGATGGTACCAAAGAAGGTTACGACATTGAACTAACTCGTGCAGTAGCAGAAGCAGTTAATATTCCCGTTATCGCCAGCGGTGGCGCAGGGAATTTAGAACATCTGCGGTCCGCCTTACAGGAAGGCAAAGCAGACGCTGCTCTTGCTGCATCTATCTTCCATTTTGCAGAATATTCCATTCGCGAAGCAAAAGAATTTCTTGCAAACCATGGTGTTCCTGTGCGATTATAATAGTATCTAACAAAAAAACAGGATGAACTAATGGAAAATATTTTTTTAATTTGTAACATCTCTACAATCACACAAGGGGTGTGTCTTCATCCTGCCCACATATTTCGATGGTGATACCTTAAAATCTCCCTTCTTATATTCCTCCCTCTCTTTAAAAGTAATTTACCTATACGAAATTATTTTAATATGATAACAATAAAAAAATAATAGGAGATTAACCATGAAACTCAACGATTTAATTAAGTTTGACAACCAAGGTCTTATTGTTGCTGTCATTCAACATGTAGAAACGGGTCAAGTGCTTATGGTTGGATATATGAATTCCGAATCATTAAAAATCACACTAAAAGAAGGTATTGCCTGTTTCTGGTCACGTTCACGGCAAAAACTCTGGCGTAAAGGAGAAACCTCAGGTAATGTTCTTAACGTGCGGGAGATACGCATCGATTGCGATGGCGATGCTTTATTACTTCGCTGTGACCCAGCAGGACCAACCTGTCACACAAATGAAACCAGTTGCTTTTACCGTAGAGTAGAAACCGATGAATCTATAATCTTAGATGGCGATGGTGTCGCCAAAGAATAAACAAAAAGGAGATTTTTATGATTTACCCATCCTTTGATGAATTTCGCACAATTGCTCGGCAAGGTTCTATTGTGCCTGTATATAAAGAATTATTAGCCGACTTAGAAACCCCTGTAAGTGCCTATTTAAAAATCTCAAGGGGATACCCTTATTCATTCTTACTTGAAAGTGTAGAACATGCCGAAATCCTCGGTAGATATTCCTTTTTAGGTGCCAATCCGTCCGTCATTTTTCAAGCACGAGGAAATAATATCAGTATCACTCGGAATGGAATTACAGGCTCTTTCACCTCAGACCAGCCATGGAACGAATTGCGAAAACTCATGAACGAATATACCCCTGTAATAGTGCAGGGACTTCCTCCTTTTTTTGGAGGGGCAGTAGGTTACATTTCTTACGATACAATCCGATTTTTTGAAAACATACCTGATAAAAATCCCGATACTTTGGGTTTGCCTGATATTTATTTCATGATAACCGATACCTTACTTATTTTTGACCATTTGAATAATCGCATCATGATTGTCTCCAACGCTCATGTTCGTTCTAATGCAGAAAACGCATATAATGAATCCATCCGTAAAATTGGGGAAATTGAAGCACGACTTCGCGGTCCTTTAGCAGTTTCTACAGAACATGTTCACCAAACTAACGGGCAAATTGAAATTAAATCAAATTTCTGCAAAGAAGATTTCTGTAAAGCAGTAGATAAAGCCCGTGAATATATCTGTGCTGGCGACATATTTCAAGTTGTTCTTTCTCAACGTTTTGCAAGACCTGTCTACGCCAGTCCTATCAACTTATATCGTGCGTTACGGCGAATCAATCCTTCCCCTTACATGCTACTTATGCAATTCCCCGAATTAGCCCTTGTCGGTTCCAGTCCTGAGGTAATGACGCAGGTAAAACAACGCCGATGCCTACTTCGTCCCATTGCAGGAACACGACCTCGTGGAAATACCCCTGATGAAGACCTGGCTCTCGAAAAGGAACTGATTGCAGACGAAAAAGAACGGGCTGAACACATCATGTTGGTTGACCTCGGAAGAAACGATTTAGGTCGCGTTTGTAAAATCGGAACCGTTAAACCCGTTCCAAACCGATTCATGGTCATTGAGAGATATTCCCATGTTATGCACATTGTAACTGAAGTTGAAGGTGAACTTCGTCCTGAATGCGATGCCTTCGATGCATTACAAGCAACATTCCCTATGGGAACCGTTTCAGGAGCACCTAAAATTCGGGCTATGGAAATTATAGATGAATTAGAACCAGAACGACGCGGACCCTATGCTGGTGGTGCTGGTTATGTTAGTTTCACAGGCGATATGGACACCTGTATTCTTATCCGCACCATGATTGTAAAGGATGGTATTGCTTATTTACAGGCAGGAGCGGGTATCGTTTATGACAGCGACCCCGAACGTGAATACATAGAAACTGTTAACAAAGCAAAAGCACTGTTCAAAGCAGTAGAATTTGCTGAGAAAGGATTGGAACTATGATTCTTTTTATTGACAATTATGACTCCTTTACCTACAACCTTGTCCAATATTTAGGTGAAATGCACCCGGAGATGAAGGTCTATCGGAACGATACGATTACCATCCCGGAGATTGAGCAAATTAATCCCGATTATATTGTTATTTCCCCAGGCCCCTGCACACCCCGCGAAGCAGGTATTTCCGTAGAGGTCATCAAACAATTGGGACATAAATATCCCATTTTAGGCGTGTGTCTTGGGCATCAAAGTATTGGGTACGCCTTTGGGGGCGACATTGTTCGTGCAGAACGAATCATGCATGGAAAAATTAGTGAAATTTACCACACCAATGCCCCCTTATTTAAAGGTATTCCATCACCTTTTGAAGCGACTCGCTACCATTCCCTCCTAATTAAACGGGACACATGCCCAGAAGTGTTAAAAATTGTCGCGGAAACAAAAGAAGGCGAAATCATGGCAGTGGAACATAAAGAATTGCCTATTTGGGGCGTCCAATTCCACCCTGAAAGTATCCTCACTGAATATGGTAAAATCCTACTACAAAATTTCCTTTCCTTGGGGAAAAAATAAAAATAAGGAACAACGGATGAATCTCAATGAACGGAAATGGTACGGATGGGGACTAATACAAGGTCCCGATTTACTTAAAGATAAAAGGGATTCTTTCTGGAATTGGTTACGTGAACTCTCAGGATTTGCAGAACTACCTTATACCCCACCTGTTGATATAAATTCCATTCAGATGAGTGAACCTGCACTACCACCTCCACTTATATCCGAATTAAAAGCAAAAATACCACAGGGGAAAGTAACATCCGAACCCATAGAACGAATTATACATGCTCGTGGGAAGAGTTATTTAGACACATTAACCTTGCGTTCGGGTAGATTACCAAATGTTCCAGATATTGTCATCTATCCGAAGACAAAAGAAGAAGTTATTAACATTATCCACTGGGCTTCACTAAACGATGTAGCAATTATCCCTTTTGGCGGGGGCACAAGCGTCGTCGGCGGAGTAAATCCAATAAAAGGGCAAAATCATTTAGGAATTGCAACCCTTGACCTACGTGCAATGAACCATCTCATAAATATTGATACAAAATCGCGAATCGCATGTGCAGAAAGTGGAATAGAAGGACCTCATTTAGAAGAACTTTTACGAAAGGAAGGCTTTACTTTAGGGCATTATCCTCAGTCATTTGAATTTTCGACATTAGGGGGATGGGTTTCTGCTCGGGGAGCAGGTCATCAATCTATCCGTTACGGAAAAGCAGAGGACTGGTTCGCAGGAGCAGAAGTAATAAGTCCCGCTGGATTATGGAAAACAGAAGCATTCCCAGCTTCCGCCGCTGGACCTCAAATCAAAGACCTTATCCCCGGTTCCGAAGGCACTTTGGGCATTATGACGAATATAGAATTCCGTATCCATCCACTTCCTCAGGAAAAGTATTACAATGCATATATATTTCCCTCATTCGAAGCAGGCGTCGAAGCCAGCCGACAACTAATGCAAACAGATATCCCCCTTGCTATGATACGACTCTCCGATGCCCAGGAGACCTTCTTCTATACCGCTATGCAGATGGGCGGAGGCGACCCATCATCGCTACCCCAATTCTGTCTCATGCTTATAGGGCTGGAAGGAGATTCCCTATGCATTACCTCAGGCAAACAGGTAATAGAAAATATATGTACAAATTATCAGGCAATCTCCCTTGGTGAAGGTATTGCCAACCAATGGTTCAAACAACGATTTCTTCTCCCCTATCTCCGTGATGAAATGTTAGATTTTGGACTTGGTGTAGATACATTAGAAACTGCAACACGTTGGAGCAACCTTCTTAACCTGCACGAAGCCATATATAACGCCATTCGGGATACTATCCAAAACGACCCTGACCAAAAACCTCAATTCCCTATCGTTATGGCACATCTCAGCCATGCCTATTTAGATGGGGCGAGTCTTTATTTTACATTTGTATTTCCCCGTTCCCAGAAAGACCCTTCTCAGCAGTGGCATAGAATTAAAAATACCGCTTCTAATGTAATTCGTGAACATAATGCCACCATTTCACACCATCATGGAATCGGCACCGACCATAAGCCCTGGTTTGCAAGTGAAAAATCTGCCCTTATCTACGAACTCCTTCGACAAATCAAATCACAAATCGACCCCAAAAATATCCTCAATCCCGGAAAACTAATATAAACCACATCCCAAAATCTTATCCTCACCTCTTACTACAATGTGCATTGTCCACCTTATCTATTTTATCTGGTCGGTTTATATGCACATCAATCTTATATTTATCATAGACATCAAAAATCTCCTTGCAAAACTGTATAATCCTATTATCCCCTTTCTCTTTCGCCTCTTTATAAAGCCTTATTATAAATCTCTTCCCAAACTCTGTCTGAGAATAATTTTTCTTTAAAATGTTATGTTCCGAACATAATGTCTGTCCATTTTCAGCAGTATTTATCCCTCCCTTATCCAGAGGAATTTTATGGTCCGCATGTATCTCTACCCCATCTGCTTTGCCTCTTCCACAAACTACACAACGATAATTGTCTCTTTTAAATATTTCTTCCTTCACTGAAATAGGAAATTCAAACAACTCTTTTTTCTGAATGAAATCAGGGTCATATTTATAAATACCCTTTTTTAACTTCCCCAAACAAAATATTAAAATACCCTACGAATTACCTTTACTATTACCCTAAAAAACCTGTAATTAATTTTGTATTATATTTTTCACTAATACTATATATAATGATTAATAAATTTAATTATTCCTCAAATTTTTTATTATTTCATCCTGTATCTTTTCTCTGTATTTGTCTTTGTATAAGCCGATTTGGGTAAAGGGAATGGTCTCAAAATTGAAGTTTAATGTAGATAGTATATCTTTATTTATCTCAAAGTTACCCTGTGCAGATTGGGGGAATAAGGCATTGTCGTTATTTACCAGATTGTCCTCAAAGATAATCTGGTTTGCCTCCATTTTTCGCATTACTTCGTTACATTTCCAGAATATGTTTCTTCGCACAGTATTTTTATTTCGGTCCTCATAAATGTGTGCTATTTCCGGATATCTCTGCACATAGAGGTTGTAATCCATATCGGGTTTGTTGAAAGCCTCATTCACAATATTTTTCCATTCTTCTTCGGTGCAGGTCTGAAAGGTAACCCCTATAAAGCAGTCCGCAAAGATATTGTTTTCTATCAGGTTATCCTTACCACCGTTTACCTGAACTCCACCGAAAATGCCATCTTTTGCGGAGGCTCGATAAAAAATATTACCATAGATTTTTACCCCTGATATAGGAAAATCCAATCTCACTCCCCCCTGTAAACGCAGACCTGACTTGTCCCAATTTCCGATATGGTGCCAATAGTTATACCGATACACCATACCGCGATAGGTCGGGTTTCCATAACTATCCAAACCTCCCTGGTCGTCTGATTCACGAACTACATCGCAAACCTCATTGTATTCTACAATAATATCGTTTCCATCCATGCGAAAAGCACTACTCGGGTTCTTATGAACAAAATTATGGGAAATTACATGTCCTACTCCTTCCCCGTACACTGCTGGATTATAGGTATGGTCAACACGGTCTAAATCGTAAAAATAGCAATTATCCACTTTGAACCCGCTCGGGGTCAGTGTTTTGCGGTCACCTCCTTTCAAAAAGACACCCCCTTTCCCTAATGTTTTGAAATCACAAGATTGGATACAATGGTTTCTCCCTCCATCAATATTAACACCATATCCACCACTATTCATAAAAGAACAACCCCGTATTTGAATATCTTCCCCTCCATATATCTCTATAATATTCCCCGAACATAACTGAAAATCAATGCCTTCTAAATAAATATGTTTAGCATTGTTAAAAACAAACATGGGTCCCTCAAACCATGAAAAATCAATTTGAGCGGAATCCAGTGAGTCTGGAGGATAAAAATACAAAAGCATATTTTCTCTATCCAGATACCATTCTCCAGGTTGGTCTAATTCACATAGCATATTCAAAGCATAAAATCGTGCCCCTTCTTTATAGCCATAAGCAGAGGCGGAATGTGCCAGTTTTATTTTTGCGGTATCAGGTGTTATTTTCTCTACTGTCTCATACGAGTCTGCCCAGTCAAAATACCAGTAACCGTGAAGTAGTATATTGGGTTCCATTACCCAATTTTTCAAAGGGCAATTGTCTACTTTTAGCACAACATCTTTCATTGTTGAAAAGCTTTCTAACTTATTCACAGGCTCTCCCTCTACCCCCGCTACATGTATAAAACCTTCATTGGGATACCTTGCCAGAGTCATAGGTTGACCATTGAAAAATAATTCCACATAAGGGAATGTGGTATATCCCTTATAGCTACGGTCCTTCTCCCTTAATTTTAAACTCCCAAAACCTCCTAATTCCAATGGCGGCAATGACTTTAATCCGTAGTCTTTCAAGTCCGCTACATATAATTTCTCCTGTACACTTTTTTTTATTCTTCCCTTCCTATCTTCATTTAGTTTTTTGAAATTTTTTATCTGGATACCTCCACTTATGACCGATTTATTCTCTACTGTAATAATAATTGGCTTTCCCCCATCCCCACTATGTTCCTCTGTAAAAATAAAGCGTTCGGATACTTTATACTCATCCCCACAAATAACAATTTTTATTCCTCTTTCAGGGAAATTTCCATCTTCTTTTACTTTTTTTATGTAATCGAGCATTTCCTTAAAATTTTTAAGAGATGCTATCTCTTTTTCCTCTTTTTTTTCTTCACATAAATTAAATACTTTTATTGTTTGTGAAGATAACTCAAGGGTAAACAGTAAAAATAAACTGAAAAATATGGCAAATATCTTTTTTATAATCATAAACTGACCCTTTATTTACCTATTTACTTATTTTAAAATCCATAACATCAACAGAAAAAATTTCCCTCACTCTATTTCTGTAAAATGTTAAATTTATTTTATTAAGTATCAGTTATTTCTTATAAACTCTACTGTTTGAATAAGTCCTGATTTAAGGTCCGTTTGGGGACTCCAGTCAAGAATCTCTCGGGCTTTATTGCCTGTTATGTAGATAGTTTGGACTTCACCAGGACGCAATGGGGCTAATTGGGGTTCTTCGTGGTAGCCCACAGTATTCGCAATAATATCAAAAATTTCGCGAACAGTTGTTCCCCTGGCGGAACCTAAATTTACAGTTTCATTTTCACCTTTTTCCAGTCCGTATAAAAATGCTCGTGCAATATCCTTCACAAAGACATAGTCGCGTTGAGGGGTTCCGTATCCATATAGAACAGGCTTGTTACCTTTGAGCATTAGTCCTGTGAGTATAGAACATACGCCAGCTTCGCCTTCAGGACTCTGACGAGGCCCATAAACATTGGGTAATCGTAATATGAGGTATTTCAACCCATGAAGTCGTTGATATAAGCCTAAATAATGTTCAAAGGCTAATTTGCTTGTTCCATAGGGGGACATGGGTTTGGGAAGATATGTCTCTGGAACAGGCAAAACATCCGTTTCACCATATATGGCACCACCCGTGGAGGAAAAGATCAATTTTTTTACACCATATTTCACAGCACTATTTAATAGATTAATTCCACCTAATATATTTACTTTTGCATCAAATATCGGGTCTGTTACACTTTTTCGCACATCAATTTGTGCTGCTAAATGAGCCACAAACTCTGGGCGAAAATCACGAAATATGGTATCTATCTGTTCTGAACAAATATCCATTTCAACGAAATCTGCTTTCGGATTTAAATTCTGTCTTTTTCCTGAACTCAAGTTATCAATAATAAGCACTTTATGCTGATTTTCAATTAATATATCTACCACATGCGAGCCAATAAACCCTGCTCCACCTGTAACTATTACTTTTGACATAAAAACACCCTTTCTTTTCGATGAGTTATAGAACAATTGAAAATCTATAATATCAAAAAAAAGTATTCATTTTCATTGCATTTATTTTATATGTAGTAAAAATATTGCGAATAAATGACAAATTTTTACTTTCCTTTCCAACGAAATAAAAATAAATATTTTTTTGTTTTTTGTTTATCTATAAAAGTAAATACATTTAAGGAGATTGGTTATGGCTTTATCTTTTCGTCCTGCATATAATGACATTCTTGAAGCGGTTGGAAATACGCCTTTAGTTCGTTTGAATAAGATTAATAATGATTTAAAACCGAAGATTTACTTGAAGTTGGAATATTTTAATCCTGGAGGGAGTGTAAAAGACCGTATTGCTCTGGCTATGATAAAAGATGCGGAGGAAAAGGGATTGCTCAAGCCAGGGGGCACAATTATTGAAGCAACCGCAGGGAATACCGGTTTAGGACTGGCTCTGGTGGCAAGCGTGAAAGGGTATCGGTGTATCTGTGTTATGCCTGATAAGATGAGTTCGGATAAGGTTCGTCTTCTGCGTGCTTATGGTGCGGAGGTAGTAATTACTCCAACCAATGTTCCACCGGACTCACCTCAAAGTTATAATGGTGTTGCGGACCGTTTATCTCGTGAAATACCCGGTGCATGGAGACCTAATCAGTTCCAGAATTTAGCCAATCCCGAGATGCATTATAAAACCACCGGCCCTGAAATATGGAAACAAACAGAAGGGAGAATCACAGCTTTTGTGGCAGGTGCGGGCACAGGTGGAACCATTAGTGGTGTAGGAAAATACTTAAAGGAAAAAAATTCTAAGGTCCAAGTTATTGGTGCAGATATTGAAGGTTCTGTACTAAGTGGTGATTCCCCTAAATCATGGAAAGTAGAGGGAATTGGTGAAGATTTCGTTCCCCATACTTTGAACGCACATGTTGTGGATGAATGGATTCGTGTTAGTGATGCGGAATCGTTTCACACAGTTCGTAGGTTAGCACGAGAAGAGGGAATTATGTTGGGAGGTTCCAGTGGAACAGCAATCTATGCAGGATTAAAATATGCTCAGCGTTGTTCGGATAATGACTTAATTGTTATTATGTGTCCTGATACGGGTAGAAATTATTTGAGTAAAGCGTATGATGATGAATGGATGTTCAAAAATGGCTTTACGGATATATCCCCTGACCAAACACATATTGGTAAAGTCCTTGAAATCATTGGGAGGGAAGGGCATATCTGGACTTTGAATAAAGAGCAAAACCTGGAAACTGCGATACAATTATTCCGTGAAAAGGGAATATCCCAGATACCTATTGTTGAAGGAGAAGAGGTTGTGGGTTCGGTTGAAGAGATTACTATCATGCATGCTTTACACCAGGGAAAACCATCTACGACCCCGCTTTCTGAGGTAATGGCTCGCCCTTTACCCGTACTTGATGCGGATACAAAGACAGAAGAAGTATATCGTCTTCTTTTAGCTGGCAACCCAGCGGTTGTTATCCGACAGAATAATCGTCTCATAGGGATTATAACCCGAACTGATTTGATATACTTTTATGAATTACGGAAGTAAACAAGGTAAATACATACAGGGAAAGGAATAAGATAATGCAATTTGCAACTCGAGCTATTCATGCTGGACAGGAGCCCGACCCCTTAACTGGAGCAGTAGTTACTCCTATTCATCTTGCTACAACTTTTCAACAAGATGCTCCCGGCAAACATAAAGGATTTGAATATACACGCACACTAAATCCGACACGGAAAAGTTTAGAAGAATGTATTACTCAACTCGAAGAGGGTTCCGCAACTGCATGTTTCGCTTCCGGTGTCTCTGCAATATCCGCAATAATACAGACACTATCTCCAGGCGATGGTATTGTAGCGGGACATGACCTATATGGAGGGACAGTCCGCTTATTGGATAAGATATATTCGCAATGGGGTATTGAGGTTGTTTATGCGGAGGATAATCACCCGTCATCTTTTGAGCAGGCTATTCAGAAATTAAAAAATCCTCGACTTGTATGGATAGAATCTCCAACCAACCCTTTATTAAACATTGTAGATATAAATTCCATTGCTAATATAGCGCATAAAGAGGGCCTTAAACTTGCGGTGGATAATACTTTTGCTACACCCTATCTACAAAAGCCTTTGCTTTTAGGGGCGGATTATGTGGTTCATAGTAGCACAAAATATTTAGGAGGGCATTCGGATGTGCTTGGTGGTGCTGTTACGGTTAAAAATCTTGAAGATATAAAGCCAATTCAGTTTATTCAAAACAGTATCGGAGCCGTTCCTTCTCCATTTGATTGTTATCTTCTAATGCGAGGGATAAAAACCTTACATGTGCGAATGGAACGCCATTGCGATAATGCAGAAAAAATTGTTCAATATCTCATTCATCATCCTAAAATCAAAAAGGTTTACTATCCTGGACTGGAAAAACCACCCATTTTGGATATTGCCCAAAAACAAATGCTCCGCTTCGGTGGAATGATAACTATCGAACTGAAAGATATGAAAACACTGGAGAACTTCTACCAGCGGGTAAAAATATTTACCCTTGCAGAAAGTTTAGGAGCTGTTGAATCCTTGTTTTGTGTTCCTTATTACATGACCCATGCGGGTTTATCCGAAGAGAAAAAACAAAAATTAGGAGTTATACCAACCCTTGTCCGTCTCAGTATCGGCATTGAAGACATTAACGACCTTCTCTCCGACCTCAAAAATGCTCTCGACTAATAAAGCCATCAAAAACCATTATCAATAAACCCATATATCTACAACTCTAAATGTCTTCCTTACATTAAACCTTCAAATAACCAACTTTACAATTAAGCAACACTAAAACAGCTTTACATTGTGTTGCTCTTCATTTAAATTAATCCATACCTATCTTCACTCCACCTCATAACCTACTACCTATTTTCCCCGTTTTATAATCATACTTCGTCAATGAAATAGAAGTATTTCCGTAGCGTCTTATCCGAATTATTCAAAACATCCATCTATAGAAAATCTTCGAGACCATCTTCTCCTTTTTACAATTCATCATATAACAAAGAATTCAGATAGTAAGATTTTCCCTTTACTTTTTCCCTATTCCTTTTTTGTTATTATGTTTCTTCCTTTTTCCCTGTGGTGGCTCTGCTTTATAATAACCCTAATTTTTGTTTGATGTTTATATGTTTTTTAGTGTATATTTTACGTTGAAGTTGTGTATTTTTTTAAACTAATAATTTTTAAACTAATAAAAGGGAAGTATATATGAATACAAAAAAAGTATCTCAAAAATTTTGGAGAGTCATTAAACACATGATAAAT
>ERZ795046.195-NODE-195-length-78276-cov-12.746539_pt1 | contig 78276 bp, 72 predicted proteins | sample MGYA00375130_ERZ795046 | MGnify/ENA primary metagenome ERZ795046 (study PRJEB30175, sample SAMN05720202) | activated sludge metagenome | isolation source: anaerobic digester from wastewater treatment plant | place: Japan | collected 2015-05-15 ... | reverse complement strand
CATGGGTGACGGGTGTGTTGTCTTTGTTGAATCTTCCGATAATGTCTTTTGCAACCATCGGAGCCATGATTGTCGCATTTCATTTGATAGGTAGGTTCATAGAATCTTGGCTCAGAGACAGGGCGAGCAAGGAAATTAAGCAATTGTTGAAGTTACAGGTGAAAGAAGCGGTTCTCATAACTGAAGACGGTGAGATCTCAGTGCCTGTGGAGGCTGTGAAGGATGGATCAATGGTACTCGTAAAGCCTGGTGACAGGGTACCGGTCGATGGAGTAGTTGTGAGTGGAAACTCTTCTGTGGACGAATCAATGATAACAGGTGAGTCAATTCCTGTTCAGAAAAGCATTGGTGATCAGCTCACAGGTGGCTCGCTCAATTTAACCGGAGTACTCAAAATGAAAGCGACAGGAGTTGGTGAAAACAGTTTCCTGTCAAAGATGATTGATTTGATCAAGCAAGCTCAAGGTTCAAAGGTTCCGATTCAGATGCTTGCCGATACCATCACCAAATGGTTTGTGCCTGTGATATTTTTCTTGGCAGTTGGTTCGGCGATCTTCTGGTACTTCAATTTCGACACGCTCTTACCTTTTGTTGAGAAGATTCCATGGGCTATGGCAGGAGACAATCTCAACTTTGCAGTCTTTGTGTTTGTAGCAACCATCGTGATTGCGTGTCCATGTGCGCTTGGACTTGCAACACCGATGGCACTCATCAAAGGAACTGGCATCGCAGCGAAAGAAGGGCTTTTAATAAGAAACGCAGAAGCGATTCAGACGATCAAAGACGTTAGGGTAGTTCTCATAGACAAAACTGGGACACTGACAGTCGGAAAGCCTGTGGTTGTAGATCACAATTTAGACGAAAATACATTGAAGATCGTCGCGGGTATAGAGAAAAACTCAAATCATCCACTTGCAAAGGCAATATCTCAGACAACCTATGATTCAGTTGATTTTGATCAGATCGAGGAGATCTCTGGAGAAGGTGTAAGAGTTTTCTACGATGGTTCGGAGTATTTCGTTGGAAAACCACTTGATCCTCAGAATCACATGCAGTTTCTCACAGAAGGAAAAACCGTTGTTGAAGTGAGGAAGAATAATAGACCAGTAGGTTTTTTTGTTGTGCAGGATCCTTTGAGAGAGGACTCAAAAGAGGCGATCGAAAGGCTTAAGAAAATGGGAATAGAAACCATCATTGTGACAGGTGACAACCAGAAAACAGCCGTTTCACTGGCGAAAGTAGTCAATGTACAGAAGGTACATCATGATGTCAAGCCAGCTGAAAAGCTTGAACTGGTCAGATACTATCAATCCAAGGGTGTGAAGGTAGCGATGGTAGGAGACGGTATAAACGATGCAGCAGCATTGAAGGGTGCAGATATCGGTATAGCAATAGGTTCTGGCACAGATCTTGCCATTGACAGCGCGGATATAGTCATAACAAGCGGTGGTATTTCAAAAGTCGTCGACGCGATCCAAATCTCAAAGACTACTTTCAGGGTCATAAAGCAGAATCTCTTTTGGGCATTTTTCTACAATACCATTGCGATACCTGCAGCGATGTTGGGCCTTTTGCATCCTTTGATCGCAGAGGTGGCTATGCTCATAAGCTCAATAACAGTTACATTGAATTCCCTAAGAATCAAACAAAAGGAGGAATCGCGATGAGATATCTGTTGTATGTGCCGGATATCTCTTGTAATCACTGCAAGATGAGAATCTCGAAGAAATTGGACCAAATAGGCGTGAAAGAATATCAAGTAGATGTACCGAACAGAACGGTTTTGGTCAAGACAGATGATCTGAAGATCATAACTGATGCACTCGAAGAAATCGGTTATCCAGTTCAAAGATTTGAGAAAGTTGCCGATTAATCTGTACTTTGTTCTGAGTAACTTGGTCGAAAGAAGATGTTGGACTTGATTTGCGGGATATGCACTTCCATAAGATCGAAAATAGCTCAACTACATGTTCTTGAGGTTCTCTTTGAGAAAACAAGGGTTATTCTTGGTCCTGCCGCATTAGAGGCGACAAACAAGACTGCCGAAGCTGTTGAGAAATGGATTTATTAATGATCAATTGCTTTATTTGAAAAGGAAGGAAATTCAAAGATTGACAGACCATTTTTTCGTGGTATCATATATGCCAAAGAATTCTTAGGAGGTTCGTTGGTGAGTAAAGTTCATAATGATCTTTGTGTGAGAAAATTCAACGAACAGATTGTTTTGAATATTCGGAGACGGACCAGGTGCCGGTGGGTGATGAACGGCGCTTAGTCCGTCTTTGGTTTTATAGCACCCACACGGCCATATCAAAAATGATATGGCCGTTTTTTTTAGTTTGAAAGGAGGAAAGGATATGGGTAAAGACAAAATAGTGCTTGCTTATAGTGGTGGTTTGGATACATCGGTGATACTGAAATGGCTTTGCGAAAAAGGATTCGAGGTGATCGCTTACGTTGCGAATGTGGGACAACAGGATGATTTTGAGCAGATAGAACAGAAGGCTTTGAAAACTGGTGCAACAAAGGTTTATGTTGAAGATCTCAGAAAGGAATTTGTGACAGATTTCATCTTCATCGCTTTGATGGGCAATGCGATCTACGAAGGAAGGTATTTGCTTGGCACTTCACTTGCAAGACCTTTGATAGCAAAGAAACAAGTGGAAATAGCGAAGATGGAAAAAGCTGAATATGTAGCACACGGTGCAACAGGGAAGGGTAATGATCAGGTGAGATTTGAACTAACCTATGCTGCACTCGCCCCGCATTTGAAAGTAATATCTCCATGGAAAGACCCGCAGTTTCTGGAACAATTCAAGGGGAGAACAGACCTCATAAATTACGCAAAGCAAAAGGGCATACCAGTCAAAGCAAGCGTTGAAAAACCGTACAGTGAGGACGAAAATCTGATGCACATATCCCATGAAGCGGGAAAACTTGAAGATCCCTCACAGCAAGCAGATGAAACGGTTTTCAATAGAACGATTTCTCCAAAACAAACACCGGATGAAGAAACTTTTCTGGAGATTCATTTCAAGAATGGAATACCAACAAAGGTTCTTAACCTGAACAACGGTGTTTACAAGGAAGATCCCCTTGAAATGTTCGAGTACTTGAACGAGATTGGGGCTCAAAACGGTGTTGGCAGAGTTGACATGGTGGAGAACAGGTTCATTGGAATAAAGTCACGCGGAGTCTACGAGACCCCCGGTGCGACGATTCTGTGGGTGGCTCACAGAGATCTTGAAGGGATAGCAATGGACAAAGAAGTCATGCATCTCAGAGACATGCTTGCGCCGAAATTCTCTGAGCTCATCTACAATGGTTTTTGGTTTTCTCCTGAAATGGACTTTCTTTTGGCAGCTTTCAAAAAGTCTCAAGAGGCGATAGATGGCAAGGTAATCGTATCGATCTACAAAGGCAGTGTTATGCCAGTCGCTCGATTCTCCCCCACTTCTTTGTACGATCAAGCACTATCGAGTATGGACGTCGAAGGTGGTTTCAACGCAGTTGATTCAAAGGGGTTCATAAACATTCATTCAATACGGCTGAAGGCTCACAACCTTGTGTTGAAAGAAAAGGACCCGTTTGCGTGGAGAAAGGGGATAATCGATGGCTGAGAAACTCTGGCAGAAAGATTACAAACTGGACCCAGTGGTGGAACGATTTACCATAGGTAATGACTACATCATCGATATGAATTTGATCAAATACGACATAACGGCTTCTATAATCCATGCGAAAATGCTTCTCAAGATGGGATATATCGCACAAGACGAATTCGAAAAGCTGAAAGGTACGCTTGAAGAGTTGCTGGTTCTGGTTGAACAGAAAAAGTTTCAAGTCAAAGAGCAGGATGAGGATTGTCACACTGCAATAGAAAATTACTTGACCCAGAAACTTGGGGATATTGGCAAGAAGATTCACACCGCGCGCTCAAGAAATGATCAGGTTCTGACTGCCCTGAGACTTCTGTACAAAGACGAACTGGGACAGATCGAGAAGCTCATCGACGAGTTGCGTAAAGCCATCGGCCGATTTTCAAAAAAGTATGGCCAGGTAAAGTTTGCGGGTTTTACTCATACAAGAAAGGCGATGCCAACAGATTTCAGAACATGGGCTATGGCTTTAAACGACGCATTGAAGGATGATCTAAGGATTTTGAGGACTGTCCGTCAACTTGTGGATCAATCGCCTCTTGGCACGGGTGCCGGCTACGGTGTGCCTATACAGATAGATAGAAAGTTCACAGCGAAACAACTTGGCTTCGGCAAAGTTCAGGAGAACCCCATTTACACACAACTGAGCAGAGGAAAATTCGAGTATCTTCTGTTACACTGTCTTTCGCAGATCAGCTATGATTTGAACAGATTTGCAAGTGACATGATTTTGTTTTCACTAAAAGATATTGGGTACCTAATCCTTCCGAAAGAATTGTGCACTGGGAGTTCAATAATGCCACACAAACTCAATCCAGATGTTCTGGAGCTTGTCAGGGCATACCACAGCAGGAACTTGTCCAGGATGGTTGAATGCGCGACGAACACTTTGAATTTGATAACAGGCTACCACAGAGATCTTCAGCTCTTGAAAGAAACGGTTATTGGGAGCTTTCAGGATACAAAGGACATCCTGCGCGTGATGAAAGTCGTTTTTGAAAAGATTCAGGTGAACAAGAAGGCGTGTTCAGAAAGCTTGACCGACGAGGTTCTGGCAACTCACAGGGTATATGAGCTTGTGAACCAAGGCGTTCCATTCAGAGATGCTTACAGAAGAATAGCTCAGCAATTAGGCGGTGATGAAAAATGACAAGAATAAGAGCAGGAATAGTTGGAGTAACCGGATATACAGGTATGGAGCTTCTCAGAATCCTCAAGAATCATCCCAATGTTCAGATAACTTACGTCTCTTCAAAGAGTTTTTCAGGAAAATCGATGAATGAAGTTTACCCATTCACACTGCAGGATAAAGTGCTTGAAGATGTTAATGCAAAGAAGATCGCAGAAGATTGTGATGTACTTTTCACCGCTCTTCCTTCAGGAGCCAGTTATGAACTTGTCAAAGAACTCCCATCGATGAAGGTAATCGATCTTGGCGCAGATCTGAGATTCGATGATGCGTCAATCTACGAAAGGTGGTACGCAAAGAAACTCACAGACTATGACAGAACAAAAAGAGCTTACGGACTACCGGAATTGTACAGAAACGAGATCAGACAGGTAAACCTCGTAGGTAACCCAGGGTGCTATCCAACCTGTGTCCTGCTATCGGTGGCTCCACTCTTGAAAGAAGGTTCGCTGTCGGACAAAAACATCTTCGTTGATGCCAAATCCGGTGTGTCGGGTGCTGGTAAGAAGGAAGAATTGGAATACTCTTTCTGTGAAATCAATGAGAATCTGAAAGCTTACAATCCGGTGATCCACAGACACGTGCCGGAGATGGAAGAACAGATGAAAAAACTGTTCGGTGATGAGATCACTGTCACCTTTGTACCACATCTTGTTCCAATGACAAGAGGTATTTTGTCCACCATCTATTTGAAATCAGATTTGAATGTGGATGAAGTGTACAAACTCTACTGTGATTCTTACGAAGCGGAGAGGTTCATACACGTACTCAAACCGGGTATTTACCCATCGACCAAGTGGAGTTATGGTTCTAACCACATGTACATTTCCTTCGCGAAAGACGAGAGAAACAAAACCTTGATCATCATAGGTGTTCTGGATAATCTCGTCAAGGGTGCCTCAGGACAAGCTGTGCAGAATATGAACCTTCTTTTCTCAATACCGGAGAACACAGGACTTGAAAGTAACCCATTTTACCCATGAAAGGAGGAAGAAGATGGTTTTGGATGTGCCAAGAGGTTTCAAATTTGTGGGGGTTCATTGCGGAATCAAGAAATGCAAGAAGGATCTCGCGATTGCCTATTCACAAACGGGATGTACCGCTGCTGGTGTATTCACCACAAACGTTGTTAAAGCGGCACCCGTGTTATATGACATGCAACTTTTGGAGAAAAACTCACATAACATAAGAGCTCTTGTGATAAACAGTGGCAATGCCAACGCATGTACAGGAGAACAGGGTATGAGAAACACCATCAGAATGGCTGAGAAGGTTGCACAACAGCTAAATCTTCCACAGAACAGTGTCCTTGTATCATCCACAGGTGTGATTGGTGTTCAACTGCCCATAGAGAAGGTGGAGAACGGCATAGAAAAGGCAGTTGGTTTGTTAACTGATGACCCAATACAGTTTGCGGAAGCGATAACGACAACGGACACATCAATCAAATTGAGTTACAAAGAAGTAGAGCTGTCGGGAAAGAGTGTCAAAATTCTTGGGATTGCCAAAGGCTCAGGGATGATCCATCCAAACCTTGCCACCATGCTTTCATTCATCTTTACAGATGCAAAGATCTCACAGCAGACATTGAAGAAACTCTTAAAGGATTCTGTAGAGAAAAGCTACAACATGATCGATGTGGATGGTGATACAAGCACCAACGACACAGTGATAGTAATTGCGAACGGACTTGCTGGGAATGAGCAACTGGTCGAAGATACTGAGGAATACGAGAAATTCCGCGATGCCTTTGATGAAGTGAATATCGAGCTTGCCAAGAAGATTGTAGAGGATGGAGAAGGTGCAACCAAACTGATTCAGATTGAGGTGAACAACGCACCAAGTCCAGAGAGTGCGAGAAGAATCGCAAGAAGTGTGATTTCATCAAACCTTGTCAAGACGGCAATCTATGGTGAAGATGCAAATTGGGGCAGGATAATTGCCGCGGCAGGTTACTCGGGTATGGACTTTGATGTCAGAAAAATGACTCTTCAACTCTCAGATGGGCAAGAGACAATAACTGTCTTTGAGAGTGGTCATGGCACGGATTTTGACGAAGAGGTGGCAAGACAGATTCTCAGTTCCAAGAGAGTTCTGTTGACAATCGACATGAATCAGGGCACTTCGCAGGCAGTGGCCTGGGGATGCGATCTAACTGAAAAATACGTTCAGATCAATGGGAGGTATAGAACATGAAAAGAGAAAAAATGGAGAATCTTTTCGAGATTTTACCCTATTTGAAAGAGTTCCACGACAAGAGTTTTGTCATAAAGATTGGTGGCAATGTGCTGAAGAATGACGATTCAAAGAAATCCTTTGCGCAGAGTGTTGTACTTTTGAAACACATGGGGATGAATCCAATAGTTGTACATGGTGGTGGACCGGAGATAACCCATCTGATGAATCAGCTTGGTATGAAGGCTGCTTTCCACAACGGGTACAGGGTAACCGATGAAAAGACTATGGAAATAGTTGAGATGGTGCTTTCGAAATTAAACAAGGATATAGCCTCGTGCATAACAGCCCAGGGAGTAAAGGCAATAGGTTTGTCAGGAAAAGATGCATCTTTATTGATCGCAAAGAAAGATTTGAGCAATGGTGACATCGGCTATGTTGGCACGATAGAAAAGGTCAACACTCAACTGATCCAGATACTTGTTGAGAAGAATTACATCCCAGTAATAGCACCGATCGGTTCTGGTGAAGACGGGAAATCCTACAACATAAACGCTGATATCGCAGCGGCAGAAATTGCAAAGAGCATTTGTGCAGAGAAGTTGATACTCCTCACCGACGTTGATGGTGTGTTTCAGGACGGGAAGTTGATCAGCTATCTCACGGTTCAAAGTGCACAGGCCATAATAGACAACAAAGTCGTTGAAGGTGGGATGATACCTAAAATACAGTGTGCGATCTTTGCTTTGAAAGGTGGGGTTAAGAGCGTACACATAATAAATGGAAATTCACCTATCTCGCTGTTGGCAGAGATTTTCACGTTGGAAGGTGTTGGAACTATGATCAAAAAAGAATAGGAAGGTGAAGACTATGATTGACAGTTGCTTGATGAACACATACAACAGATTCCCGTCCATCTTAGATCACGGAAAAGGTTCACTGGTATGGGACATCGAAGGAAAGGTTTACCTTGACTTTGCTGCTGGGATAGCTGTGAATGTCCTGGGGCATTCTCATCCCAAACTGGTCTCTTCGTTGAAAAAACAGGCCGAGCGCATGATACACTGTTCAAATCTTTACTGGACTGAGCCTCAGATGAAGCTGGCGAGAATTCTGTCAGAAAACACCATAGGGGGAAAGGTATTCTTTGTCAACAGTGGAACAGAGGCGAATGAGACGGCGATAAAACTGGCGAGAAAATTCGGTAGGAAAATATCCCCCAACAAGTTCAAAATACTTTCTGCTGTCAACTCTTTCCACGGAAGAACACTTGGCTCTCTGAGTGCCACAGCTCAACCAAAATACCAGGAGGCCTTCACACCACTTGTGGATGGTTTTGAATATTTCCAGTTCAACGATGTTGATTCGATCAAACCGAAGATCTCTGAACAGGTCTGTGCAATAATGATTGAGCCCATACAAGGTGAGAGCGGCATCATACCTGCGACCAAAGAGTTTCTCATCGAAGTCAGAAAACTGTGTGATGAACACAACATACTCCTGATCTTCGATGAAGTTCAATGCGGAATGGGAAGGACAGGGAAGCTCTTTGCTTATCAAAACTATGGTGTGATTCCAGATGTTCTGACAATCGCAAAGGGTCTTGGTGGCGGTGTTCCTATAGGCGCTGTGATTGCAAACGAGAAAGCCGATGTCTTTGAGCCATCAGACCACGGTTCGACTTTTGGTGGCAATCCATTGGCGTGCAGTGCGGGCATAACTGTGATGGAAGAGATCCTGAAAGAAGGTTTCCTGCAAAGAGTTCAGAAACTTGGTGATCTTCTGAAAAATGAACTCGAGAAGATGAAGAGAAAATTCCCAACAGTTATCAAAGAAATCAGGGGTATTGGTCTGATGATTGGTATGGAACTCAACCAGCTTTCTGCTAAGGAATTTGCCGCGACATGTTTTGAAGAAGGTCTTTTGGTGGTACCTGCAGGTAATAACACCATTCGATTCTTACCACCGTTGACAATAAAGCAAAAACAGATAAAGGAAGCGATGAAGATAGTGCAAAAAGTGCTCGAGAAATTTGGGGGAACAAAATCATGAAAAAAGCGTTGTTAGTACTTGAGGATGGTAGTTACTTCTTCGGATATAGCTTTGCGTGCGATGGTGAGGTTTTCGGCGAGCTGGTTTTCAACACTGCCATGACAGGATATCAAGAAGTGCTCACCGATCCTTCCTATACTGACCAAATCGTTGTGATGTCTTATCCAGAGATTGGTATCTACGGGATCAATGAAATGGATAATGAATCAGAGACTGTTAAGGTGGCAGGTTTTGTTGTCTACAGAAGTGTGGAAAGACATTCAAATCAGCGTGCGACAAAATCCTTTGTTGATTTTTTGAAGCAGAGTGGAACAGTTGCAATAGAAGGAATTGACACCAGAGAGTTGATAAAGAAAATAAGAGCCAGGGGGGTAATAAACGGCGCGATATCGACCAAAGATCTTGACCCAAAATCCTTGCTCATCAAGTTGAAGCAGCAAAGGATAATGGACGGGGTGGATCTTGTTCAAAGAGTCTCGACTGAGAAAGTTATGGACGGGCAAGAAGACTTCGAATGGCGAGTTGCAGTTGTGGATTGTGGAGTTAAGAGTGGGATAATCAGAGAACTGAGAAAGTTGAAGGCTTCGACCGTTCTTCTTCCATACACTACTGAGTTCAATGAACTCATCAAGCTGAAAGTAGATGGCGTCATAGTTTCAAATGGTCCTGGGGATCCCGCAGTCCTCGTGAAAACGGTGGAATTGATAAGGCAAATTCTGAAGAACAAAATACCACTTGCTGGCATATGCCTTGGACACCAGTTGATAGGGCTTTCGATCGGTGCGAAAACCTATAAAATGAAGTTTGGTCACAGAGGGATCAACCATCCTGTCAAAAATCTTCAAACCGGAAGGATACTCATAACAACCCACAACCATGGCTATGCCGTTGAACCTGAGAGTCTCGGCATAAAAGGTATTTCCAATCAAAATCAAGACCCGGGGCTTGTCATGGAAAACGTGCAAAGGTTGACAGAACTTGTCGGCATCAGCCCGCTGGGATTTGGTAGAGTCAAGATCACCCACATATCTTTGAACGATGGGACGATTGAAGGTCTTAAGTTAATCGATTATCCGGCTTTCTCTGTACAATATCACCCTGAGGCATCACCAGGGCCACACGATGCGGGAAGTTTTTTCACAGACTTCAAAGCACTCGCTTTGATGAGGTGATATCATGCCAAAGAGAGATGATATAAGCAAAATACTCGTGATAGGTTCTGGGCCTATTACCATAGGCCAAGCCGCGGAGTTTGACTACTCTGGCACCCAGGCACTGAAGGCCCTGAAGCAGCTTGGCTATGAGATCGTGGTAGTGAATTCCAACTCTGCAACTATCATGACCGATCCACAGTTCTCAGACGCAGTTTATGTTGAACCACTCACGGCGGAATATATAGAGAAAATCATAGAAAAAGAAAGACCTGATGCCCTACTTGCGACACTCGGTGGACAGACTGCACTGAACCTTGCCGTCGAACTCCACGAAAAGGGTACACTGGAAAAGTACAATGTTCAGTTGGTGGGAGTTGATGTACAAACAATACGTAAAGCAGAGGACAGAGAACTTTTCAAGATCACCATGGAAAGAGAAGGGCTCGAAGTTCTCAAAAGCAAAGTTGTGTCAAAGGTTACAGACGCTATCGAAGTCGCTGAAGAGCTGGGTTATCCTGTAATAGTGAGACCGAGCTTCACACTCGGTGGGACTGGCGGTGGCACTGCTTACAACACAGAAGAGTTGAAAACAATCGTGGCCAATGGACTGATTCAAAGTCCTTCGCACACAGTACTCATCGAGGAGTCAGTTATTGGTTGGAAGGAATATGAACTGGAGGTTGTTCAAGACTGTGCAGATAACTTCATCGTTGTTTGTTCAATTGAAAACTTCGATCCGATGGGCATTCACACGGGAGATTCAATAACGGTCGCGCCCGCACAGACACTCTCAGACGTTGAATACCAAAGGATGAGAGACGCGGCACGAAAGGCTTTGAATGCCATAGGAGTCAGAACGGGTGGGTGCAACATTCAATTTGCCATAGACCCGAAAACTGGCAGGATGGTGGTAATCGAGATGAATCCGAGGGTTTCAAGGTCCTCTGCCCTTGCCTCAAAGGCAACGGGTTATCCAATTGCAAAGGTTGCAGCTCTCATCGCTGTTGGTCTGAGATTGGATGAGATTCCAAACTACATAACGGGTAAGACAACTGCTGCCTTTGAACCTTCGATCGACTATGTGGTGGTAAAGATCCCAAGATTTCAGATGGAGAAATTCCCCGGAGCCGACCCAAGACTGGGGACGCAGATGAAATCGGTGGGGGAAATAATGGCTATCGGGAGAACCTTCAAAGAAGCCCTTGGCAAAGGACTCAGATCCCTTGAACTCGATATAACTCCAAAACTCGACCTGAATCACCTCAGGGAATACCTGGCAAACCCAACACCCGAGAGAATATCATACATATTCGCGGCTTTCAGAAAGGGACTGTCCGTTGAAGAGATAAATCAACTGACGCATATAGACAAATGGTTTTTGTGGGAGATAAAGCAGATCATGGATTTCGAAAATGAACTGAGGGAATCCAAATTGAAAGACCCAGTTTTGATCAGAAGGGCAAAAGAATGGGGCTTTTCTGACAGAGAACTCGCTGAGATTTTTCAGACGAGCGAGAAAGAGGTCAGAGAATTCAGGAAAAACAATGGTATAAGGCCAGTCTACAAAATGGTCGATACCTGTGCTGGTGAGTTCGAAGCAAGTACCGCTTATTTCTATTCAACATACAACGGTACACAGACAGAGACCATACCTTCAAAAAAGAAGAAGATTGTCATTCTGGGATCGGGACCAAATAGAATTGGTCAGGGAATAGAGTTTGACTATGCAAATGTTCATGCGGTTTGGGCATTTCAGGAAGAAGGGTACGATGTGATAATGGTTAATTCCAACCCGGAGACCGTTTCGACCGATTACGATGTGTCTGACAGACTCTATTTTGAACCGTTGAGTGTTGAAGATATTTTAGAGGTAATTGAGAACGAAGAACCAGAAGGAGTTGTTATTTCATTCGGCGGCCAAACACCTCTGAAGATAGCCAGTGAGTTGACCAGAGAAGGTATAAAACTCATGGGGACAACTCTTGAACTCGTTGAGGTAACAGAAAACAGAGAGAAATTCGCCCGGTTGCTTGAAAAATTGAATTTGAAGGTCCCTCCTTTTGAAATCGTCACATCGGTCGATGACGCTCTGAAGGCAGCTAAGAAGTTGGACTTTCCGGTCCTTGTCAGACCAAGCTATGTGCTCGGTGGAAGGGCGATGGCCATCGTAGACTCCGAACAAGAACTGGTCAAATACGTTTCACAGGCTGCACTGGTTTCCTCCGGATATCCTCTGATAATAGACAAATTCCTGGAGGACGCGATCGAGCTTGACGCAGACTTGCTCTGCGATGGAGAAGATGTCTGGATAGCTGGCTTGATGGAGCAAGTAGAAGAAGCGGGAATACATTCGGGTGACTCAGCCTGTGTATTGCCACCCGTGAGTCTGTCCGACGAACTGATCTCAAGAATAGAATCGGCGATCTACTTGCTGGCAAAAGAACTCAAACTGGTTGGACCGGCAAATGTTCAACTTGCGGTAAAAGATGAGCAAATCTATGTGTTGGAATTGAACCCGCGCGCTTCAAGGACCTTTCCATTTGTGAGCAAAGCAATAGGAATACCTGTGGCAAAACTGGCCGCGAAATTACTCACCGGCAGAAAACTGATCGAGCTGCTGTCTCAATACTGGCCCTATCCCACCAGAGATGGAACAGAGAACCTTCAGAACAGTGACGGTATTCTTCCCACACCGTGGCCAAGGTTTTACTCTGTGAAAGAGGTGGTCATACCGTTCAACAGATTCTATGGAACAGATACATTGCTCGGTCCAGAAATGCGATCCACCGGTGAGGTAATGGGAATTGGTGAAGATTTCGCTGAAGCTTTTGCAAAAGCGCAGATAGCCGCCAACAATCCAATGCCAAGGAAGGCGATTCTTGTAACCGTGAGGGATAAAGATAAAAGGGACGTGATACCACTTGTCTCTTACCTATATGATCTTGGATTTGATATCTATGCAACAAACGGTACAGCGAGGATGTTGAGTTCGGTGGGCGTACCAGCAAAACATGTGCCAAAAGTAGGAGAGGGAAGACCCGATGTGATCGATCTGATTGAACAGGGCAAGGTGGACCTGATCGTCATAACCCAATCGCCCAACTCAAATGAGAGCATCTTGCAGGACAAAATCGGCCTGAAGGCTCCGCTGAGTTTTGAAGATAGGCGCACCGTGGGATACAGAATAAGAACGGCTGCCGTTAAAAACAAGATTCCGTATATCACAACGATCGAAGCTTTTAGAGCAGAAACTTCCGCCATTAGAAAATCAAGGACAACCGGCATCCTAACTGTTAGAGATCTGAAGAAACTCCATCTGTTTGAAAGTTAAGATTCAGTCAGTTGCCCAGCTCCACCTCATTTTTCCAATGTTCACAAATTAAGAAAATGTGGTTTAATATAAGTAACACTACAAGAAGGCAGTTGGCGATTGTGAGGTGGATAGTAAAGCAGGTCGATCAGCAACAAGTTCGGTTGCTGTGTGATCAGTTACAAATAAGTCCTTTTCTTGCGAGATTACTCATAAACAGAGGTTTGAAAGAACCTCAAGTTGCGTATAAGTTCCTGAACCCGACCGTTGGCGATTTGCACGACCCGATGGGCCTGACCGATATGGATCGTGCTGTTAGTTTATTGCTTCAAGCACGCACACATCGTTTGCCTGTCCTGATATACGGAGACTACGATGTTGACGGAATTACAGGTGTTGCTGTATTGAAGGAATTTCTGGACAGATTCGGCTGGGAGACGGAGTACTATATTCCCAAGCGAATGGACGAAGGCTATGGAATTCAGCCAGCGGTGATCGAGCAGTTTTGCAGAAAATCAAAAGGTGTTATTGTTACAGTCGATTGTGGCATAACTGCCTTTGAAGCGATTGAATACGCTAACTCTTTCGGATGCCCCGTCATAGTCACAGATCATCACGAAATTGGGGAGAGACTCCCAAGGGCTGCCGCTATTGTTGATCCAAAGAGATCTGACGATAGCTATCCCTTCAAGGATCTCGCGGGTGTCGGCGTTGCCTTCAAACTTGTCTGTGCTGTCGCTGAGCATATAGGAATAAGGGCTGAAGAGTTCTTCGATCTCCTTGAATTTGTTGCGCTTGGTACGATCGCAGACATGGTTAAATTGGTTGACGAAAATCGTTTTCTGGTAAAAGCCGGATTGCAGAAGCTGAGAGACACCAAAAGACCTGGTCTGTCTATGCTGTTCACGAGACTGTGCATAACTGACCCCGATTCACGAGACATTGGCTATCGGGTAGCCCCCAAGTTGAATGCAGCGGGGAGGCTCGATTGTGCTGATGATGCGTTTCAGCTCTTGATGGCCCAAGACAGGTTGTATGCTGAGAGACTTGTAGAACTTCTTTTTGAGTACAACACCACGAGGCAAGAAATCGAATCGGACATTTTTGCCCATGCAGTTGAACAGATAGAAGAGTACGGTTTACACAAAGATCCCGTTATCGTCGTGAGGGGACGAGACTGGCATGTCGGTGTGATAGGCATTGTAGCTACTCGTTTGGTTCACAGGTATGGAAGACCTGTCATGGTCATCTCAGAGGCTGATGGGGTGGCAAGGGGCTCCGCAAGGAGCGTGCCTGAAGTGAATTTGATTGAATTGCTTCAACCTCTGTCATCCTATTTCAAAGAATTCGGTGGACATCCTCTGGCAGTTGGATTCAGCCTTAACCCTGATGGCATCAGCAATTTCATTGATTCTCTGAGAAACTGCAAGATTCCTGTCAAGGGTTGTTTCGATATCATAGAAATAGATGATGAAATTCAGTTAGAGCAAATCGACGAGCAAGTGATGAGAGACTTGGAATTGCTCGAGCCATTTGGACATGGTAACCCAGAACCCGTTTTTCTCGCAAGAAAGGTACCCACAGAATTTATGAGAACCTTTGGCCAGAACCACGCAAATGTAAAGATGCTCATTCGCATAAATGGAAGGAAAGTAGAAGCACTTGGCTTCGGCTTAGGTTATTTATTGGATAAACCAAACTATGAATCTGTAAGTGCTGATATCGTTTTCAGCGTAAGAAACCATAAAGGACCTCTATCTCTCAGCGTACTCGATCTATCGTTGCCTGAAGAGATTTATGAGCCTGCAGAGGGCAGTGAGATACCCCAAAAGCTGCTTCACCTCGATCAGCTTCTGACCCAGATAAAGGGAAAACGTTTTTACATACTGGATATCAGGACAAGAAATACGTTTCTCTATTGGCTTAAAGAGAAGACCAATATCAGATGCGCAGTTATCTCCATAAACAACATAATTTCTTCTCACTTGCATCAAAGTCTTCTCAGGCATGTTCAGAGCAAAATATCCTACGTGAATTCTCTTAATAGAAATGCCATTGACAGATTCACCTTCATGACACTCGCAACGTTCATGAGAGAAAAGGAAAAAATAATCGATCAGTATGACATCTTTTTGATCAACGAACTTTCACTTTTCAAAGTTTTTGAAGATCAACCGCAGGTCGAGGATTTCCTCGAGTTTGTGAGCAGAAACGTTCACAAGTTCATGGCTATGAGCGTGAAAAACCCAGACGATTTGTTCAGTTTTGCGGCGAAGCTTGGTTTTGAAGTTTCATACGAGAGATCGCTGAAACTCAACTATGGTTTGGCAGATATATCAGGTGATCTTGATTCGATTCTGAATGATGCTGCATGCTTTTTGTTCTCCGATCAGCGTAAACTATCAGATTTTTACAGGAAACTCAAGGATAGATGGAAGAATCGCGAAATCCTCGTATATTCGCACACGCTAAAACCGAGCCAGCGCTTGAGCGTGGTCAACAGTCTCAGAAAGAAAAAACCCGTCAAGCTCGTGAGCTCTACAAATACCAATGGCTTACCTACATTGCTGGGCCAGGACTTGGAAATTGCGATTCTCGATGCGCCACTAAGTCTCTTTGAACTGCTGGATGCTGTTTCCAGTGATGGTGACAATCAGCTTTTCGACATCTGCTTTGACAATGAGAGTATCGTAGAGAGACAGCGTGAGCTTGAAGAGCTCTTCCCATCAAAGGAACTTGTGACCCAGATACTGTCGATTGTTGAAATTGACGAAATGAGTCAGCAGAGATTTCTCGACGTGCTTGTGGAAAATGGATATTTCAAGAACCCATCTTATACAAAAGTTATGCTGAATATCCTTAAAGATCTTGGAGCCTTTGTGAGCCCTGAAAAAATATCGGTTGCGAAAGTTGATCTTTCGCGTATTCCATTGAGAATCGCTGAGAGAGAGCTTGAGTTTGCCTACTTCGAGAAAATAACAAAACCGCTTCTGACGCAGAAGGTCAAGGGTATTTACAAAGCACTGGCGAATGTGAGAACGGTGATATAGTGATCCTTGCGATAGATTACGGTGAATCAAAATGCGGCTTAGCGTTGGGTGAAAGGCTTGCAACAAAGATCTGGACCGTGAACACAAAACAGGTTTTCTCAGAGATTTCAAAGCTCAAAGAAATCGATTTTTTTGTTGTGGGCTTGCCTCTTTCGATGAGTGGGAGATACTCTCAACAAACCTTCATGGCAATCCAGTTTGCAGAAAAACTTCACAGCAAATTAAAGAGAGAAGTTTACATGGTTGATGAGAGACTTTCGAGTGCGGTTTTCAAAGAAAGAAAGAACGTGGATCAATTGAGTGCGGCAGAGATTCTTGACAGATTCTTATCGTCGAAGACAAATTCTTACAAAATAAGATCCCCAGTCCTATTGAGCGATGAACAGCTCGCCAAGATTGCAGATGTGAAGGGGAATGTACTTGTTGCAGATCTCTCTGATGTGAGAGTTTTGAAAAATAGAAATTGGGTTGTTTTTCAAAGAGATCCATACTACGCATATCTGTTCTATAAAAGAGGTTGCCACGTCGAGAGAGATCTGAAGAAGTTGGAAAACTTTGCACCTTTTGATATTATCATTGCAGGAGATAAATGCGAGGAGTTCAAGTATTTGCTAAGCTCAACTGGGAGAATTATGTGCCTGTAGCTCAAACGGATAGAGCGCTGGACTCCGGATCCAGAGGCTGCGGGTTCAACTCCCGCCAGGCACACCAGACAATCTCCTGAGAGCGAGACAGGAGAGTCAAGGAGGGCAAGCAGATGCCAAAAGGTGACTTGGGTATAGATCTTGGTACAGCCAGTTTCATAGTCTATCAAAAAGGAAAAGGCATAGTGATTTTTGAGCCGTCTGTGGTAGCGATCTCCGAGAAAACCGGCGAGATAGTGGCAATTGGTGAAGAGGCAAAGAAAATGCTTGGCAAGACCCCAGACTATTACAAGGCAGTGAAGCCCATGAAAGACGGTGTCATTGCTGATTACAAGACCATCGAAGCTGTGATCAAAGAGTTTATAAATCGTACTGTGAAAAAGTCTTTCCTGTTCAAACCAGAGTTGGTTATTGGTATTCCCACAAAAGCCACGAGTGTAGAAAGAAGAGCAGTTTTTGAGGCTGCTTTGAATGCCGGTGCAAGGAAGGTTCATGTGATTTCAGAGCCACTCGCGGCAGCGATAGGAGCCGGTATCGAGGTGACTAAGTCCGAGGGCAACATGGTTGTTGACATAGGTGGCGGAACAACAGATATTGCTGTAATAAGCCTTGGTGGAGTTGTAATTGGAGACTCAATAAAGATCGCCGGTGATGCAATGGATGAAGCGATCGTCAGGTTTGTCAGGAGAAAGTACGGACTCGTGATTGGAGAACCAACGGCAGAACAGGTGAAAATAAGAATAGGAAAAGTCCACCCTTCCATGGAAACATATCAAATGGAAATAAAAGGTAGAGACGCTGTGACCGGATTACCCAGAACGGATCAGATAAATTCAGATGATGTCATGGAGACTCTCAAACCGTTAGTTGAAACGATAATAGCGAGGATCAAGATGGTTCTTGAAAAGACTCCACCAGAGCTGGCGGCGGATATCATAAATCAGGGCATAGTTCTCATGGGCGGAGGGGCACTGACCAGAGGTCTTGACCTTCTGATGTCCGAAGAAATCGGAGTGAAGGTGATAATCGCCGAAGATCCTATAACATGTGTGGCAAAGGGTACTGGAATTTTGTTGGATAACCAAGAACTTTTGAAGGTGGTTGCGATTTCTTATTCGAGGTGATAAGGTGATAAGGGGCATTTACACAGCAGCGATGGGAATGCTTCTTGACGTAGCAAAGGTTGACACAACAGCTAACAATCTCGCGAATGTCGAAACCATAGGATATAAGAAGGACAGATTGGCCTTCAGGGCTTACCAAGATCGAGCGATATATGCTTTGCCAAACAGAAGAGAACCAATAGGAAATCTCACATACAGTGCCGTTCTTGATGATGTCTATCTTGATACATCTAAGGGCGCTTTTCAGCAAACTGGTAATCCACTCGATCTTGCGATAGATTCTCAGGGGTATTTTGCCTTGCAGAGAGAAGATGGCATCTATTACACAAGGGCAGGGAACTTCAAGATCGATTCTCAGGGATATTTGGTGAACGCTGATGGCCTACAGTTGCTCGATGAGAACAATCAACCCATTCAATTTCAGGACGGTTACAGCGTTGACCAAGATGGTTATGTCAAAGACAGATTCAACAACATTGTGACGAGAATAGGAGTTTACGCTTTTGAAAATCCGGCAGGTCTTAGAAAGATAGGATATACGCTCCTTCAGCCCACCGATGACAGTGGTCAGGCAGTTGCCGCAGAAGATTTTAGGATTTTATCGGGTTATGTTGAACTATCTAATGTGAATGCACTCATGGAGATGACAAGGCTTATTGAAGCACAGCGCCATTTTGAGATATCGCAAAAGGTTGTTGTTGTAGAAGATGAAATCCTTGCAAAACTGACCAGTCAGGTTGGCTCTTTGAGATAATAGGAGGTGTACCAAGATGATGGTTTCTTTGTACTCGGCGGCAACTGGCATGTGGGCACAGCAATATAAACTGGACACGGTTTCAAACAACCTTGCAAATGTTGATACGACAAGCTACAAGAAAGTTCGTGCCGAGTTTCAAGACCTTGTCTACCAGTATTACAAGAATGCTGGGACTCCTACCGCTGTCAACTCCACAATACCAACGGGGATCTACTTTGGACACGGTGCAAGATTGGCGGCTACAACCAAGATTTTCTCTTTGGGAAACATGGAACACACAGGCAATGCACTTGATGTTGCCATTACCGGTGACGGCTTTTTCCAGATACAACTTCAAGATGGAAGAACCGCTTATACCAGAGATGGCTCTTTTAAGATAGACAGCCAAGGCACTGTAGTGACGGCGAATGGCTTAGCTTTGATTCCGAATATCGTCGTTCCAGCCGACGCAGTTGCAATAAACATCTCACCGGATGGGATTTTCTCGGTTGAAATGCAAGATGGTACTGTACAGAATCTCGGTACTGTGACGCTTGTGAGATTTGTCAATCCTTCAGGTTTGAAATCAATTGGCGACAATCTGTACCTTGAAACAACGGCATCAGGTGCTCCTATAGAGGGTACTCCAAATCAAGATGGTTTTGGCGCCTTGCAGCAAGGTTATCTGGAGAAATCCAACGTCGACGTAGTCAAGGAAATGGTCGACATGATCACTGCGCAGAGGGCTTATGAACTGAACGCTCGAACCATTCAAACAGCTGATAGCATGCTCCAAACCGTTTCCACACTCAAGAGATAGCTTTCTTTTTTCTGATCGCGGATGCGCATCCGCCTTTCTCTGTTGAGAAAGGATGGAAAAGGTGAAAAAGTTAATTGTCGTACTGCTGGTGTTCCAAATCTTTGCTTTTGGTAACGATCTTCTACAGCGTGTGCAAGATTCCGTCGTGGATTACTTGCTCTCGAAATTCACGGAACAGGCGACTGTTACCGACCTTCAGTTCAAGCAGGAAATTCCCCAGGCAGACAGTTTTGAAATACTCTCCCACAGTTTATCGGCTGGGAAAGTAAATGTACTGATCAAGTTCCTCAAGGATGGGTCTTTCTGTGGATATGTACAGGCCACTGCATATATTTCTGTTTTAAGGAATGTACTGGTGGCGTGTAGAACGATTAAGAGCGGTGAGATCATAAGGCGGGAAGATTTATCGGTTGTCGAAATGGATGTCTTTGGGAAAAACGGACAGTTCACAGACAGGTTAGAAGATGTGGTAGGCAAGCTCAGTAAGAAGATGATCAGGCAGGGAGATCCCGTGGACATTCTGTATCTTGCGAAAGTTCCAGATGTCAAGGCAGGGCAGGTTCTACCAGCGACAATTCAAATAGGTTCGGTGATGGTCACAACATTTGTGAGAGTTGTACAGGATGGGAGTTTTGGAGAAATTGTCAAAGCGAGGAATCTTTCGACAGGGTTTTTGATACAGGGAATATTGAAAGAGGATTATTCGATATATGTACCTGGGAGTTGAAATCATGAAGAAGATATTCATTCTGCTAATTTTAACTCAGACGTTGTTTGTTTGCGCAACTTCGCTGTGGAACAGCTCTTCGAACAATCAATTCAAAAACATACTGGGTGATCGAAAGGCAAGTAAGATTGGAGATATCGTAACGATCGTGGTGAAAGAGACACCAAAAATCAATGCGGCAAGTGAAAACACCGCGTTTGAGAATGCGCTGCTCAATTTGTTCACAGGTGCCGTTAAGAACATAACACAGTTTGATCTGTCCCAGTTCATACCCATAAAAAACAACTCCACACAACAGAGATCGGCGCAACTCAGTTCGACCGTCACACTCACTGTTTCTGCTGTTGTGGTAGACGTCAACGGCGGGAATTTCGTTGTTGAGGGAAATAAGAAACTCAAAGTGGGAGAACAACTCAGTGAAATAATAATACGTGGGACGATAAGACCAGACGATATAGCTGCTGATAACACCGTTGATTCCTCCAAGATCGCCAACTGTCAGATATGGGTGAATGGCCAACTTGTTTTCAGGCAGAACCCAGATCAAGAATCATGGCTCGATTACATACTCTCGGCAATTGCAAAGTGGTTTTTGTGAGGTGATTGCATGAAGAAGTTGACGCTCTATCTTTTCCTTATTTGCCTGTTTGCTAATGTGTTTTCGGCTACAAGAATAAAGGATATTGCCCTCTTCAGGGGCGCACGAGACAACCAACTGTTTGGCTTGGGCGTTGTCGTTGGTCTGAATGGTACCGGGGATTCCGGCAAAGTTAACTCAGCTTTGCTGGCAAATATGGCAAAGGTTTTCAACATCAGTATAGATTCAAACGATTTGAAAACAAGAAACAGTGCGCTGGTCATGGTATTGGCTGATATACCACCCTTCTATAAAGAGGGCATGAGGCTCGATGTGACGATCGCGTCGGTAGGAGATGCGAAATCTCTGCAAGGAGGTCTATTGATTCAAACACCATTATATGGTGCTGATGGTCAAGTCTATGCAGTCGCGCAGGGAAATGTCAGTATCGGTGGGAGCGAGGTGAAGGTCTCGGCGAATTTGCAGAGCAAATACAAGATAGTTGGATACATCCCAAACGGCGCCATAGTTGAAAGAGAGATTCCTGCTGCCTTTGTAGAATCGAACAATGTCACCATCCTACTTCGAACACCTGATTTCACCACAGCGGCGAGAGTGGCGCAGGCGATAAACACCACCTTTGACAGAAAGATAGCAAAGGCGATAGATGCATCTTCAATAAGAACAGAGATTCCTTCTGCTTTTGAAGATGACGTGGTAACCTTTCTCTCGCTGATTGAGGAGATAGAAGTTTCTGTTGATCAGCCTGCGAAGGTCGTGGTGAATGAGAAAACAGGGACCGTTGTTTTCGGAGGCAATGTCAGAGTACTGGATTTCACTCTTGCATACGGCGTCTTCAACATAAGCGTAAAAAATGGGAAAGTTTTGTCTGACAAGCAAGTAGATGCGACGGTTTCTGAATTGGTTACAGCTCTCAAGAGCCTTGGTGCAACACCTCAGGATGTCATTGCGATTCTTCAGACAATGCACAGCGCAGGCGTATTACTCGCAGATTTGGTGGTGATGTGATGATCTCCTCGATTTCAAATACTGTACAAAAAGATCAGTTATGGAACGCATGCTCTGAGTTTGTGGGTTCGTTGTTTTATGATATTTTCAAAAAGATGTATGAATCCATTCCTCAATCTGATCTCATCCCAAAGAGCTCTGCTGAAAAATGGTATACGAACATGCTCTTGTATGAATACTCAAAACAGGCAGCGAAAGACGATCTCAAACCACTTGTTGACATGATTTACAAAAAGCTTGCAACAAAGACTTATCAGTGAGTGGAAATAGTTGTTTTCTCTTTGAGCATCTTCACGAGTTCATCTTCGAGCAATTTGGTTACCAACTCATCCAGATCACCATCTAAGACGTCTTTGAGTCTGTAAGTTGTGTAGTTGATTCGATGGTCTGTCACGCGGTTTTGCGGGAAATTGTAAGTTCTGATCTTCTCACTTCTTTCGGCGGTTCCTATCTGGCTTTTTCTTTGTTGAGAGAGTTCAGCAGAGATCCTTTCTTGCTCGATTTCGTAAAGTTTGGCGCGCAAAATCGACAGAGCCCTCTCGCGGTTTTGATGTTGCGATCTCTCACTTTGACAGGAAACAATCATTCCGGTTGGCAAATGTGTAATTCTAACGGCAGATTCGGTTTTATTCACGTACTGCCCACCGTGTCCAGATGCCTTGAAGGTATCAACCTTTATGTCCTTCGGGTCGATGTGTATCTCGACATCAGACACTTCCGGCAATACTGCAACGGTCGCGGTAGAGGTGTGTATTCGACCAGAAGATTCTGTCACTGGAATTCTCTGGACTCTGTGCACACCGCTTTCCAGTCTCAAGAACTTATAGGCTGACTTACCTTTGATCAGAAAAACGATTTCTTTGAAACCACCGAGGCCTGTGTCGTGAAAGTCATAGAGCTCTACTTGCCAGCCTTTTCGTTCCGCATATCTTGTGTACATACGATAAAGATCAGATGCAAACAAGGCTGCCTCTTCACCACCGGTACCAGCTCTGATTTCAATGATTACATTGTTGTGTTCTCTGATTGGAAGAAGTTGCGAAATCAACTGTGTCATCCTTTTTTCGTGTTCCTTTTTCGCTTTCTCGAGTTCGGCTTCGACAGAAGGATCTTCCTGCAATGCTTGCTGCCAGAAGTCGATCTCTTCTTCAGCAGATTTAACTTGCTCATATGTTTCAAGAATCTCTTTCAAGTTAGAGTATTCGACTGAAAGCGACTTGATCTGCTCGGGATCAAGGTTCGAATCTGTCAATTTTATTTCCAGCTCAGCAACCCTGTCGTTGATCTTTTGGATCACAGATTCAACAATGTCCATCATCCTATTCTTCGCCTCATTTCTTCGGGGTTTCTGCAGTATTCATAGATCTGTCCTTTGTCAATATATCCACTCGCATAGGCTCTGAACAGAGCGTCATCGAACAGAACCATGCCTTGCTTTGCGCTTGTCTGCATGATGGATTCGATCTGATGAAGTTTGTTCTCTCTGATCAAGTTCTTGATAGCAGGAGTACCTATGAGTATTTCAAGTATTGGTACCATGCCTTTCTGGTCCGAACGTGGCAACAATCTCTGGTAGATTATCGCCACGAGTGTGTTGGCGAGTTGCAGTGCTATCTGCTTCTGCTGATGAGCGGGAAAAACATCTATCACTCTTTCTGGTGCACTCGCGGCACTGTTGGTGTGAATGGTACTGAAAACTAAGTGCCCGGTCTCAGCAGAAGTGAGTGCCAGCGCCATTGTCTCGAGGTCTCTCATTTCACCCACCAGTATCACATCTGGGTCCTGCCTCAAGGCGTACTTGAGACCATCGTAAAAGCTCTTGGTATCCTGTCCAAGTTCTCTTTGATGTATGACAGATTTTTTGTTCGTGAAGATGTACTCTATGGGATCTTCAATTGTGATGATGTGATAGGGATGGTTTTCGTTTATATAATCTATCATCGCGGCAAGTGTTGTTGATTTTCCACTTCCGGTTGGTCCTGCAACCAATATGAGCCCGGAGTCCTTCTCGGTGAATTCCTTTAATATCTGTGGAAGGCCAAGTTCGTCAAAGGTTCTGATCTTTCGCGTGATGAGCCTCAACGCAAGGGCTGGCTTTCTTCTTTCGTAGTAGAGATTTCCACGTACCCTTACCTGATCTGAGACACTAAAGGCGAAATCGATTTCCTTCTTGCTCGAATCCATCATAATGCCTATGTGGTTGAACAAGATTTCTATGGCACCCATAAGATCGTTCTCACTTACAATACCAAGATCTTTCTGCACAACCAACAATCCATTTATTCTGTATATTGGTGGCGAATCCACACACAGGTGAATATCAGACGCCTTCTGATTGAAGGCATCCAAGACAAGCCCAGATAGCTCTATCATTTTATCAACCTTTCTGTGCCCTCAAAACTCTTGCGCACCTTGGGCAAGTGTTGGGAAATTGTTGATCGGTTCCTGTGAGGGGGTGATACTTCCAGCACCTATCACATTTTTCACCTACAGCCTTTTGAACCTCGATCTCAAGTTCAGAATCAGAATTACCAACCTCTACCAGTGAGACAATGAAAAATTCCTCAAGATACTCTGAGTACCTTCTCAGTAGATCCAGTGTTTGCTGGGAATTTGATTTTATCAAAAGTTTTGCATCAAGAGAGTGACCAATCAAGCCAGCCTGCCTGACTTCTTCAAGGGATTTGAGTGCCTGGTCACGGACCTTCATGAGTTCATCAAAGTCTGTCATTATTTGCTTGTCTATCCATTCTTCGTGATACTCTGGCCAGCGTTCAACTTGGACAGAGTCGTATTTCATTTTCTGTGACTTGAAGTGTTCGTAACCTTCCTCGCAGGTAAAGGCAAGTATTGGAGACAACATAACCAGCAAAGATCTGAGTATGTGATACAATACAGTCTGTGCCGACCTGCGCTGCAGGGAATTCTTTGCTTCAACGTAGAGTCTGTCTTTCACAATATCAAGGTAAACTGCACTCAATTCAACGGAGCAATATCTCACAAGGATGTTGTACACTCTTGAGAATTCGTAACTCTCATAAGCCTCTGTGACTGACTTGATAATCTGCTGCAGTCTTCCTAAGGCCCATTTGTCAACAGGAAGCATTTTCTCGAATCTGACTGCATCGGATTCTGAAAAATCGTTGAGATTTCCCAAAAGGTATCTGAATGTGTTCCTTATCTTCTTGTACACTTCAACCTGTTGCAGTATTATGTTCTGTGAGATTCTTATATCGTTGAAGTAATCGCTGCTCGCGAGCCACAGTCTCAACACATCTGCACCATATTTCGAACAGACTTCAAGTGGATCCACGACATTTCCAAGGGACTTGCTCATCTTCTTTCCTTCTTCATCTTTTATGAATCCGTGGGTCAAGACTATTCTGTAGGGAGCTGTGTTGTGTTTCACAACAGACAGCATTATAGATGAATTGAACCATCCCCTGTGCTGATCACTGCCTTCAAGATACATGTCTGCTGGAAAGGTCAGCTCAGGTCTGGTTGTCAAGACTGCCTCAAAAGAACAACCCGAATCAATCCACACGTCGAGCGTATCGTACATCTTGCTGAAGTTTTCCGAGCCGCATTTTCTGCAGGTATATCCCTGTGGTAGAAGCTCCTGAGCAGACAATTCAAACCACGCATTTGTACCCTTTTCTCTTACTATGTTGGCAAAATGATGGATGATCACGGGATCGAGAATCACCTCTTGACAATCGTTGCATTTGAAGGCAGGTATGGGAGTTCCCCACACACGTTGTCTTGAAATGCACCAGTCTGGTCTTTCCTGAATCATGGCGCTTATTCTGTTCTTTCCCCAGGAAGGAATCCACATTACATCATCTATGTGTTCGAGCACCGTCTTTCTCAGATTGTTTTTCTCAACCGAAACAAACCACTGTTCTGTTGCCCTGAAAATGACAGGCTTTTTGCATCTCCAGCAGTGTGGATACGAGTGCGATATCTTTGCTTCTTTGACAAGAGCACCTACTGCCTGAAGGTCGTCGATGATCAACCTGTTGGCTTTGTCTATATGTATTCCTGCATATTTGCCAGCTTCATCGGTGAAAACTCCCTCTTCGTTGACGGGAGATAACACGTCAAGACGGTGTACAAGATGGCCATATTCATAGTCTTCCTCACCGTGTCCCGGTGCAATGTGAACACACCCCGTACCTGTTTCCATATCGACAAAGTCAGCGGCGATGATACGAGATTCTCTTTCAAAAAGTGGATGAAGTGCTACTTTACCATCTAAGAGTTTCCCGTTGAAGGTCTCCAAAATCCTGTACTGGTCGACCTTGAGTTCGTTCATAACACTTTCAAGCAGTTTCTCAGCCAGAATCCAGATCTCGCCATTCACAAGGACTTTGACGTACTGATGATCTGGGTGAACGGCTATTCCGGTGTTACCGGGTAGAGTCCATGGTGTTGTTGTCCATATGACTATGAATTCATCACAGTCTCTCATCTTGAACTTGACGTATATGGAAGGAGACACATGATCGTGGTACTCAATTTCTGCTTGTGCAAGTGCGGTACGACAGTTGTGGCACCAAAGCACCGGTTTTTTCGCTCTGTAAACATAGCCGCCTTCCACCAATTTTGCGAAAACCTCGTAAATCTTGTATTCGTACTCCGGTTTGAGGGTTGCATAATAGTTGTCCCAATCTCCAATCACTCCAAGTCTCTGAAACTGTTTCTTCTGCACTTCTATCTGTTGTCTTGCAAACTCTTCACAGGCTTTTCTTATTTCCATCTGGCTCATTGTCTTTGCCTTTGCACCGAGCATCGTGGTGACCTTATGTTCTATGGGCAAACCATGTGTGTCCCAACCAGGGACGTATGGGGATCTGTATCCTTGCAGAACTTTGTACCTCACAACGATGTCCTTGAGAATCTTGTTCATGGCGGTACCTATGTGTATATCACCATTGGCATAAGGTGGTCCATCGTGAAGAACAAAGGTTGGACAACCAGCTCTTTGATTCTGCACGTAGTTGTAGATATCGATATCTTTCCATTTTTCAATGATACGTGGTTCTTTCTCGACAAGATTTGCACGCATCGCGAAATCAGTGTTTGGAAGATTCAGGGTATCTCTGTATTCCAAAATGGCACCTCCTCACAGTTGCAGCAGTTTTCTTATTGTATCTTTCAACTCTGTCAAATCTGCCGACTTGACAACGTAAGCATCGGCAGCCCAGGAAGCGAGGTCATACTTATAATGGGAATACGCAGTCAGAAGGACTATTCTCAGACCAGGGTATTTCTGCCTCAAAATACCCGCAAGTTCAATCCCGTTCTTTCCTGGCATTTCAACATCGATAGTCACAAGATCGAAGGTTGTCTTTTCGAACTCTTTGAGAGCTTCATCGGCATTCGATGCAGTTTCAACTTCATATCCCATATCCTTGAGTTCCTCACTTATGAGTAGTCTGATGTTTTGTTCATCGTCTATAACCAGTATCTTGACCTTCTTCATCCTCAATTCCTCCCTTTAACAGGTAATTCAAAACTGAACTGAGTTCCATCTGATCTTGGCTCAGCCCATATCCTTCCCCCATGCTCATCTTCTATTATTTTCTTACATATTGGAAGACCAAGTCCTGTACCGTATGTCTTTGTTGTATAGAATGGAATGAAGATACCTCTCATGACATCTTCACTTATGGGTTCTCCGGTGTTAAAGACCGATGTGATCACCCTGTCGTTATCATATTGCGTCTTGACAATAATCTTACCATTTTGTGGTGTCGCTTCTATGGCATTTTGGACAAGATTTATTAGAACTCGTTTTATTCTGTTTCTGTCTGCTTCGATTTCTGGAAGAGGCGAGAGAAGAACTTCCATTTTGATGCCCATTTTGCTTGCCTTGTCTTGCATCAGGAAAACCACTTCTTCCACCAAATCATTCAACTGGAATTTCGACAGGTCGATTTTTCTGATGTTCTTGCTGAATTCAAGAATCTCTGAGACGATATTTTGCAGGTTTTCAACTTCGTTAGTGAGAATGGTCAGATATTTTTCCCTTGTTTCCTGGTCTGAGATGTTTTTCTTCAGTCTGTTCAGGAAACCACCTATGACTGTGATTGGATTACGCAGTTCATGAGCAACTCGTGCGGACATCTCCCCGAGAATTGCTAATTTCTCTTTGTCTTTTCTTTCTTGCTCGAGTCTATACTGCTGAGTCACATCTTCAAGTGTTACTATAACCCCGTTCATAGTTGAACCAGTCAGATCCCACAATGGTGAGTACTTCGTGTCAAGATATCTCTCACCTTGAGGTGTTTCAATTCTGTATCTGGAAAGAGTTATTGTTTCACCTTTTTCAAACACCTTCATTGCGACTTCGAAGATGTTCTCGAACGCATCTCCAAAATCAAGGTATGAACTTCCAAGAACTCTTTCCTTTGGAAGGCCCAGTAATTGCTCAACCCTTTTGTTGCACTCTATTACTTTCCCTGATCTGTCTATCACAATGACAGCTGTGGTTAGATTTTGCAGAATGCTGTCACTGAACTTGCGAAGGTAATCTACCATATTTTTCTGTTGCTCGAGGCTCTCGGTTTTTCTTCTCAGTTCTTCATAGTTCATGGCATTTTCTATCGCGAGCCCAGCGCTATCTGCCACGATTCTCAGAACCTCTATATCCACCTCTGTAATTGGCGTGTTTGTGAATCTGTTATCCAAAACGAGCACGCCAATCGTGTCCCATCTTCCAACGAGTGGCACCACTATGAACTCCTCAACTTCCAACAGATTCAAGAGATCTCTTATTGATTCTTCCATGCTCTTTGCCAGAGCCGGTGTCATGTGGATTAACCTTCTTCTGAGGACCACTCTTTCAAATACAGGATGATCCTTGTAGGTGAATGTCCTGCCTTCGATTTTTCTTGTCAACCCTTTGTTCACATCAAGCATCAGGGCTTCTTCCCTCAGATACTGTGAGAAATCCCCGTAGCTCATGGCTCTTCTTTCGGCTTCTTTCCAGATCTCGGTTATATTGTCGCTGCTCTCAGGGCCAAGCCACATTCTCCCGATGAGCAACTCTGTTTTCTTATCTCTCAGTAGCAACAAAGCTCTGTTGAAACCAAGCCCTCTTCCCGAGGTCAATCCAAGTAAAAGAGTCTTGTAGACGTTGTTCGGGTCATAACTTGCCCTCATTGCATTGCTTATGTTGTGAACAAGATCCATCTTCTTCAGGTACAACTGCTGTTGTTGAATGAGTTCTTGGTAGTTCTTGGTGTAGTTTCTTAACTTCTCTACTTCCTTCTTCAATCCTTCCTGATATTCGAGTCTGGTGTATCCAAGTGAAACTCTCCTTGAAATCTCGTGCAAGATCGCTAAGTTAAATTCGTCAAAGCTGTACTGGGTTCTATATCCTTCTGGCGAGATCTTGTTTATAACAATAACGGCACCAATTATGCGTTCCTGCAATTTTAAGGGCATTGCTACGCAAGACTTTGTTGGAATACCCACAAAGTCTATCTGAGTCTTCACATCCAGTATCCCATTCTCAGACTTTTCCACCCTGCTGAAAAAAGGATGGGTATGCTTGATTCTTTCGAAAAGCAACTGATCTTTGGTGATACCAAATGCCGAAGAAAAAACGTATTCTTCCTCTTGCCTTTCAAAGAAGATCACAGCATCGGCGTTCAAAATTCTTGCGATTACCTTGACCATTTTGGCATTGAACTGTTCTTTGTCGACAGAATCGTAGAAGACATCTGTCAACTCGCTCATGCTGTGGTACCTTTCCGCGATATTCTTCAGTTCGATGAACCTATTTGCCCAGAACAACGACAGACTCAGCTCATCGAGAATCCCCTGTAAATCCATATTCACCGGTTTCTTTAGAATCAATGCGCCCAAAAGTTGATCCTGGTAAGTCAGTTTCACAACATTTGGATAATCGTGAAGAGATTTCGCATCGATCTTTACAGAGGCGATTTTCTCTTTGTCACCACTTGTTCCAACAATCCTGAACTGATCTTTGTGCTTCTCATAGAGCAAAACATCGCAATATTCCGCACCTGCAGCAGAACTGACAAGTTGCGCTATATCATTCATGGCATTTGATTTGTAACCCTTCGTGAAGAATTCAGTCACCATTTCGAAGATTTTCAAATTCCCAACCTCCTGAATTCTTCTATGGCGTGCTGGACATGAGAGCCAGCCCAATAGATCCTGTCACAAACAGGGCAAACGAAAAACTCAGACTGTGTATTTTGAACGTACAGTGGCACTCTGTGTCTTATCTCATCGATTGAAATGGGTATGAGTTGGGCATTGCACAGACTGCATCTTTTCAGTCTCTCGGTGTTGCTCAGGTCAAAACGCGATGAAAGCTCAACGAGCTGTTCTTTCCAATTATCGGATCTTATTAGATGACTGCTCAAACCATTCTTCAAAGCACGCATGTGCAAAGCTCTATCTCTCGTTATGAGAGTTCTATTGCTTTGTTTACACAGTTGCAGAATTTGCTCTTCGCTGGCTTGTGCAAGATACAACGTATCAAAGCCGAGTAATCTCAATTTCCTTGCGAGCCTCCCGAGCATTCTGTCTACAAAAAACATCTTTTCATCTCCTGTTTCTCAAATAATTATACCCAAAATCTTTGTGTTACAATCTGCCACTTTGGCACATTAGAACATACAATGATCATTTGTACAATCATTCTGATAAGCTCATCAGTCGAGTATTTCTGAACAGTTGATTTTGAATCAGTTTATATTGTATAATCAATCAGATTCTTTTTATTAAAGGGAGGGAAGGTCTATGAAAGCAAGGTTTCTCTTATTAGTCTTGGTGCTCTTAGCTTTCGTTGTTTTCGCAGGAGAAGTTACCATTTGGAGCTGGCGAAGTCAGGATGCAGATGTGTGGAAACAGGTGGAACAGGAACTGAGAAAAAGCGGGCTTGATATCAAAATCAACTTTATGGCTTTTGCTCCAACTGAGTACGATGCTAAGATCGCTTTGGCGTTGCAAAGTGGCACAGGACCTGATATTGTTTATTCTCGCAGACTGCCAGGTGGAAGAACTCAAGTAATGATCGAAAATGGGCTTTATCTTCCGATTGAGAAAGATGTCGATCTATCGAACTTCTCGTCTACAATTCTGAAGTCGGTTACGCACAATGGCAGTGTCTATGGTGTTCCTTTTGCAGTTCAGGTTGTAGGTATTTTCTACAACAAGGAGTATTATGACAAATTCAAACTCAAAGAACCTGAAACATGGGACGAACTGGTTGAGAATGCAAAAATCCTGAAGAAAAACGGCATAACTCCGTTCTTCATACCTGGTAAAGAGGCGTGGGCTTTGACCATGCAGCATGCAATGTGTGGAGTGAGCATTCTTGGACCGGAGTGGATCAAGAAACTTACCGATGGTGAAACCAACTTCCTTGATCCCAAGTTCACAGACTTGAACAAGAAACTGAACGATCTGAAGGTTTATTACCAAGATGGCTTTCTTGCCAACTCCACAACAGATCAAGATGCAGCTTTTGCATTTGGTCAAGCAGCGATGGTTTTCTACGGTATATGGGGATATCAGAACTGGAAGAATCTAAATCCCGATATCAAAGTGGGATACTTCATGGTCCCGCCAGCTACAAAAGATCAAGAACCATATGCTTATGTTTACATGGATGGAGCCATCTCACTCACTTCAAATGTCAAGAACAGGAAAGACTCCATCGAAGTTCTTAAGTTCTGCGCAACACCGAAGTTTGGAACTATCTTTGCGAATGTAACTTACAACATACCTGCTGTTTCTGGAGCGACTCTACCAAAAGATCCATTGTTTGAAGAGATCATGGATGTTTATGTCAATCATGCCTCACCTTATGTCTACTGGGTAGGTTCGGTTTTCGTCACTCAAAAACCTTCTTTGTACGACGATGTTCTCAGTCCAGGAATGCAAGAACTGTATGCGGGCAAAATCACACCAGAAGATCTTTCAAAGAAAGCACAGGATGCCATATCTCAGTGGTATCCACCTTTGATGAAAAAGTGATTTCTTGCCCCAGCGAAAGCTGGGGCATTTTCAAGAGGTGCTCATCATGAAGGTAAAGTTGAGATATATTCTGATTTTCATTCTTCCTGCAATGTTCTTGTACACTCTTTTTGTGATGTATCCATTGTTCGACAGCTTGCGCTTGAGTTTCTACAGTTGGCGCGGTGTTGGTGAGAAAATATTCGTTGGACTAAAAAACTACAGAGATATGTTCAGCGGGGGGTTTTCAAAGGAAGTTTTCAATGCTTTTTATCACAACGTGTATTTTTTTGTCTTGGTATCAGCGCTGGAATTAGGTCTTGGATTTTTGATAGCACTGCTTCTTGCAAGCAAAATAAAGGGCACGAAGATCTTCAGAACAGTTGTTTATCTTCCAAACATGATTCCGCTTGTAATGGTTGGTTTTATGTGGAGTTTGTTTTTGCATCCGCAGATAGGTCTTGTGAACCAGTTGCTCAAGGCTATCGGCCTAGGCAGTTTGGCGAGGCCTTGGCTTGGAGATCCTAATCTTGCTTTAACCACCATTATCATAGTGAATGTGTGGAGAAACCTTGGGTTTTATGTTTTGGTGATACTCGCGTCAATACTGAATATCTCGCCCGAACTAATAGAAGCAGCCTATATTGACGGTGCAAGCAACTGGAAAACAACTTGGAGGATAATTTTTCCGCTCACAGTACCGACCTTTCGAACACTATTGATATTGCTTTTCATTGGAAGTTTCAATGTCTTTGATATGATCTACGCACTTGAAGGGGTTCAGGCAGGTCCGTTTAGATCCACAGATGTCCTGGGTACCGTCTTCTACCGTACCGCTTTTGGTGGTCTTGGGAGTGCTTACACAGACATGGGACTTGGTGCAGCGGTTACTGTGTTCATATTCATGATCGTGATGCCAATGTCGATCCTATACGTTTACTTAGTCGAAAGAAGGGATCGAAGATGATGAGGTTCAGCAAATTTTATAAATTCCTCGCTTATCTTGTGCTTTCTGTCTATGCATTAATTATAGCCGGACCCTTCTTCATGATGGTTATGAATTCCTTTAAGTCTATGCGCGAGCTTTTCTTGAAACCTTTTTCCTTACCAACGAAATTCATGTACCAGAACTACGTCCAAGCTTGGCAAAGGGCCTCAATAATGCGAGGATATCTCAACAGCGCGATAGTCGCAGCGGTATCTGTGGTAGCAGTTGTTGTGCTATCTTCTATGTTCGCCTATATGATTGCGAAATACGAGTTCAGGGGTAGGAGATATCTGTTTCTTTATTCAATGCTCGGTCTTACTTTACCTGCGCGATTGGCAGTTATTCCTATTTTCTTGTTGCTCAGGAGTTTGAATTTGACCAATTCTCTCTTGGGTCTCATTATTGTGTACAGCTCGGTTAACATACCTTTCTCTGCGTTTATACTCAAGAACTTCATGGACTCTGTACCCAATGAACTGTGTGAAGCTGCGAGAATTGACGGCGCATCTGTTGGGATGATCTATCGCAGCATAGTGCTTCCCTTGGTAAAACCAGCATTGTCAATAGTCGCAATTGTGACATTTGTCAACGTGTGGAATGACTTTTTCTTCCCGTTGATTTTGATAAATGACAGATCAAAAGCTACCATAACACTTGCTGTTTCCATATTCTTTGGCGAATATTCCACACAGTGGCAGTTGTTGTTCTCTGGCTTAACACTTTCTATCGCACCGACTGTTATTCTCTTTCTGATTTTCTCCCAGACATTCATTGCTGGCATGACTCAAGGTGCGATAAAATGAGGTGAAAATCATGAAAACAGGGCTGGATGTGTTTCTCGATGCATATACCCAGCAGTTCAAAGGTGCTAAGATAGGGCTTGTAACAAACTCAACAGGTATAAACTGCGATTTGAGAAGGAATATAGACCTTTTCCTTGAAAAGGGCCTGAGAATCACAAAGCTTTTTGGACCCGAACACGGTGTGTTTGGAGCAGCACCAGACGGCGCGAAAGTGGCTGATTTTGTCGATCCGAGGTACAAGATACCGGTGTACTCGCTCTACGGTGAAAACCTAAGACCTACAGCTCAAATGCTTGAGGATATTGACGTGATGATCTATGACATTCAAGACGTAGGGCTGAGGTTTTACACTTACATCTATACGATGGCTTATTGCATGGAAGAGTGTGCGAAACACAGCATAAAATTCATCGTGTTGGATAGACCAAATCCACTCTGCTGTCAAATCGTTGAGGGTCCAACGATCGAAAAGGAGTTCAACAGCTTTGTCGGTGGATATGGCTTGGCTCTGAGATATGGTTTGACCATCGGTGAGGTCGCAACATATTTGAACAGTGAATACAAAATGAATGCGGATTTGATGGTTGTGCCCATGAAAGATTACAAAAGATCCTTCTTTTACGATGACACAAATCTTTTGTGGAATACTCCTTCACCGAATCTCCCTTCACTTGAACACACAGTTCTGTACTGTGGATTTTGCTTGCTTGAAGGCGTGAACCTTTCTGTTGGAAGAGGTACAGTGCATCCCTTCAAGTACATAGGCGCACCGTGGATCGATTCAGAAAAGCTGTACAACCAGATGAGGAAATTAAACCATCAAGGTGTTATGTTCAGAGAAAGAGTCTTCGTACCAGCCGCTTTCAAGTTACACAATCAGGTGTGCAATGGCCTGGAGTTTTTTGTAACGGACAAACACAAAATCAAACCTCTTAATCTTGCGATTGACTTGATCTCTGTGTTGAAAGCTTTACATCCCCAGAGTTTTTCCTGGGACAGCTATGTTCACGATAACACCAAAAGGTACTACTTTGATCTGTTGATCGGCAGTGATTTCTACAGAAAAGCCATTGAGGACGGTGCAACTTCAAAAGATTTGGAATCGATTTGGCAGAAACAAGCGAGTGAGTTTTCAAGGTTGTCCACAAAGTTCTTTCTCTATTAATTAATTCCTCAAAATAGGGGTAAAAACCAAAAACACGATATGGAAAGTACGTATTGCAAACTTTATCTTTCCTGTGGTATCATATTTCAAAAGGTTCAGTACCGTTGATTTGCTTAAAGACTGGGGGTACAAAGATGTCGATTGTGTATTTCACAGATTTGTCGACAAACAGCAGTGTGAATCTGCTCAAAAAACTGGAGATTCTTCTGGAAAAGGTTGAGCTTGGTAAGATAATCGGTCAAAACAACTTTGTCGCGATAAAGCTTCATTTCGGGGAGTACGGCAACCTCGCCTTCATAAGACCGCAGTATGTCAGAGTCGTGGTGGATCAGATCAAGAAATACGGTGGAAAGCCATTTTTGACAGATTCGAATACACTTTACATAGGTCATAGGTCCAATGCGATAGACCACATTCTGAACGCCTACTTGAACGGCTTTAGCTATGAAGTGACAGGTGCTCCAGTTGTGATTGCAGATGGACTGAGAGGTTCCGATGAAATCAAGGTGAAAATAAACAAGACCTACGTGAAAGAGGCAAAGATCGGTACGGCAATAGCGTTGTCTGATTCCTTGGTTGTTATGACCCATTTCAAAGGCCATGAACAGACCGGATTTGGTGGCACACTGAAAAACGTTGGTATGGGAAGCGCTTCCAGATCTGGAAAACTTGAGCAACATTCAGAATCAAAACCTTACGTGGTGACTGAAAACTGTGTTGCCTGTCGAATGTGCGAGAAAAACTGCCCTGTTGGAGCCATAACTGTGGCAAAGTTTGCAGTGATCGACTACGCCAAATGTATCGGTTGTGGACAGTGCATAGCAATGTGCAACTACGGTGCCATGTCGCCCAAATGGAGTGATTCGTCGGAGAATCTCAGCAAGAAAATGGTTGAATACGCCTTTGCTGTTTTGAAAGATAAAAAAGCCATCTTCATATCTTTCCTGACAGATATCTCACCAGACTGTGATTGTTGGCACACAAATAGGCCACCAATAGCTCCGAATATTGGTATGATGGCGAGCACAGACCCAGTTGCACTCGATCAGGCGTGTATAGATATGGTCAGGCAAGTCCAGGGCAAGGATCCATTTCTTGAGGTTCACCCAAAGGTTACATGGGAGACCCAACTGGAGTATGCACAACAAATCGGCTTGGGTTCGAGAAAGTACGAACTGGTCAAGGTGGCTTGCAATTTAGTCTGAGTAGATCATCGATTTCTGTTTACACTTTTGATGATCCAGGTAATCCCAACAATTATGAGTACAATGATCAGTATTGGTATCGCAATTATGGCCAGTCCAACGAAAAGAAAGAAAAGAATCGCGCCTGCCAATATCAGTCCACCGATACCCGCAGAGAGCGGGAAGAATTTGAAGAAAAGATAGATAAGAAAAATAACTCCCAATACAGCAAGAAAATAAACCACAATTATGCCCCCTTATGCATTACTGCTTTGTTCTTTTTCTTTTTTGATTCTTCATCAGGTATCTGAACGATCTTTGTACAGTGGATCTCTAAGGTCATTCGAAAGTGCCTTTGATGATGAGTTGACCTTCTTTCATCAAAATCTTGCCCTTTGCAATTACCGTGTTTATACATAGATCTTTATCAAGCAACAAAAGATCTGCGTCCTTACCTTCATCAAGGCAACCCTTTGAAGTGAGCTTCAGCACTCTGGCAGGATTTTTCGTGACGGCTTTGAGTGCCTTTTGCAGCTCAACACCGTTTTCAACTGCCAACCTGAACTGTTCATAAACCGATGTCACTCGACCCACATCGAGGCCAACGAACTCCTTCTTGTCGTTGAACCTTGGCAGACTACCTTGCCCGTCGGAACTGAAGGTAACACTGTCTTCAAAACCGTGATCTACATAATCTCTCAAGGCTTTCCACGCTTGAAGATCTTCCTCCAGAAGACTACCAACGCTGGTTGTGAAGTCGACAACACCACCCATTTGTACGTAGTTAAGACCTTCCTGCAAAAGTTTGCGGTTTCTATTTATATGTGTAGGGAGAAACTGAGAAGTTGGTATCTCTGTGGTTTGGATGATCTCGTACAACATATCAAGCATTGAAGGGCCATCACCAACATGTAGATTCACAATGCCTGCTTTGTTAGACAATATGCCGCCGACTCTCGCATCAGCCGCAATTCTTTTGAGTTCTTCGACAGTTGGCTGCGAAGATCGGTGATCTGAGATCGCGATTTCCCCAGCACCGATGACCTTGTCGATCAAGATTAGATCTTGCAAGAGGCTACCTGTAAAGGTAACAATGGGCACTCTGTAAGAACCTGAATATATGTAGCATGTCACTCCCTGTTCATCGAGCGACTTGGCTTTTGCATACAACGAATTGAGATTTCTTGTGACCCCATCTGTGCCAAGACAGCCAACAACGGTGGTTATACCACCCTGTACAAGATCAGAGAATAGAAGTTCGGGAGTTCTGGTCGTAAAACCCCCTTCTCCGCCACCACCTATGATGTGCACGTGTGAATCTATGAAACCGGGCACGCAGAGTTTGCCTGACCCATCTATTGATTCAACATATGAACCATTAAGAGCTATGTCTTTGTCGATGGCAACTATCTTATCGTGCGCGATCAAAACATCTCTCTTGCCCAAAGGTTGCGGGGAAAAAACCTCCACATTTTTGATGATCTTTATCATCTGATCACCTAAGCTGTCATGTCAAACTGCGCGCTGACGTAGTTTTCTGTGGCTATTCTCACCAATTTCATCGCAAGGCCATTTTGCTGATACAGCATATAGTTCAGCAGTTGTAACACTTGGTCTTTGCCAAGAGCTTCTGGCACCTGCTTTTTCTGCCCATCGATCTGCGGGTATAAAACGGTATTGCTGTGGCTAACGCCATCTACGCGCAAGCTGATCACCTCTACAAGATTTATCGGCACAAATACAATTAATTTGAACCCGTACTATTGTATCATCCTTTAAGTGCACCTTGTGTCAAACCTTGAATGATGTATCTCTGTGCGATTGCGAAGACCAAGACCGTTGGCAACAGAGCCACAACTATCCCGGCAGCCATCACGTTCCATTGAATTCCTGCCTTGGAAACAAAGGAGTAAAGAGCAACTGGTACCGTCATTTTGTGGTCGCTGTGAATAAAGAGTACTGCCGTAAAAACTTCATTCCAGCTATTCACGAAGCAGAAGCTGAAAATCGCCCCGACATTTGGCAGAAAAACAGGAAGTACCACCTTCAAAAGCGCCTCAAATCGGCTGCAGCCATCTATCCAAGCAGCCTCCTCTATTTCCTTGGGAAGTGACTTGAAAAAGGCTCGTGCCATGATCGCACCGAAGGCCGCACCGAATCCTGTGTAAATGATCACAATGCTCAACAAGGTATTGGTGAGTTTCAGTTTTGAAAACATCGTGAACTGAGGAATCATCAAAAGATATGTCGGGAGCATCTGAACAAAAAACAATGTGAGCAAGAGAAAATGCTTCAATTTGAATTGAAACCTTGATAGAACGTAGCCACTCATCAAAGAGAAAGAGGTTGAAAAAAGAGCAGAAACTGTGGCTACCAAGAAACTGTTCTTGAAGTACACCTGAAATCTCGCAAAGCTGAAAAGGTATCTGTATGCGTCAAAACTGATCCGAGATGGCAGATATTTTATCGGAAAGGAGTAGACCTCGTTGATAGGCTTGATCGACGTTAGAATAATCCAGACCAACGGGAAGACTGCAAAAAGTAGGTAAACAATGAGTCCCAATACCCTTAAAATCGATAAAACCCTGTACTTCATAGCTCAAAGGCTCCCTTTTCAGCAACTATCAGATAGGCAACTGAAAAAGCAAGTAGCACACCTGTGATGATTATCCCCAATGCCGATGCTTTGCCGAAGTTGTTTTGGTAATAGACTATGTTGATCATCTGAACCGAAAGAATGTTGGTTGCACCTGCAGGTCCACCTCTTGTTGTACCGTATATGATATCGGGGAAGTTCATCACCCATATTATTCTCAACAGTACTGTGCTGGTAATTGCTGGCTTGATACAGGGTATGGTTATTCTCACGAGTCGGTGCCACATGGTTGCCCCGTCAATTTGAGCAGCTTCGTAAAGTTCCTTAGGTACTGACTGAAGAGCCGCAAGAAGCATTATTGCGAAAAACGGAATACCATACCACACATTTATCATTATCACCGAAAACATCGCAAACCTGGGATCTGAAAGAAAGCTTATGGGTTGTTTAATCAAATGAAGCTTGATCAGAATATCGTTTAGGATCCCAAACTGCCCGTTCAAAATCCAAGACCACAGTAAACCTATCGCAAAGCCAGACAAAGCCCACGGGTAAAAAACAACGCCCATGTACAGGCCTCTTCCCTTGAAAGGTTTCACTAAAAGCAATGCCAAGATGAAACCAAAGACCAACTGAAAGAGGACGGAAAAGAAGATCCACACGACTGTGTTCAAAATAATATTCCAGAAATTCGGATCTGTGATTAATGTTCTGTAATTCTCAAAGCCAATGAATCTGGGTCTGTTCAGGGTGAAGACCGTCAATCTCTGAAATGAAATTACCCCCCCACGCACGAGGGGGTAAAGGTTTATGAAAAAGATCAACGCAAATGTTGGCAAAAGCATCAGAAAAATCCAGAATCTGAGTCTTTTCACTACTTGCCGAGCCCTGCCTTTTTCCAGAAATCTGCCCATGTCTTGAGTGCTGTTTCTGGTTTCATCTTGCCAAGCAACACCTGTTGCATTGTGGATTCGTGGAGCTCGTTCCATTCACTCCATGCCTCATTGTCCAGTGGGTATTTCGTGAATTGATAGTGCTGTGTATCACCAAACATTACCGTCCATCCGTGGAATATATCACTCTTGAAATACGGGTCGATATCGTAAACCCTCATGTCAACCGGCAAGGCGCCGTAATCTTTACACCACAAAGCGTTGATCTCTGGAGAGTTGAAAAACTCCAAGAATTTCCACGCGATGTCTTTGTACTTTGAATAACTGGTGATACCCCAGCCTGCAAAGCCAATTGTGGGGTAAGCTTTCCCACCTTTTCCCAACGGCAGTGGAGCCGTCCTATACCTGTCGGATCCCAGGAGTTCGTTGAGCAAACCGACGGTATCTGGATCTTGGAAAAGATACGGTGTGATACCAGAGACAAAAGAATTTACCTGTTCATCAAAACCCCAGTTTATCGAATCCTTTGGGGCGGTTTTGAAGAGTTCCAAGTAGAAGTTGATACCATCGAGTGCGCGCTTGTCTTCGAAGATCAATTTGCCATCCTTTTTCAGATACATGCAGTTTGGATCGATATCGTCGAAGAACGAAGTCATGACGATGTCGATGAATGCCGTGGGATATCCTTTTCCACGGAAATCAAAGCCGTACTGATTTTGCTCTGGTTTTGTAATGGCTCTGCAGAATTCGAGAAGTTGTTCCATTGTAGCAGGTGCGTTGTTCAAATTGTACTTTGATGTGATCTCGGGCCTGAAGAAAAGAGTCTTCACATAGATCGCATTTGGCAGAAGATAAGCTGTGTTTTTATAAGTTCTTGCCGCATCGAGAACCCCAGGTACAAGGTGACCTGTCAGTTGAGACTGTGCAAGATATGGTTCCAAAGACAAGAGTTTTCCCATACTTGCCAGAGCACTCAGAGACCAATCGCCGACCTCCACGATATCAAGTGGCTCTTCGGCGCTCACCATCAGGTAGATCTTCTGATATGCCGTCTCGTAAGGCGGCGAAATCAGTTCAACCTTTACACCGGGATTCTGCGCTTCGAATTTCGAGATGATCTCCTCAAGAACCTTTGTCCTCAAGGGACTTGTGAATACCTGAATGACCCTCAAAGTCACTGTTTCCGCGAATACCAATCCAACGAACAGCAAAACGATCAGAACAACAAACGAGAATTTACGCAACTCTACCACCTCCTCACAATTGACAATTATAAAACACACAATATGTTCTTCGATCAACCGATACCGTTTTCCGTTCCTTGCAGCAATGAAACGAACAAGACAGATCATTCTATAATAGGTAACTTTCAACCGAAGTGAGTAGATGGCTTGTGACATCCGTGTATCGTAAAAAGGTCAAAATAAACGATTTGATCAGCCAAAGATTCGTGAAGCCCATGTTAGATGCGAATAAGAACTATATTCAGGGCTGAAGGAAAACAGATGGTACAATATAGATAAACCTGATACTCAGTGCCAACAGAATGTTGGGCATACCGAGTAATAACTTGTGCGAAAGGAGTTTGAATTCATTTGAAAGATACTGAAAAGATCAGAATGTCCATATCTCTGACAATATGTATATTGTCTGCCTTTTTGATCGCTTTCGCACTTGTGTTTTTCGATGTAGGTATTGCTGTAATAGAGGTTTTACTGCTGTTTTTCGCAGTGGTTGGTTCTGTTTATCTTTGGAAGCTATGGGGCGGGATAATTTCTTCATTGATCAGTTCGGTCATTTTCCTTTATGGGTACCACCATAGGCTTGACTGGATTTATGTTTTGTCTGGTTTGATACTGTTTTCTGCGTACGGTGTGATGATGGGATTGGTGTTCAAGTACTTGGATGCACAGAGAGAGAATCTCAAAGAGACAGGAGAGAAATACAGAAGACTTTTTGAGCAGTTCAGCAGGTATTTTGACCTGGTTCAAGTTATGATCGTTGGCCTTGACAGTGAAGGGAACGTGACTCTGGCTAACAAAAAGACTTGTGAGATCCTGGGTTATTCGCAACAAGAGATTATTGGCAAGAACTGGTTTAAGCATTTCATCTCAAACGGGGTAAGAAATGGTCTCACCAACTATTTTGAACAAGTTAAGGATCAAGTCAACGGCGATTACAGTTATCACGAAAATCCGATACTCTCAAAGGATGGAACCGAAAGAATCATAGTTTGGAGAAATACAGCGATAAAGGACGATTCTGGGAAAGTAATTGGAACTTTGAGCGCCGGGCTTGACATAACTGAATTGAAACAAACACAGCAAAAGCTCACTGAACAGCTTGAGTTATCAAGAAATCTGTACAAGATTGCCGAGCAACTCACCTTGCAAGAGCCGAATGTCTCTAAACGAGCAAAGATTCTTACACAGAAGTGCGTCGAGATCTTGGGTGTCCCCTTGGCATTTGTGGGTTATGCGGCACCCGATAGAAGTGTGAAAATAGTTGCTTCATGTCCTGAGGATCATCCTTACGTCAGAGATTTGATCATTCGCTGGGATGACAGCCCGTATGCACAGGGAGCTGTGGGAAGATCTATCAAAACAGGTGAATATCAGCTCATAGAAGACACGATGACTGATGAGAGATTCAAAGCTTGGAAGGACAAGATAGCGCCATTTGGTCTTAAAACAGTGCTCTCCTTTCCTTTGATCAGCCCCTTCGGTGTCTTTGGAGTACTTGTTCTGTACAGCGACAAATACGGCTTTTTCAGCACAGAGAAGATCGAACAGATCAGAGTTATTTCACATTTGGCAGCGGCATCGCTGGAAAATTCAAGGCTTTTTGAAGAACTCCAAAAAAGACTTGGCAGGATCCAGGCACTTCATCAAATCGACAAGGCCATAAGCGCAAGTACAGACTTGAATGTTGTTTTGAGTGTCTTGCTCGATCAAGTGATACACCAGTTGAGGGTGCACGCGGCAGACATATATCTGTTCGATGAACACACGATGACCTTTGAATACGCTGCCGGCAGGGGCTTTCGCACCGGGAAGCCGAATCTTGGGCCGATTAAATCAGGTACTGGCTTAATTGGGCAGATCGCTCTGAACAAAAGGCCGATCAAGATCGACGGTGATTTCTGCGAGTTTTGTGAACAAAACAAACGGTTTTGTGACAGAAAAGAATTGTTTTCCAAGGAAGGTTTTGTCTTCTATGCCGGTGTTCCCCTGATAGCCAAAGGCCACCTGCTTGGAGTCTTGGAAGTTTTCAACCGCTCGGTAATCGAAGAGAACGGTGAATGGTCTGAGTTCCTGCAAGTGATTGCGCAGCAGACTGCAATAGCGATCGACAGCGCGAAATTGTTTGAGGATCTTCAGAAGAGAAATGTAGATTTGATGAATGCGTATGATGCCACAATAGAAGGTTGGGCGTATGCATTGGACCTTAGGGACAAAGAAACAGAAGGTCACAGCGAAAGGGTAACTGAGCTCACACTCAAGATAGCAAAAAAGATGGGCATAAGCAAAGAAGAATTAGTACATATAAAACGTGGTGCATTGTTACACGATATAGGCAAGATGGGCATACCAGATCAGATCCTACTGAAACCGGGGAAACTGACAGAGCAAGAATGGGAGATCATGAAAAAGCATCCTGTCTACGCATATCAGATGTTGTCGCGAATAGAATATCTCAGACCAGCGTTGGATATTCCCTATTGTCATCACGAAAAATGGGATGGAAGTGGATACCCAAGGGGACTGAAGGGCCAAGAGATACCACTCTCGGCGAGAATCTTTGCCGTAGCCGATGTCTACGACGCATTGACAAGCGATAGACCATACAGAAAAGCGTGGTCCAAGGACGAGGCTGTTCGTTACATCAAAGATCAGAGCGGCAAGCACTTCGACCCAAAGGTTGTAGAAGTCTTTCTGAAAATAATAGAAGAAGACAAAACGGACTACAACAATCTGTAAATCTTCGCTTCGATTGATATACGGCTGATTTGATGGTGCTTTTTGGAAAGTGAGGCAAATCGTGGTAATATCCTTCACAGGGGGTGTTTGCTGATGAAAAGGATCAGCGTGGTTTTCATACTCATCTTATCCACTCTCATGCTGGGCGAGATCTATTTTTGGTTTGACACATCATTGGGTTTTTCCATATATAATGAACTCTACGCCCCTGACAAGAAGCAGGTCAAGACTCTGACAGATTACGGTATGCAAATTGGATTCGATTATGGCCTTGAAAGAGGCTTGAGAATGGGTGTGAGTTTTGGTCTGTTAAACATGAGTGTTGCAACCAACCTTGGTTCTGTGAATTCAAACTTGATCTGTGTGGGTCTGTCTCCAAGTTTCACCTTTGATTTTCTCGATGCTATTTCTCAAGTGAGTGGTGGCGTCATCTTTGTCATCGCAGGTCCCACAGGTAGCTTGGCAGGCTTTAATATGTCAGGAACCAGTAACTTTCAAGGATGGATCTACACCGGGAAGGTCGATTTCCTATGGGAGCTCAGCGATCAGTTTTCGGTGGGATTTGGAGTCGGTGCCAGATTTCATGATCTGAGTATTCTGAACAGAGGTGTTTCGCTCAGGTCTTTGAGTACACCGATTTCCCTGAAAATAAGTTATAAGTTTTAGAGTGTAAAAACGCAGCCAGATGGCTGCGTTCAATCACGGAACCTACCAATTTTGAGTATCTTTGCAATGTTTGCGTCCGGCTTTATGATGGGCTTTAACTTTGGTTGGGCACAGGTCATTATGGTGGTAACCCCGGGACCATGTCCAGCGTACTTGCAATCGCTGTGTATAACCACGCCTATTGTTGCCGCTCCCTTTCTATAACACCTTCCAAAGGTATTGTCGTGGTCTTGTATGTAGACTATGTCACCAAATCTCAATTTATCCAAGCCGTGTTCTTTGAGAGTCTTTTCATCGGCAGTCATAATATCGTAGTCTCCTGTGCCCATGCTTGTCGAACCTATGCCAGATCCCATAAGAAAGGATGGAACCACTGCGACGACTGGAACGTGAAGTTCGCCGTCTTTCTCAATTATTCCCATCTTTTCAAGTAGGTTTGGATCAACATTATAAACGGATACTTCAGGATAATCCAAGAGTTTCAGACCTTGACCATAACCTTTGATCAGTATCTTATCGTCGAGAGTCAGTTTCTCGAGTACATCATCTGAAAAATCGATCAAGACATGTTCAGCACCACCGTGATGGCCTGTCACGGTACCTTTGGCACCCTTCGCATCTCCAGTGACTACCTTTGCTTCGTTTCCAATGCATGCGTAGAAATTGTACCCTCTGTTTGGTCCTGACTCTCTCTTTTCTTGATCAAGAATCGTTGAGACTCCTGGTTCGACATGATCAACCTCCCACCCGAAGGCACAGTCCCCCACCTTCACGTTGTAGGTTATTCCACCAGTACCTGGCAACATGAAAGGTTTGCCATCGTGAGAAACCGAGTGTCTTCCCGAATGTTCTGGTTTCACAATCGTACCTTGAACGGAGATCATGACAAGCCTGTCTTTGTTCGTTCTCATAATCATCACCTCGATAATATTCTACACAATTGCTACCCGACTAATTTGATACCGAAGAACTCTCAGGTGAAAGAAAGGCTTCCTTGGGTGCGATAAAGACAAAAGCCATGGAGATCACAAAGAGAATCAAGCTTAGCACAAAGAAGAAGAAAAAGGAGTTCATTCTATCGATTAACACACCAGCGATCACAGATCCAATAGGGGTTAAACCATTCGATACCAAACTCAGAATCGATAAAACCCTCGACCTTATTTCAGAGGGGACAAGCATCTGCAGGTTCGCACCTATCGGGATGTTTATTGCCATGTTTAGAACACCTATCAAGAAAAGTGGTATGTAAGAAACCACAGCGATCAGTGCCATACCACTTGATCTTACCTGCCACAACACCACAGACATGAGACAGCCTATGAAAGATTGGAAAATCAAACCAAGTACAACCAATCTTTTGGAACTCCATTTTGATAACACCGTGCCGACAAGCACACTTCCAACAAGTGTTCCAACCATGAAAACCGTTTCAATCAAACCGAAAGCCTGAGCTGGGAAACGAAGCTCCTGCCTGAATATGTATGGAAAGACAACGCCAAACAGTGGAGCGCCAATGAAATTCAAAAGCGCTGCAAAAGAAAAGAGAAATCTCAATCCCCTGTGTCCAAACAGAAATCTGACTCCATCCGCGATTTCCTTGAACACCTTGATCGTGCTATCCTTTCTCTTGTGTTCGTAGCGGATGAAAACTTCACTAAGAGCTGAAAGAAGATAAAAAAGAGCGGTGAACAAAAGCACATTTCTCATTCCCACTGAACCATAAAGCAAACCACCCACCACAGGTCCTATCATCTGAGCGATAGAAGTAGCAGCAGAGTTCAATGACATTGCCTGTCTCAGTTTTTGTGCTTCGACCAAATCTGCAAACATGGCGCTGGTTGGCGCATCAAAAAGCGCATTTATGACTCCAAAAACACCGTAGAACCCGAGCAAAACTGGCAAGGTTAATTTGTTTGCAATGGCAAAGAGGTAGGCGAATATCAACGCGGTTGCTTTGGTTAAATCAAGATAGACCATCAGATGCTTCCTGTTGAATCTGTCACCTATAACGCCAGCAAAAGGAAGTATGAAGAACCTCGGTAGATTCCCAACGAGCACAAAGACTCCCATCATAGTTCCGGAACCTGTCAAATCGAGAATGTACAGGGGGAGAGCTACCATAAGCGCAGCCCATCCAAGGAGAGATTCAAATCTACCACTCACAAAGAGCCAAAGGTTCAAATTCTTCTTATCAATCGTTCTCACCAACTCACCCCCACCGCTGGCAGTTATACACCAGCATACCATATACCGTCAAGATCTGTTCGAAAGACAGGCATCTATCTTTGGTATTATTTGTACTCGGGAGAGGTCAGATTGGATCAGCTTAAAGATTTCTTGCTTGAGATATACAATCTACTCTATAGTGAATATGGTCCGCAGGGTTGGTGGCCTGCAGATAATTGGTTTGAGGTAATCGTTGGAGCCGTCTTAACGCAGAATACCTCTTGGAAAAACGTCGAAAAGGCTATACAGAATCTGAAATTGAACAATCTCCTTGAGCCTGAAAGGCTTTACAAACTCTCAGAACAGGAACTTGCACAGTTCATAAGACCAGCCGGTTTTTACAACTTGAAAGCCAAAAGGTTGAAAAACCTGATCGAATTGTTGAGAAAGTACGATTTTGATTTCAAGAAAACTGCTGCTCAGATCAAGAGAGAAGAACTCTTGTCAGTGAACGGCGTTGGCAAAGAGACAGCCGACTCGATACTTCTCTACGCTTTTGACAAACCAATCTTTGTTGTTGACAATTACACAAGAAGGCTACTTCAAAGGCTTGAAGTGGTTTGTGGAGAAGCTGATTATGAAGAAATCCAGAGTCTTTTTCATGGAATCTCTTCAGATCTTCAGTGTTACAAAGAATACCATGCATTGATAGTGAGACATGTGAAACAGATCTGTTTGAAAAATAAACCAAAGTGTGGCGATTGCTGCATAGGAATGTTCTGCAAATACTCTATTCTTAGCACCAAGAATTGATTGTGGTATCATAAGTCAGAAGTACGTTGGTACCTCACAAGGGGGGGATATCCTATGAAAAGGGCTGTCATGCTCCTTGCTTTGACTCTGCTTGCCATATCCGTCGCGGGATTCCAACTGACAAAACTGAACACGATAAAAATTTATGGCGAAGCAACAATCGATGAAAAAGGTAACATGGGTCTGTCGCTCAAATGGGTTTTTCCAACCAACGCGCTGTACCTTCAGGTGAAGAATGCCTATCCAAACCCATATCTTATGGTGAGAAACTTGACCACCTTCAGTAGCGTCTTTGAGATGAGGGATACAAAGGTGAATTACGACGACGCAAAAAACACTATTCTGATTGAGTCAAAGGTGTTGGGAGCGTGCGTGAGCAAAAGGCAACGATGGGAATTCAACTTGGGAAAGGATGCGGAGCAAATTCATTCAGATCCCAGACAGGCGATATTTGTGGTTGTGCAACCTATAACTTCGGAAGAAGTCGCCTTTATGACCATGAAACTGTATCTGCCAAAGGACTGCTCTGACTTCAAGTATGATCCATCGACAGGCGTTTTCTCCTACTCTATGAAACGCAAGAACATATCGGGTAAGGTGAGTGCAGAAGTGAGCGTGAAGGTGAAACCCAGAATCATGTCTTCATTGTACAAACTCTATGGCATGCCGGAAGTCATGGACGGTGCTTACTGGATAGCGAAGACAGTCTTTGTGAACAACGGCCAAGGTGATGTCTTGGATCTGAGAATATCCTACAAACTCGGCGATTATGCTTCGTGGTCCGCCGAGAGTATCTATGATGTCGTTGTGCCGGGCGGAGCAGTGGTGGATCTGTATTATCCGATAATATCTTCAACGGTGGTGCAGTTGAAGTCACAGACTCCCTGTGATCTGCAAATAAAATACAGTTATAAAGATCGCTCGAACAAAGTCTATACAGATACGATAACAAAAAGAGTACAAGTTCTGGGAATAAACCAATTCGAGTTCTCAAATGTTCCTGAAGAAGAAAGAACAGGCTCATGGATTGATAATTTCTCAAACACACCACTCATAGCCGCTTTTGTAACACATCTCGATGATCCTGTGAAAAGTTATGCGGGCCTGGTGAGCCAGTACTCGGGAGGTGTCGCAGCCGCTTCAAAAGATGAAGACGCCGTGGCTTTCTGCAAAGCTTTGTATGAGCTTTCTGTTCACAATGGTATTTCGTATCAGACACCATCAACCTTCTTAGTTGAGTACTCTTCATTGGGTCAAGATATAAAGTTTCCAAGGGATGTCTTGAAAGACAAAGCAGGCACATGCATAGATCTTTCGATTCTTTTCGCGGCTGTGTGTCAAGCTGTGAGCCTGAAGGGATATGTTGTGGTGATACCAGGTCATGCCTTTCCAGTGATACAGCTCCCTTCCGGAGGTCTGCTCCCTATAAAATCGACTGGTCTTGGCGGTCCTGCGGTCGGCAAGAGCTTGTCCTTTGAGAAAGCAGTTGAAACGGCATCAGAAACGTTGAAGAAACTTGAATTTGGTAAATTCTTTGTTGTGGATGTTGCTGAGCTTCAAAGACAAGGAATCTTGCCACCTGAATTACCTTCCTTGCCGACAAACATCTTGAAGGACTGGGGCTATACCTTGCCAGAGCAAAAAACAACTCAACAAACACAACCAACCCAGCAAACTCAGCAAGGTACTACTCCCGGGACAGGTGCCACTGTGAATCTTTCGGGAAACTACACAGGAAATTACAGGAATTCTTCAACTGGTCAGCAGGGCACCATTGAGTTCAGCATTCAGCAGTCGGGTAGTAAAGTTCAAGGAGATATATATGTTGACGATTCAGACTACGGGCAGTTTACTGGAACCATCTCAGGTAACTCTGTAAAGATAACCGCAACTGTCGTGTCCGAGTATTACCAAATGCAGTATGTTGTGGTGTTCACAGGAACGGTTCAAGGCACATCGATTCAAGGTAGCTATGTAATACAGGGATCAAATGTTGGGGGCACCTTTGTGGTCAAGAAATTACAATGATACTTGCGAATCTTTCTCATTTATGATATAAATTATTCTGCGAGGAATTAGATTCAGGAGAGGTGGCCGAGCGGTCTAAGGCGCACGCCTGGAGAGCGTGTGGTGGGCAAAACTCACCCGTGGGTTCAAATCCCACCCTCTCCGCCAAAAGTACCGGGACAGATGTCCCGGTTTTTCAGTAGAGGTGATCCGTATGCAAGAGGTCATTGAAAAGATCAGACCTGTTGTGATTGAGATGTTGAAGAATTTAGGCCTTGAGTTGTTCGATCTTTCTTTCAAACGTGAGAGAGGAAACTGGGTTTTGAGAGTGGTGATTGACGATCCGAATGGTTATGTCTCGATTAAGCAATGTGAGAAGGTGTCAGAGGAGCTTGGTGAATATCTCGACCTGAACAACGTCATTGAACATAGTTATGTTCTTGAAGTGTCTTCTCCTGGTTTGGACAGACCAATGAGAGGGCTTGAGGATTACAAAAGATTCGTTGGCAAACTGGCAAAGTTTTGGTTAACAGATGGAAGGTTTGTGATGGGACACATAATACAGGCTGATGAAACAGAAGTTGTTGTTGAAACAGAATCAGGAAAGATTGAATTCAGACCTGATCAAGTTAGTAAAAGTAAGCTTGAGGTTGAATTTTGAGGAGGTGAAGTCATGAATACAGGACTTCTGGACGCATTGGATCAACTGGAAGAGGAAAAAGGCATATCGAAGGATGAGATAATACAGATACTCGAGAAAGCCCTTGTGAGTGCCTACAGGAAAAACTTTGGCACGGCTAAGAATGTCGATGTGAAGATAGACCGCATGACCGGTGACATACAACTGTTTCAGGTCTTCGACGTTGTGGAAGATGTCCAGGATCAACTTACGCAGATAAGTGTATCGGAGGCAAAAAAGATCGATCCACTTGCCGACATCGGCAAAAAGATCTATAAGAAAATGAGTGTGAAGAACTTCAGCAGGATCGCTGCACAAACCGCAAAGCAAGTACTGATACAGAGAATAAGAGAACTCGAAAAAGAGAGACAGTATGAGCACTACTCGGGCCTCGCCGGTAGCGTCGTCACCGCTGAGGTTATAAGAGTTACCGCTGACTGGGCGGATATAAGGGTTGGAAAAATAGAGACCAGACTGCCAAAAAAAGAATGGATAGGCAATGAGACAATAAAAGCCGGCGATCTAATAAAGGTATACGTTGAGAGTGTTCTCAAAGACAAGAAGGGTCCAAGGATCATCGTGACTCGAGCAGCCCCAGAGTTCGTTGCAGGTTTGTTAAAACTCGAAGTCCCAGAGGTAGAGAATGGTATAGTACAGATTAAGGCAATGGCAAGAGAAGCTGGAGTTAGAACGAAGATAGCGGTTGTTTCGTCAAACCCTCAGGTTGACCCGGTTGGTGCGTGTATTGGTGAAGGAGGAAGCCGAATAGTTGCGATACTCAAAGAGTTAAAGGGAGAGAAGGTCGATGTTTTCAGATGGTCTGACGACCCAAGGCAGTTGATTGCCAACGCACTGGCACCAGCTTCCGCTACAAGTGTTGAAATACTTGACTTTGAAAGAAAGGCGGCACGTGTTCTGGTACCACCAACTCAGCTTTCGCTTGCCATTGGCAAAGGTGGACAGAATGCAAGGCTCGCCGCCAAATTGACAGGCTGGAAGATAGATATCAAACCGGTAATGAACTTGTGAGAGGAGGAGAAAGGTGATCTACGAGTCTCTTAGAAAAGAACTTCGCTCGAAGAAATATAGAATGACCGCACAAAGGGAAATTGTTTTGAAGATCTTTGCTGAATCTGGAGAAAAACACCTTGGAGCAGAGGATGTGTATAGAAGACTGATCGAGAAAAGGTACAGAATCAGTAAGGCAACGGTATACCGGACCGTTGAGTTGCTATCCAAACTCGGGTTCCTCAGAAGATTGGAGTTTGGTGAAGGTGTTTACAGGTATGAACTGGCAACTCCCGATTCCGAGACTCTTCACCAGCATATAATCTGCAAGACGTGCGGTGAGATTATTGAGATAGATGAGAAAACTGTGAAGGATCTTGTTAAAAGCGTTGAGGCAAAGACAGGATATCTCTTAAACGATTACGACATAAAGTTCTATGGCCTGTGCCCAAGGTGCCAGAGCAGAAGAAATATCAACATGGAAAACAGAATGTAGCCAGTTAACCCCAAAGATAGGTTCGGGAAGATTGAACAAAACTTGGTGATTTTTTCCAGAAGGTACACTAAGGGCGTTGCACCAAGTAGGAGTACCCGCGCCATTCTGTGAAGATCGAGTATTCTCAAGATGACTGAAAGAAAGCCAATCCAAATTATCGGTGTGACCAGAAACGTGGCTGGAGCGCTGATAAGTGGCGTTAACAAATTCAAAGACGAGAAAATACTCAAAAAGGGTGCAACGCCGATAAACGCAGCAGTTGAAACGCTCAAGTTCTTCCACAAAAAGCTGAGTTTGTTGATTTTTTCTTGAACAGCTAATATCATGCCCGTTGCGGAGTAGCTCATCAAAAACGACGCAGATAGAATTGAATAGGGTTCGATCAGAAGGTTGACTGTACCAACCAGTCCAAGGACATTGAAAGGTTTTATGGGATAGTCTATAATCTTGAAAAAATTCCACACTATCAGCATCGTGGCTGCTCTGAAGGCTGATGCGGTTGGTCCTGTGCTGAGCGCAAAGATTAAAGCAATCGAGCATCCAATAAGCCTTCTGAGCAAAAATCTGTAGGTGAAAAAGCTGATTATGATGTCTGACAGAGCGTATATTATCCCGACGTGCAGTCCCGAAACCGCAAATAAGTGAGCTAAACCACTCTGTCTTAACTGTGTTGATTCACTCCTGTCAAATTCACCCTCACTGAACAACAGACCATTCATGATCTTTCCCAGTTCACCCAGAGTATCTTGAATGAATTTTTTACTCTCTTCTTTCAATCTCTGTACGGTTGATATGATTCGCGAAAAACCCCTTGTAGACTGAGTAAGACCAGCACAGAAGATGGGTTCAAGCGTATAACGAGGATATGAAAAGGAACTTGATAGTTTTCCGTAAGCGTACACCTGTTCACCGGTGTTGAGGTCTTTTGTTCTGATCTTTACCTGATGATTCAGAAAATGCCAGCGATTGTCCGCATAGACCTTGACATTTGTTACCATGACATAACTTGGTTTCTTGTTCACAACCAGACCAACGATCTCCACTTCTTTTGAGCTGATACCAGTCATGGCAAGCAAAGCTCCAATGATGACGAAGGCCGCGTACACTCTGATGTGGATCTGCTTGAACAAAAAGAGAAGACAGAACAGTGAGACAATTAAAAAGACTGGGGAGATCAAGACCCCAGTCGATATTCCAAGAAAACTAATCAGCCAGAAATAGTTCATGCACCGAATTTCTCAAGCCTCAAAGCATGCGCGAGCATCAACGACATCGCGTCAACAGCGTAAATAGTGCCTATGCTACCTCTTGCGCATTCAAATTCGTCGAAGGATTTGTTCAAACCTTTTCTGGTGTATAGTGACCAGATCATGAAAGGCACAGCGTGCCAGCTGTGTGATTTCAAAATCGCCGGAGTTGAATGATCGCCGGTCACTACCAACACATCTGGTTTGAGACCCATTATCTGTGGAAGTACTTTGTCGACATCTTCGATAACATGAACCTTTGAATCGAAATCTCCATCTTCTCCATAAGAATCTGTCTTTTTCACGTGAAAATAGAAAAAGTCGTATTTTTCCCAGAGTTCTTTCAATGTGTTGACTTCATCCTGAATCGTGGAACCCGTCTCAACAACATCCATGCCCACCAGCTTTGCGATGCCCTTGTACATCGGATAAGTTGCTATCGCGCAGGCTCTCATTTTATACACCTGCGGGAACTGAGGTAGTCTTGGGTACTTTGAGAAACCTCTGATGAGAGCGAAATTCATCTTTGTTTCATCTGAAAGAACCTGCCCGATCCGCTTCATCAATTCGTTCACCACCTGCGAGGTCTTTTTTGCTTGTTCAGATAGAGGTTCCGCGAAAAGAATTGGTTTTCCTTCCTTTTGGGGATCGGCATCGGTCAGTTTATCATCAAGTCCTTCGCCCGTGAGTTTGACGACAAAACGGTGTTCTTTACCAGGATAGAATGTTATCTGGACACCGTCTATCTCTTTGATAGATCTGCTCAGTTTTTCAACCACCTTTGAACTCTCTTCTGTGGTTGGTCTGCCAGCTCTCCTGTCGACTATAATGCCATCCTTGACCGTTGCGAAATTCGCCCTGGCGACTACATCTTTCTCGCCAACAGGGACATTTGAACCGAGAGCCTCCAAGATGCCCCTTCCGATTTGATATTTCACTGGATCGTACCCGAAAAGTGCCAGATGTCCAGGACCACTGCCAGGTGTGATACCCGGTAGGACGGGGATTGTTTGACCGAGATCAGACTCCGTTGCCAATTTGTCAAGATTTGGAGTTCTTGCAGCCTGTAAGGGTGTCTTTCCATCTCTTGGGAGATCTCCGATTCCATCCATAACCAACAGAACGATCTTGGTCTGCGATGGCTGAACGATCTCACTCAATAGTTGTTGTCTGTCGTAATTCATTCAATCACCTCCACTGTGCCTGAAAGGTTAAGTATATATCCTCAAAAGACTTACTGTGTATCTTCTCGGTTGCCCCTATGGATAAAACCTTCAGCAGTTCGATGAAAAAGTCACTCCCCTTTTCGACACCAAAATTCACATCTTCAAAAGAAAAACTTTCTTCCTCAAGTTTCGATACCCTTTTTGCGAAATGCCAGTGATATTCCTGAAGATCTGAAACAACATCGCTCACAAAATCCGAGAGCTCAAACCTCTTGTTGGATTTCACGTAGAATAAAAGCCTTGTCAACCCTATCGCTACCGCGAGCATTACGCCACTTCCATAAAGCGCAACTGATGCTTTTGTAGCATTTTTCTCCATCTCAAAAGGATCTTTTGAACTTGCAAGCAAGACAGCCAAAAGGATGTCAAGCCATTTCACGGTATCCACATCGGTGTCCTCTGATGGTAAAAATCCTTCTTTGACCATTTCAATCCTCTTGCCATCTTTGATCACGCGAGATAGTCTCTGCACATCTAACTGCAATCCGTCCATGCATGATCTCACCGTCTTCACCTTTTGAATCATGCACTCTGGAATAACAGCAGAGCCCTCCCACTCATGCAGAAAAGAAATGAGTTCATCGATTTTTTCCCTGTAATCCCCCGAAAGCTCGCCGAGCAGAGAACGGGCTTCGTTTTTGTCGACAAAGAAGGTCAACAACACTTGGTTGTAAATAATCACCTGATCATCACTGATCTGCCTGGCCTTGTCTATGACTTGCTTTGCCTGTTCATAAAACCCAAGCCGTCTCAATGTCAAAGCGTATTCATTTAGAGCAGAAACATTCTCTGATTCTGCTTCAACGAGTTTTTTCAGCAGACTCAAGGCTTCAAAGTGCCTCCCTAACCTGGAGAGCGTGTGTGCGAGGTTGAAGGCACTGGCAGAGTCCTTGGGTTCAAGCTCTAAAGCCTTCTTCAAGGACTTCTCGGCATACTCATATCTCTGAAGTATGTTGCACGCGACGCCAAGTCGCGAATAGGCCTGGGAAAAGTTTGGGTCAATTTGCGTTACCGCTTGATAGAAGTCACAGGCCTGCCTCATCTCACCAAGTTCCATATAGCAGTCGCCAATCCTCAAGAGGGGAAGCAAGAAAGTCCTGTCAAGTTCAAAGGCTTTCTGATATTGAAAAATAGCATCTTCAAGCTCTTTCTTCGCTCTGAGGACATTTCCAAGTTCATAATAACCCAGCGCAAATTTCTCGTTTTTTGATACACTTGACCTAAGAAAAATCTCTGCCAGTTCATAGTTTTTTGACTTCGCTGCAACCAGTCCTTTGAAAAAATCGTACCTGTAATCTTTGTCCAATTTCTCAACTTTTTCTAACCATTGTTCGGCAGTTGTCAGATCTTCGTTGTTCAGCGAGATCTTTACTTTTTCGTAGTAGAAATATGCAAGGTAAGAGGCATAGTATGAATCCTTCGATAAATCATACTGAGCTTCAAGCCCGCGAATAACTACATCGATTGGTATTTGGTTGGTATCGACTATTGCTGGAAAATCTTCAACCAGCACTGGAAGCTTTATCGGAAGATTTGCCCTCTTAGCTTTTTCTGGATCAAGTGGAAGATAGACGATCGCTTTGATAATCATTCGCCTCCTGTGGAGTTTCGAAAGTGAGCTTTCCAAACTTTCCCTGAGAGATTGAGTTGAAAAAGCTCACCAGAGCTCTTTTTTTATCAGGTTGACCTCCCTTGATGATCATCCCCTTTTCCCGCGCGAACTTCTCAACATAGCTTTCCAGATCTGTGTCATCTATCTCAGCAATCTTCGCATATATCTCGAAGGCTCTCTGTAGAACCTTTTCAGGTACCATGTCCACGGTGAGGCTCCCAACCAGCAACAGTTTGGCAACCAAATCTGTGCTCCACAGATTTGGCAGAAGCAAACCAGGTGTGTCGAGCACTCTGAATTTCTCTGCCACTGAAAACCACTGAAGTCCTCTTGTTATCCCTGGAATAGCTCCAACCTGGGCAGATCGACTTCCTTTCAACTTGTTTATGAAGGTTGACTTTCCAACGTTTGGGACCCCCACAACTACGATGAAGCCGTTTTTTTGAACCTGCTTTGCAATGAACTCAACGACGGCATCTCTTGGGATATCTTTGTCAAAAACGAATACCTGCTCATTTGAACTTTCGAAAAACTCCTTCCAGCGAATCACCTCAGTGTTCGGTGCCAGATCGGATTTTCCCAGGACGATGACATTCTTTTTCGCCCTGATCGGTTTTCGGCTGTAGGCACGCGTTGCAAGCGGTGCCCTTGCGTCCAGCAGTTCAACAACCAGGTCAATGTTCTTTCTGATTTGCTCGATAATTCTCGAGGCTTTTGCCATGTGCCCTGGGTACCACACCAAGAAGACCTCCTTTAAAATTGTATACCAATATGCGTTTTTTCATACTCAGATGATAGAATTGACACGGAGGGGGTTTTGTTGAGGATTCTTGGTCTGATTCTTGCTGGTGGGCAGAGTAAAGCTCTTGGTTCGCTTGTTTCAAAGCGAGCGAGCGCGGCTTTACCTGTTTTCGGGAAGTACCGTGCCATCGATTTTACTTTGAGCAACATGGTCAACGCGGGAATCCGAAAAGTAGGGGTCCTGACCCAGTACAACCCCAGAAGCCTCATGGATCACCTTGGTTCAGGCAAGGAGTGGGATTTGGACAGAAAGAACGGTGGTTTGTTCCTGTTGCAACCATATGTCAGTCAGGAGGGTTACTATTGGTACAAAGGAACTGCCGATGCCATTTTTCAGAACATGACGTTGCTCAGAAGAGGAGAAGAAGATTATGTTCTGATTGGTTCGGGTGATCACATATACAAGATAGATTTCTCACAGGTCTTTGAGTTTCACATTTCCAACGGAGCAGACATAACTTTATTGGTTAAGGAAATGGATGAAACCTATGACCTGTCGCAATACGGGATAGTTGAAATGTCTGGAAATAGAATCATCGATATTGAAGAAAAACCTGAGAAACCTAAGACTAATGTCGCCTTTCTTGGAATTTACTTTATGAACAAGTATTTTCTGATGGAACTTCTGTACAACTACGTTACAAAAGGTGAGACAGACTTGTTGACCATCATACAGTCTCAACTGGACAGGTTGAAGGTTTGTGGATATCTTTTCAATGGCTACTGGAGGAATGTGAAAAAGGGTATAAACGAGTACTTTCGCATAAACATGGATGGCTTGAAAAAAGAAGTACGTGGTGAGCTCTTCTACAGATATGGTAAGATCTACACCAAATTGAAGGATCTGCCACCACCCAAGATAGGTGGCACGGCAATCGTGAGAAACTCTATACTCTCAGATGGCTGCATCGTTAATGGAAATGTTGAGAATTCTATACTGTTCAGAGGTGTCAATGTGAAGGCGGGTGCTGTAGTTGAAAACTCTGTTGTTATGCAAGATACTGTTATAGAGGAAGGGGCTGTTGTTAGGAATGCAGTCCTTGACAAAGAGGTTCTCATTAGACAGGAATCAAGGCTGGTTGGCAAGGATACCATAGCGGTTTTAGAAAAGAGAGCGGTATTGTGAGGTGGGATGTATGAGAAACGTGCTTGCGCTTATTCTGGCTGGGGGGCATGGTAAGAGGCTTGGCGTCCTTACCGAAAAAATAGCAAAACCAGCCGTGCCGTTTGGCGGTAAGTACAGACTGATCGACTTCACGTTGAGCAACTGTGTGAACTCAGGAATCTATCAGGTTGGTGTTCTCACACAGTACCGCCCACACATTTTGAACAACCACATCAACATTGGAAGACCATGGGATCTGGACAGAAAAAAGGGTGGAATCACCATACTTTCACCATATCTCGGTGGTGTTTCAGACTGGTACAAAGGTACCGCTAATGCAGTCTATCAGAACATCGAGTATGTGGATTCATTCAACCCAGATTTTGTTCTGATCCTTTCTGGAGATCATGTCTACGCAATGGACTACAACGATCTCATAGATTTTCACATACTCAAAGGCGCCGATGGAACAATAGCCTGTATGGAAGTGCCCATAGAGGAAGCGAACAGGTTCGGAATCATGATAACGAATATAGAACACAGGATAATCGATTTTGAAGAAAAACCGGCACAGCCACGTTCAAACCTCGCATCCCTTGGGATATATGTTTTCAACTGGAAATTTCTCAAAGAATATCTACTCAAAGATGAATCGGATCAGTCGAGTACACATGATTTCGGTCATGACGTAATACCGAGAATGATTCAAGACAACCGGCAGATATATGCTTACAAATTCAACGGTTACTGGCGAGATGTGGGAACTATCAAATCGTATTGGGAGAGCAATCTGGAATTGACAAGACCTATCCCGCCACTGAATCTGTACGATCGTCACTGGCGTTTTTACACACAAACCGAAGAAATGCCACCCGCGTATTGTGCGCCGTCGTCTAAGATCATCAACTCAATCATAAGCGAAGGTTGTGAGATATACGGTACTGTCGAGAACAGCGTGATTTTTCAGGAAGTGTACATAGGAGAAGATACAGCTGTTAAGAACAGTGTTGTTATGACTGGAACTTGCATAGAAAGGGACTGCTTGATTTCAGATGCCGTTATAGCCGAACGCGTAACGCTGCAGGATCGTGTGACAATAGGTCGGGGTGAAGCCGCTCCCAGTCGACTGGATAAGGAAATATACACTGATCACATAACTGTGGTTGGTATGTATTCCACGATCCCGGCTGGTACGGTCATCGGGAAAAACTGTGTGGTTGGGATAGGCGTGAGGGAAAGTGACTTTGATTCTTCATTCATAGAATCAGGCGGATATGTGCTCCACAGGGAGTGAGAGTTTTTGGACTTTTACTTAGTGAAGTACCGCTTGAAAAGCCGTGTAACCGCAGAAGAAGGCATTGGGTTTCTCTTTGGGAAGGCCAACGAACAGCCTGAGTATGACTTAGTCGTTCTACCAAGTAGATATTCAAGTTATCTGAATATTGATCTTTCCCTTGAGTATGCCAAATTCATGAAGTCCTTCAACGAAATGAAAACCAAAGTTTTCGCTCAGATTCCAGAGAGTTCCGATCTGTCACGCGAGTTTATGAATTACCTTTCAAGCTACATTTCCAGAAAAGGTTCTCAGATTTTCGGTGCGGAGATCACCGCCGCCGTTCAAGATAAAGACATCGATCTTGTTCAGTACATTGTTTCAGAGATCTTCAAAGAATGGGCACCAAAGATAGAAGTGACCGTCGACTTCAAGCAGGTGAACTACGAAGAGATTTCCGCGGAGAATTTCATGCAGCTGTGGGAGGAATTTGACGATGAAGGCTTGGCTGAGCTTCTCAAGAGACCTGACATATCCGAATTGCCAGAGATTTTTCCTCTTGTCGATCCAATAAGAGGAAGAACTCTCGTTGAGTTTGATTTGGGCGATCCACTGTTCTTTGTTGTCTTCAATGTGAGAAACCCACAGAATCTGGAAAAACTGCGAAGTCTTTATCCAAAGCACTTCTCAGATAGAGGCAATATTGTGCCACTCTCCGGTACTCTCGTCGGTAAGGAACTGGTGAGAGGAAAAAAACAGGAGTATTTCTTGATAAAGGTGGACATGGGAGAAGGGATCATGGCAAGGGGCATTGTGCCAAAGTCTGTCAAAATCATGTCTGAACAGAACAGATTCGAGGAAAAGGTCAGCTCCATGCAGCAGCAAAAATGGGAAGACAAGATATCCCAGATGGTGCAGGAAAATGGTGTCATAAAAGAGAAGGCGCAAAAACCACAGCTGAAGAGCAGAACTGAACACAATGGGTCGGACTTTCTGCTGGCATTTCTGATGACCCTGATGGTTTTGGGTATCATACTGATCGCGTCGTATTTCTTTACACAATTCTGAGAATAACGATTCTTGAAAATTCAGTACAATCGTGTTCATAGGAGCTTGCCCTGTGAGAGGCTTTCTGATGTTGGACATGATCATCGGGCTTTTACTGATAAGCATAGTAGCGGCGATGGCGTTTTCAACTATTTCGCATCAAAGAATTCTTTTGCAAAAATCTTACGAAACAGATCTATCAAAACGCACTGCTGTCAATATTCTGGTAAGGAAGGTCATGAATGCCGAAATTCCCGAACAAGTGAACAGTTTTGACATACAATATGCAAGTGGTAAGATTGATTTGAAGTCCAGTGAGAAAATATATGTCTATCAGGTCGGAGATGATAGAAATTGACACTCAGAGCATCGGTTGGGACACTGTACGAACTGGGGTTGCGCAGAGGGGAAAGACTTCAGCTGAAGACAGCTTATTTGATGCTCGATGGAAGATGTCAGTTCAATTGTTTGTATTGCACACATGCGTTTCAATCCAGGACAGACCAGAAGTTTTTGAGTCGCGTAATCTGGGAGAAGGTTCAGACAGAGCAGATCACCGAATTAATAAGAACTAGTAACTTCAAGAGGGTTTGCATTCAGGCCGTTTCCTATAAAGGTTACCGCGAAGATCTTAGGCAACTTCTGAAAGAACTCCAAAAAACCAGTAAGGCTATCTCGGTCTCTGTTCGTGCACAGAACATGGATGAGGTGGCGGAGTATTTCGAGCTCGGTGCAGATAGAGTTAGTATTGCTTTAGATGTTGTGGGTGAAAAACTGTTTTCGAAAATCAGGGGCGGAAGTTTTCATCAAACATTGAAACTCCTTGAAAATTCCTCAGTTTTCTTCCCCAACAGGATCTCAACCCACATAATTGTTGGCATGGGTGAAACAGACGTGGAAGTTGTGAGGCTTATGAAAAAGATGTACTCGCTTGGCATTCGGGTGGCGCTGTTTGCCTTCATGCCCATGAAAGGCACTGTTTTGCACAACGCCGCCAGGCCATCTGTTGAGAGGTACAGAAAGATTCAACTGTCAAGGTATTTGATATTCACAGGCAGGGAAGATCTCATAGTTTTCAATGAAGATCATACGATTGGTTTCAAACAAATTCCAGACGATGCGAGCAATGCTCTTTTGACAAGCGGATGCCCAGATTGTTCAAGGCCATATTATAACGAAAGGCCTGGCGAACCACTTTACAACATACATTCACAAGAACTTCTCAAGGAAATGGAGTTGTTGCGGGAGGTGAAATGGTGAGGTTGCTGAGTTTTAGGGGAGGTATTCACCCTCCTGAGAAAAAGGAGCTGGCAAAAGAAGCCGGACTATCTTACCTTCAACTACCAGAGATCGCTTATGTGTTTCTCTCAAATCATGCAGGAGCACCTGCAAAGTGTGTTGTGAAGGAAAATGACCAAGTCAAAACCGGGCAGGTCATTGCAGAGCCAGGAGGTTTCATATCGGCGTATGTTCACTCGCCGCTAACCGGTGTTGTAAAAAAGGTAGACAAGATATACCACCCTATACAAGGTAGGCCGATGGAGGCAATAGTCATACAGAGGACCGCCGATGACGAGTGGCAGTATCTGGAGCATTCAGATTGGGAAAATCTTTCGAAGGAACAGCTTGTCGATGTGGTCAAAAGAGCCGGGATAGTTGGTCTTGGCGGAGCCATGTTTCCAACCCACGTCAAACTTTCTCCGCCAGCCGACAAGAAAATAGACACGTTCATTGTAAACGCCGCCGAGTGTGAACCTTATCTGACAGTCGACCACAGACTGATGCTCGAGAGAGCACAAGATCTGATCTTGGGTGTGAAGATAGTCATGAAGATACTACAAGTTCAAAAAGCTTACATCGGTATTGAATCGAACAAGGTCGATGCATACAACCAGTTGAAATCTATTTTGAACTCAGATCAGATCGAACTGAAGCTTTTGAAAACCAAATACCCGCAGGGAGCAGAAAAACAACTCATATACTCCATCACTGGCAGAAAGGTGCCTGTTGGCGGTCTTCCAATGGACGTTGGCGTTGTGGTTCAGAATGTGCAAACCGTTGTCGCGATAAAAGAAGCTGTGGTAGATAGAAAACCACTTGTTCAAAGAGGGATAACGATAAGCGGGGAAGGTGTAAACAAACCCATCAATGTTGTTGCCAGGATAGGCACCACCGTGGAAGAACTTTTGAAACACGCTGGAGGAATCAAAGAAGAGGCAGAAAGAGTGATTCTTGGCGGGCCAATGACTGGAATAGCCATAAACAGACTCGATATACCCATCATGAAAGGTACGAGCGGCATAACTGTATTGCTGAAGGAGAAAGAATATGTGCAGAAGTCATGCATCAGATGTAGCAAATGTGTATTTGCGTGTCCAATGGGATTGCAACCGTATTTGTTATATCTACTCGCAAACAAAAGAAGATATGACGATGCGGTCGAAGAAGGACTGTTCAGCTGCATAGAGTGTGGTTCATGTGCCTATGTTTGTCCTTCAAAGATAGACCACGTGCGAGCCATAAAGCTTGCTAAGAAGGTTTATCAAGCTTTGAGAGGTGGTAAAAAATGAAATTGATGGTCAAAGATGCACCTCACATAAGAAGTGAAGACTCAGTAAGGAGCATTATGATCGATGTCCTGATAGCCCTTGCACCGGCTGTCGCTGGAGCTGCTTTGTTTTTTGGCTGGTACGTGCTCTTCTTGTGCATTTTTGGTGCTTTCATTGCCGAGATGATAGAGTGGTTCATAGTCAAAGTTCTCAGAAAGCAGAAGGAGTTTGTGCCAGACTTCAGTGCTGCGGTTACAGGCCTGTTGCTTGCCATGAACCTTCCACCAACGGCTCCTTGGTGGCTTTTGTTGATTGGTATACTGGTGGCAATTGGTGTGGCAAAACAGGCTTTCGGGGGAATTGGTCAAAACATATTCAACCCTGCGTTGGTTGGAAGGGTCTTTCTTTTGATTTCTTTTCCGACGTTGATGACAAGATGGATCAACCCGCTCATGTCTTTTTCAAAATCTCCATGGGACGTTTTGACATCGGCAACACCACTTGGTACTTTGAAACAGCAGGGTTTGACACAGGCTCTGAGCAAGTTTAGTTACAAAGATCTCTTCTTTGGAAACATAGGCGGATGTATAGGCGAAACAAGTGTACTGTTGTTGATAATTGGGTTTGCCTATCTTCTGTACAAAGGAAGGGTCAGTCCCATCATTCCCTTGTCTTATATAGGAACAGTCTTTCTCTTCTCAGGCTTGTTCTATCTCATAAATGCCGACAAATTCGGCACACCGTTGTTTCATATCCTGAGCGGCGGCCTTTTCCTGGGCGCGCTGTTCATGGCTACCGACATGGTCACAAGTCCAATGACTATCAAGGGTCAAGCAGTTTTTGGCTTGGGATGCGGACTTATCACGATGATCATAAGATACTTCGCGGGCTACCCGGAAGGTGTGTCTTTGGCAATACTTTTGATGAATGCCTTGACTCCGCTGATAGATCGTGCCTTCAAACCGAAGATCTTTGGTGAGGTGAAATCATGAAAGATTATGTGAAAACCGGATTTGTCCTGCTTGTTTACTGCGCTATAGCTGGTTTTGCGCTTGGTTTGGTGTACACAATCACTAAGGATCGAATAGCGGTAACAGAACTTGGAAAGAAATTCGAGGCTATAGAGGCAGTTATGAAAAACGAACAAGGAGAGTATATTGTACCTTTGGAAAAGGTCAAATCAGTTGTCGCACAGACAAAAGATGAGGCAAAGGTAGTTTTTCAGGACAGCAATGGCAAAGTCTACTCGCCGGTATATCGATTTGACTCGCAGATGGGAACGGTTTATGTGCTGAGCGGCTCGGCTGTAGGTTATGGTGGTGCGGTTTCTGTTGTAGCAAGCTTTGTCAAAAAGCCCGAAGGTTTTATGCTTTTTTCGATTCGTGTGACAGATTATTCACAGGAGACACCGGGGCTTGGCGCGAGAATAGGTGAAGAGGATATTCAAAAGAGGTTCTACCCGATCGAACCATCTGCCCTTGAAAATGGTCTTCGAGTTGATAAAGATGCCGGTCTGTCGAGTCTATCACCTGAAGAGGCAAAGGAAAAAGGGATTGTCAAGGTCAGTGACGTGATGACCGGCGCGACCATAACTCCAAGAGCAGTTGCAAATGCAATCAATGCCATGCTCACCTACCTGAAGTCGGGGGTGAAATGATGAACAATCTGAAGGAATTCACAAAGGGTTTCTTCAAAGAAAATCCCACATATGTTCAGGTACTTGGAATGTGTCCCACCCTGGCAGTTACTACAAGTGCGATCAACGGGCTTGGAATGGGACTTGCCGCGACAACTGTGTTGGCATTGTCGAATGCGGTCATCTCTTCTATTAGGAAAGGTGTCCCGAAGAATCTCAGAATCCCGATATTCATAACTGTTATAGCGACCTTTGGCACCATTCTTGATCTGTTGATGCACGCCTTCATCTACGATCTGTGGAAGACACTTGGACTGTTCATTCCCTTGATAGCGGTTAACTGCATAATCATGGGGCGTGCCGAAGCCTTTGCTTCCAAGAACAATGTGTGGGCATCCTTTCTGGACGGTCTTGGTGTTGGTCTGGGATTCACTGGGTCACTGGTTCTTCTGGGCAGCATCAGAGAGATTCTTGGTAACGGAACGATCTTTGGATTGCATCTGTGGGGTAAGGCCTTCAACATCTTTGCGATGATACTGCCCCCCGGTGGTTATATGACTCTTGGACTTTTGGCTGCGCTTTTCTCTTTCATAGGAATGAAGCGTAAACAAAGAGGTGAACAGAAATGAGAGTCTTTTTAATACTCTTTTCTGCCTTGTTAGTCAACAACTATGTGTTCATAAGATTTCTGGGCATCTGTCCATTTCTTGGCGTTTCGAAGAAAATGGATACGGCCGTGGGGATGGGATTTGCTGCGACATTTGTGCTTGTCATGTCGTCGGTGATAACATGGCTCGTGAACAAATTGCTTGTGGTTATGGGACTAAGTTTTTTGCAAATTGTGGTCTTCATACTTGTGATAGCGACCTTTGTTCAATTTGTCGAATTCTTTTTGAAAAAGAACAGTCCCGGACTTTATGAGGCACTTGGGATCTATCTACCGCTCATCACTACCAACTGTATTATCCTCGGTGTTGCCCTGTTAAACGCACAGGCGAATTATTCACTGCTTGAGGCTGTTTTTCATGCACTCGGTGCTGGCCTTGGATTTTTGCTCGCACTGGTGATCTTCGCTGGTGTAAGAGAAAGACTTGAACTCTATGATTTACCTAAGCCGTTCGAAGGGCTTCCGATCGCGCTCATATTGGCTTCCATAATCTCGATGGCTTTCATGGGTTTCCAGGGCTTGATAAAACTGTGAGGTGATAGAATGACAGTGCTTTATTCCACATTGCTGCTGACCGTTCTTGGCTTTGCCTTTGGTGCTTTTTTGGCATATTCGGCGAAGAAATTCGAGGTGAAGGAAGATCCAAGAGTTGAGATGATCAAACAGGTTTTGTCTGGTGCCAACTGCGGCGCCTGTGGTTATGCTGGCTGTGAGGCTTATGCGAAGGCAGTGGTTGCAGGTAAAGCATCATACGATCTGTGCATACCTGGTAGGCCATCTGGAGTGGCAGATAAGATAAAGGAGATCATGCAAAAGAATGCGTCCAATTGAAATCTTCGCTCTCTCTTTTTTCGGAAAGCTCTCTGTTGAACAGATCGAGCGTATCATTTCTGATTCTCTCTCCATTGATGAAATTCTCAGTGCTAACTTTATGGAAGGTTATGAGAAATTCAAGGCGCATTACGATGAAGACTTTCTGAATGATCAGCAAAGAAGGGCCCAAGAGATTGGAGCAAGGATAATAGATTTTTGGAGTGAAGAGTATCCTGAACTGTTGAGGCAATCAATTTCTCCACCGGCTGTTTTGTTCTGCCTTGGTAATACACAATTGCTCAAGAAGAATTGCGTGGCAGTTGTTGGTACAAGACGCGCGACTAACTACGGGAAATTGGTAACGAAGAAGATCGTGCCGGATCTTGCTCGCTCGGGGCTTGTAATAGTCAGTGGTATGGCCTTTGGAATCGATAGCATCGCGCATCAGATTGCAATCGAAAGCGATGGTGGGACAATAGCAGTACTTGGTACTGGCGTCGATGTGTGTTATCCGGCTTCGAACAGAAAACTCTACGAAAAGATAATCGAAGATGGCTGTATCGTGAGCGAGTATCCTCTTGGTACTAAGGCCGCTAAACATAACTTCCCAGCAAGGAACAGGATCATCGCCGGTCTGTGCAGAGCTACAATTGTCACCGAAGCGCCTGTTGAAAGTGGCGCTCTGATCACTGCGAGGATCGCTGCCGAGATGGGTAGAGATGTTTTTGCTGTGCCAGGTGATATAGATAGGCAGACGAGTCAGGGTTGCAACTGGCTCTTGAAGATGGGAGCAATACCACTGACCGATTCATCTCAGATTTTGGAATACTACGGTATATCATCCTCAAAACAAGAAAAACAAGATGATTTCTTGCAGATTTTCAGTCAAGGGCCATTGTTGGCAGAGCAAATTGCTGAAAAACTCGATTTGGAGCTTTCCGAAGTTTTGTCAAAGCTCACAGAATACGAGTTGAACGGCTTGATAATGAAATTCCCATCGGGGCATTACAATAAAGTTTAGAGGAGGGAATCCTGTGAAAATACTGGTTGTTAACTGTGGTAGCTCATCGGTGAAATACCAATTTGTCGATATGAAAACAGAAAAGGTTCTGTGTAAGGGACTCGCAGAAAGAGTCGGCATCGAAGGCAGCAGATTGGTTCACAGAGTCAATGCCGACAAACACGTGATTGAAAAACCAATGAAAGATCACGAGGAAGCCTTGAAGCTGATACTCGAAGTTCTGCTCGACCCAGAGATAGGTGTCATCAAAGACCTGTCTGAGATTAGTGCTGTGGGTCACAGAGTTGTGCACGGTGCGGAAAGATTTGCGAGCTCTGTGCTGATTGATGATGAAGTGATGAGGGTCTTAGAAGAGAATGTTCATCTGGCACCTTTACACAACCCACCAAACATAATGGGAATTCGTGCAGTTCAGAAACTGCTTCCGAACGTTCCAAACGTGGGCGTCTTTGATACTGCATTCCACCAATCTATGCCCAAGAAGGCCTTTTTATATCCCATACCCTATGAGTTTTACGAGAAATACAGAATCAGGAGATACGGTTTTCATGGCACAAGTCACAGGTATGTTTCAAGAAGGGCAGCGGAAATACTTTCAAGAGACTACTACGATTTCAAAGTGATAACATGCCACTTAGGTAATGGAGCGTCGATAGCTGCCGTCAGGCATGGCAAGTCTGTGGATACCTCAATGGGCTTTACACCACTCGAAGGTGTCGTGATGGGTACAAGATCTGGCGACATAGATCCTGCAATAGTCATATACATGCAGCAGAATCTTGGACTGCCTGTTGACAAAGTCTACGATACACTCAACAAGAAAAGTGGAATGCTTGGATTGTCACAAGTGAGTTCAGATATGAGAGATATCGAAGAAGCCGCTTTTTCTGGGAATGAGATGGCTCAAATGGCACTCGACATCTACGTGTACAGAATAGCAAAGTACATAGGTGCCTATGCCGCAGCTATGAACGGTGTGGACGCGATAGTTTTCACGGCGGGTGTCGGCGAGAATTCACCTTATGTGCGCGAAAAGGTTTGCGAATACCTTGGATTTCTCGGTGTGAAGCTTGACAAGAACCTTAACCAAGTGAAAGGAACGGAAAGAGTTATCAGCACACCAGATTCAAAGGTCGCAGTATTGATAGTACCAACGGATGAAGAACTCGTGATTGCAAGAGATACAAAGCAGATAGTTGAGAGTGGCATAAAAGAGCTCAAACTGTTTTGAGAGTTATCGGGGGCTCGACAATCATTCCGATGCCCCCGTTTTTCACACCCTTCATGAGAATGAACTGCGCGTTTGATTTTTCACTCCCATATATCGGGACCAGCCTTTTTGGTTGAAGCCTTCTTTTTGTGAATTCTGTCATCCAGAAACTGAAATGCATAGGTGGCAGAATATACACAAAAATGCCCCTGTTTCTCAAAAGGAAAGCCGTTGCATCGATGAATTCAATCGCAGTCTGAAAATCGGCCGTTCTGGTTGTTCGTCTTAGCGGATCGGGGCTTGGTATGTTTGTCAAATGGTGTGGTGGATTTGCTATCACCATATCGAAGGATTCGGCATGAAAAAAACCCCGCACCTGAGCACAGGTGATATTGTGAATGGTTATGTTCTTCAAATTGTTCGCTTGTACCGTTTGCTGTGCAAGTTTGAAGAGATTTTCGTCCTTTTCTATCGCGGTGACCTCAATTGGATATCTCAGGGCAAGATATGCCGAGACTGCCGCGGTCGCACATCCAAGTTCCAAAACCTTCTTATGCGATTTAGAAGGCCTTGAATACCAAGCCAACAACGTCGTCGCGTGCGTCGGGCGGTAGGATTTACCGGCATCTGGTAACTTGACATCCCTGAGGAGATTTTCATCAAACTCACATGCTGGAAATTTCCGATCTGCCAACCTTGATTACCTCTCCAAGAATCTTGGTCTTCAAAAACCTCACCCTTGAATCTTTTGCGTACAGGGCGGTCGAGGAAGATATCTCATTTGCAAAACTGTCAAGGATCGAATAGCCGGACAAATTGAATGCTACATCTCCGTTTATCTGTGTGCTTCTCAGCCTCAGTATTGAATAATCCTGTACCTGTGCGCATTTATTTGCTGAAATCCAGCTGTCGATCAATTCAACAACTGAGAAATTGCTGATCAGAATGGTGTTGTCATTCGAATACAGTGAAGTTGCATAGAGCCTCCCCTGGGAGAAATTGGAAACATTCAGATGATTTATCTTTGAATTCGTCACCAGAAATTTACCAACGTTCTTAATAACCAGCTTTCCCACTTCACATGAGTAGATCCATACCTTTTCTGCGTTTGTCAGCTCCAACTCATTTGTCTTCACATTTTTGAATGAGATCGCGGCTGCGCGTGTCACCGAGAAAGCAGTTTTTGAAAGGTCAAGATCTGAAAACCAAGAAATCGAGGAACCAGAGATTGACAAATTGACATCCAACCTTGCACCGATCGCTGCAAATCTCCCCTCATCTGCTATGGTCAATCTACCCTGCCCCGTGATCCTTGTACCTGGCTCCGCTATAAGAGTGCCCTTCACCGTTATCTCGCAACCCTGCGGGATCTTCAACGTGGCGTTCTGCCTCAGGACAACTGTTTCCGAGGAAGGTATGACCAATTTGCCAAAGATAGTGTATTCTGCAGATGCCAATAGACCACTGTTCAGTGTAATCAAATTCATGGTGGTGACTCTGTCGAGTTTCTTGTTGACGTAATTAAGCACCGGAAAACTCTCGTTTCCTGCACCGTCAACATCACAGACAAAGTAGAAATCCCTGTCGAAAAGATCTTGCTTGAAATCTACCTGTTTTAACTCGCTGTTTTCCATGAAATAGGCCCGATGAGTTCTATTTGAAACAACTCTACCAAGATTGACCATTGGGGGAGCTGGAATTTGTGAAACAACGGTGAATCTATAGGTTCTATCAACAACATTTGAGCCGCTGTCTTTGCAAGTGATCCTCAGCCTATGCTCCCCAGAGTGAAGTAAGAATGCATCGATGACAATTGATCCATTTTTGAATCCATCGAAAACTCTTCCATCCAAATAGGTCCTGATCGTCAATTTGCTTGCCTCGTCCCAATCATCTGACAAAGACACAGGGAATGTGATTTTCTCGGCTGGTACATAACTGGGAATATTTACAGTCATCTTAGGAGGGAGGTCCTTGTTTGCATTGATCTTCAATGTTATGGGTTCCTTTTCTTGTCCATTTGTGATGGGTACAAGTTTTACCAATGCGTCCGTGTTCTTCTGCCATGGTATTCTGATATCCGCGGCGTTAACGGTGAAGTTAATCTGATCGATTGTAATCTTCACAGAATCATAAGTCTCCAAGCCTTTTATCACAAGGTTTGCGCTCTCAAAATAATAGCTCACCGTCGCAAAGAGTGAGGTACATAGCAATGCAAGGGCAAGAACAAATCTATTCACACTCGAGTTCCTCCTCGATCATCTGCTTTCTAAACATTCTTGCGTACATTCCATCGAGTTCGATCAACTGCTCATGATCACCTTTTTCCACTATCTTGCCTTCATCAAGAACGATTATCATATCTGCATCTTTTAGCACCTTGAGCCTATGAGTGATGACGATCATAGTCTTTTCTCTGTAGTTCTTTCTCAAAGCGCCAATGATCTTCTCCTCTGTCTCTGGATCTACTGCGGACAAACAGTCGTCGAATATCAAAACATCTCTTTCTGTGTAAAGTGCTCTGGCTATCGTCACTCTCTGCTTCTGTCCACCTGAGAGCGTCACGCCTCTTTCACCAACAACCGTCTTGTAACCATCAGAGAACTTTTCTATCTCATCGTGAACAGATGCGAGTTTTGCATACCGAACTACCTTTTCAAAATCGATCTTCTGCTGTGCGAAGGCAATATTCCTTTGGACCTGATCCGAGAACAAAAAAGATTCCTGAGGCACAAAGGCGATTAGCTTTCTGATGTTTTCAGACGATATGTCATTTATATCAACGCCATTGATGAATATTCTTCCTCTTTCAACAGGATAGAGTTTGGCAAGAAGTCTCACCAGCGTCGATTTGCCACTTCCAACAGTGCCAACTATACCGACCATATCACCTCTGTTGAAGGAGAAACTCACATTCTTGAGTACGTCTCTCTCTGTTCCTGGATAGCGATAGGTCAGATTCTTGAATTCGACGTGCTCGATCTTTTCTATTTCAACAGGATCTTTCGGATCCTGAACCTGAGGTGTTTCATTGACTATCTGCATCAATCTCTGGTATGACGCTCTACCGCGCTGAATCATGTTCAGAACCCAACCCAGGGCCATCATAGGCCATGTGAGCATACCCAAGTATGAATTGAACGCGATGAACTCACCGAGTGTAACCGTGCCGTTTATAACCATCTTGCCGCCGAAACTGAGCGCGAGTATCTGCGATGAAGCGGCAAAAAAGGTCATTAAAGGAAAAAACAGCGACGAAACCCTTGCAAGAGACATCGCGCTTTGATAATTCCTCTGAGATCTCTCGTTGAACAACTGGTGAATTCTATCGTTGGCAGAGAATGATTTTACTATCCTGACTCCGGAAACGGTCTCTTCAGTTAATTCGCTCAAAGACGAGTATTCTCTTTGAACCTCCCTGAATCTTCTGTGGATCATCCTGCCGAAAAACAACGCCACAAATGCCAGCCCTGGCAGAGGTATGCAGGAAAGCCATGTCAGGCGCCAACTGACGGTCGAACCCATGAAAAACACTGTCATGATGGCCATGAATGTTGCATCGACCGACATGACAACACCCTGCGCCAATGCCATTCTCACAGCCTGTAGATCGTTGGTGAGTTTCGCCATGAGATCTCCACTTCGATTCTGGTCAAAATAACCGGGCGTAAGAGACATGAGTTTTTCGAAAAGGAAGTTCCTTGAAACATATTCAAACCTTCTGGAAGCACCTATGATGAAGTATCTCCAGAAGAATCTCAAAATAGCCATTCCAAGGGCTATTCCCATTATCCAGCTTATCATCAGCCAGATGTATTTCTGATCGGGATTCGGCAACTTGAGATGATCCACTACCTGACCGATGAGCTTGGGAACAAAAAGCTGTGAAAGGTCAACCAAGACAAGCACAAGGATACCGAGCACATATCTGTACCAGTACTTTTTCAGAAAGTCCTTTATCACCTATTCCACCTTCTTACGAATTTTCCAATTCTGCTGATGCCTTCTTTCAGTAGATCTTCGGAAGTGGCAAAAGAAAGTCTTACAAAACCCTGAGCGTTGAAGGCAGATCCGGGCACGAGGGCAACATGCAGATCGTTCAGTAAACCCATGCAGAACTTCACATCGTCCCTTTCAAATTCCCTGACATCTATCAGGACATAGAAAGCGCCTTTAGGCCTGACGTAACTCAGGTTCAGGTCGTTCAAGATCGAGCAAACCATATCTCTTCTTTCCCTGAATCTTTCTTTCATGTAGGTGGTGTCAACATCAAAAGCCCTCAGTGCGGCATACTGGGTTATACTGTTTATATTCGAAGTCAAATGTCCTTGAATTTTCGCTGCCGCTCTGGCTATCTCAACTGGAGCGACTGAATACCCTATTCTCCATCCCGTCATCGAGTGAGATTTCGAAAAGGCATCCACAAGAACGGTCCTGTCGCCCTTAGATATACTGTAAAGGGAAATATGTTCTTTGTCATACACGAGTGGCTCGTAGACTTCATCGCTTATGATCAAAAGGTCGTGTTTTTTGGCAATCTGGTATATCCCATTCAATGTGTCTTCGTCGTAAACCGCGCCGGTGGGGTTGTTTGGGCTGTTGACTATTATCGCTTTTGTTGCTTTGCTGATTGCCCCTTCTATGTCGTCTAAACTCGGCACAAATTCCTTTTCCATCTGCGCCTTCACGTGAACTGCCTTACCACCCAAAAGTAGAACCATGGGCTCGTAACTAACCCAGCACGGGTCGATGATAATGACTTCGTCGTTTTGTCCCACCACACTCGCAAGTGCATTGAAAATCGCTTGTTTTCCGCCGTTACTCACGACTACTTGACCTGCACCGCATGGAACTTTGAATCTCTCTGAGACGTACCTGGCAATCTTATCGCGTAATTCTGGGATGCCAGAAGAATCTGTGTACTTCGTGAATCCCATTTTGAGCGCTTCTATAGCGGCTTGCACTATCTGATCCGGTGTTGGAAAATCGGGCTCACCAGCCGTCAGATTCACAACATCGATGCCCTTCTTCTTGAGTTCCTGTGCGAGTGCGTTTACCTCAAGCGTTTTTGATGCGGGTATCGAAGATACATTCGCCGAGATTTGCATTGCCAAGACCTCCTGTACTTATCGTCATGACAAGTGATATTATACATCATGGGGGTGAACCAGCTTGCTATCCTTTGAGCAGTTAATGGAAAATACGAATCAGCATCTCTGGCTTTTGTTGGAAAGTTGGTACGTTGTGATACCCATCTGCATCTTTTTGATCTTCGCTGCGAGATTTGTGGAGAAAGTTTCGGTTAGCCTGTTTGGCTTTCTTTTAGGTGGTTTCGTGGTTTATCCCATCATCTACGACAGGTTTGAACAATTTCGCCAATGGGTGAATGAATCACAAATAACTCAGTATGTAGCGTTTTTCGTCATAGGAGTACTGTGCGCAATAGCCTTGTACGTGCTTTTCAAAGTTTTCGTCTTTCTGGTGGGCTTTTTTGCCGCTGCCGGAGTGATCTATTATCTACTGGATTTTGTGATCAAGAGATTTGAGATCCTTCCAAAGATGAATGAATTTGTACAGCAGAACTGGTTTGTCATACTGCTTGGCATCTGTGCCGCTTTTGGGGTTTTCGCCGGTCTATTTGCCATGAGAAAGAGTTCATCGGTCATCGCGACGCTGAGTCTGTTAGCGGCATCGGTGATTCTCTCAATTGAAGTGATCGGTTGGGTCTATTTTGTGAGCTCAAAAGATCAAGAAAAAACCACCGCGCTCTTTTCAAGCACGGCTGGCCTTGTCGTCTTGCTCACACTATCGTTGGTCATCTTCGCATTTGGTATCTACTTCAACTTCTCAAGAAAGCGCAAACGACAGAAAGATGAAACAGATTAATCTTGCTGGATGAGAAGCACTCTGAAAACCCCGGCACTGGAGAGTTTCTTTGCCAGTTCTTCATCCTGAACAACATATACCTTGTACGGATCAATCTTCTGAGGTGCTTCATTGATCTGTAGCGCATATGGGTCATTTTTCAGTACATACTGTGCCTGGCTTTCATTCACGTGAATTATCTTATACTCGCCTTTGAAGTCATCCTTTTTCTTCATGTACTGCTGGAAATCTTCGGTCAATTCCTGATACACATATTTGAGTACCTGCGCGAAGGTCTGTGCCGGTGCATATCCGGGCAGATAAGTCAAAGGTGTCGCCTGGTCTGTGAAAAACCAGGTAACTGGTACACTGTTCACCTGAAAGGCAGAGAAAAGCTCAGAGTAACTCATCGGTTTACCGAATGCGGTGGTCTTCTTATTGTAATCAAACATCGCTTCGGCAAAGATATAATTTGCGAGTATCAGTTCTTTCACTGTTCTGTCGGTCAATGTCTCATTCTTGAGTTTTGCACAGTAAGGACAGGTCTGTGTGGTGAAAACTATGGCAAGCTTTTTCTGCTCTATTCTTGACAGATTCACGGCCACCTCAAGATCTGTGAGAAGAATAGATTGTGCCATCACAAACACAGCGAGAATTAAACCAGCAAAGACACCGACTTTTCTCATTCGATCACCTCTCTACACGAAAAGTTTTCCCACAAGCACCAAAAATCCTATTGCAAAGAGTAGTACTGCGGAAAGATACTTGAGAATTTGCTCGAAAAGTGGTTTTTTGAAACTGACCTTTGTGAAAACTTTTGCGACTATTCCACCGATGGACAAAAATGGAATGGATATTCCAAGAGAATAGACAAAGAGCATCAAACCGCCTTTCAAAGCACTGCCTTTTGTGGAAGCCAGCACCAATATCGACGCAAGGACAGGACTCGCGCATGGTATCCATACAAGACCTATTCCAACACCTATGGCTAAACCTGAGACAAAACCGCCAGATTTGAAACGATACAAGTTGAAGGATCTGATTTTGAAAATCTGAACCTGAAACAGAAAAAGAACCGCCATCAAAAGTATCAGAGATCCCGCCACATACCGCATGATCAAACGATCCATCAGAATGCCAATTGAACCTGACATGGCTCCCAAAACCGAGAAGGTCGCCGATAGACCAACAAAGAACCCCAGAATTCTATAAATAGATCTCATACCTTTTTCTGAGACCAACAGGGCTATGAACGATGGAATCAATGGTATTGCACAGGGGCTGAAGAAGGAAATTATGCCATGGACAAGAGCTGTTAGAATATCGACTTGGGTCAACGTTATTGCCATAGGAACCCTCCAAATTTAGACTTTCTTTGTCTACATTATATCACATGTGTTTTTTAAAACAACACAAAGACTATGAGTGTCTAAAAAATGGTTGCTGTGGTAATATAGTACAAGAAAACGTCGGATGGAGGTGGAATTCATGAAGAAGGTTCTTTTGGTGGTCGTCTTAACACTTGCTGCTTTTGTTTATGCGCAGAGTTTTTCTGATGTTCCGGTTAATCATTGGGCTTACGAAGCCGTGACTACACTTTCCAAATTGGGGATAATTTCAGGGATGCCCGATGGAACTTTCCAGGGTAACAACCCAATGACGCGCTATCAAGTTGCCGTGGCACTGAAAAAACTTATGGACTATCTGACTCAGCAGATCGAAAAGACGACATCTGCGAGTGATCTTCAAAATGTCATCAAAAGACTTTCCACGATTGAGGATCTTGTCAGTACTGCGATGACAAAGGTTCAAAAGAATAGCGAGCAAATCGCCGCGAGTGATCAGACATTGCAGACGGTCCTTGCCGAAATTTCCAATTTGAAGGCAACGATCGTAGACATCGCTCAGGTGAAAAGGGATATGCCAACGATGATCGCAGCATCTGAGAATAAGATGATGACGATGTACAACCAGCTTTCAGCGAAGGTTTCTGCTGTTGAAAAGAGCGTCTCAGACCTTCAGGCTCAAATCTCATCACAGGTGCTCGCACAGTTGAAGGGTAATATAGACGCCATCAACGCAAATGTATCGTCCATTTCTGGCAAAGTTGATTCGTTGTCAGCGAGAATTGACGCCGTTGCAAAATCAGTGGACCAGGTCAAAGTAGATGCAGCGGCCTTGAGTAAAAGAGTCGATGCCGTTGAAAGCAACATACAAACACTCCTCACACTGAGAAAGAGCTTCACTGATCTTGAGGCAAGGGTCGCCACACTTGAGTCAAAACTCGCAAGTGATGTCGATTCTCTGAAAAAGGCACTCACCACAACTTCAAATCAACTCGATGCGAGGTTGTCATTGGTTGAGGGCCAGGTTGCATCGCTCGCAACAGATGTTGAAAAGCTCAAGAAAGACGTGGCAGATGCGACACAAGCTGCGAAAAAGGTATCAGTTCTCGAAGGAAATGTCGGTACACTCGCAGGACAGGTTGTTTCTTTGAATCAAAAGGTTTCTCAAAATGAACAGGACATAGCAGCTGTCAAAAAGACCGTCGACGGCAAACCATGGAAAACAGATATAGAAGCTGCTACCGTTGAGTTCTCAAAGAAGATAGACGATGTCTATAACTTCGCTTTGATAGGAATCCTTGTTGGAGCGGTTGGAGCCGTTCTCGGAGTACTTGGAATGATGATGCCGTAAGTTTGACACATCTTTCTGAAATACATTAAAATAATAAGGACCCTTTTGGGTCCTTATTTTGTGGTTTGTCATCTGTAAAGCAACCTGTTTTCACAGATAACCCCAATTTGTAGTACTATTCTTGCAGGGGGTGTTTTTGTGTTTGTCAAGGACGTCATGACCATTCAGGTAGTGACTGTTTCACCAGAGGCGTCATTCTCTGAAGCGATGGAGATCATAAGACAAAAAGGCATAAGAAGACTACCTGTTGTCAAGGACCAGAGAGTTGTTGGTATCATCACAGAAAAGGACTTGCTGTCTGCCTCGCCTTCTCAAGCGACCACCCTCGATGTCTGGGAACTTACAACGCTCTTAAGCAAGCTGAAAGTGAAACAGATTATGAGAAAGGATGTTGTTCATGTTCACCCAAACACACCGATAGAGGATGCGGCAAAGATCATGTCGGATAAAAAGATAGGCTCGCTTGTGGTTCTTGAGGAAGAAAGATTAGTGGGCATAATCACAGAGTCGGATATTTTCAAAGTTTTCATCAACATGCTTGGCGCACGTGAGAAAGGTATAAGGTATGTCTTTCGCGTACAGAATGTGCCCGGCATTCTATCAAAGATACTGTATCTGATGTATCAATGCGGTGGAGATTTGATCTCCGTCACTACTTACGAAAAATCACAAGAAGAATACAGCGTTGTTATCAAGGTGAGAGATCTAAAAAGGCAGGACTTTGAAAGGAAATTCCTCGAAGGCATACCTTCTGCCTCAATAGTCGATGTTAAAGAATAATAAGGGGGCAAAAGCCCCCTTTTGTCATTGAATTGGTCTCAACGTGGTATTGATCGAGACAGTCTTCTTGTCCACCTTGAGAGTTATCACTTCGGCGTAGTAACCACCTTTGATGAGCACCAACTGATATGTTCCGTAGTCAAGATCAAGTTTGAGTGGTGTGACACCTTTGAGATAACCGTTTATATAGATCAGTGCATTGCTCGGCGAAGAGTTTATGCTGACAGTTCCAACCTTCTGTATGGGTTGAAGCGTCAGGGTGACTGTCTTTGTTTCGTTAGGTGACACCTGAACATTCACCGAGGCGTCTTCATAGTCTGTCAAGGTTGCCACAACTTGATGCACGACATTCGCGTCGACCTCTACTCTCAAACCACCTGAAGGAGCTGTGCCCCAGTAACTTCCATCGATGTAGATCGCCGCGCCAACAGGGTTGGTGAAGATGTTCAAAATACCATTTCTGACTATTGGAATGAGTGTGATATCGACTCTTTTTGTCTCTCCAGAACCAATGTTCACGTTTACACTGGTCTCCTGATAGTTTGCAAGTTGAGCGATGATCGTGTGCATACCTGGATCGACCTGAATGCTCAGCCCACCGCTTTGGGATACTCCAACGTAGTTCCCATCAACATATACAGTCGCACCAACTGGATTGGTGAAGATATTCAAAGTACCCTTTCTGATTATTGGAATCAGAGTGAGATCAACCCTTCTGACTTCACCCGGATCGACGGTGATTATTGAAGAGGCGTCCTGATAATTCGAAAGTCTTGCTGTTATGGTGTATGTGCCAGGGGCGACGTTGAGATTCAAACCGGATGGTGGCGCTGTGCCTCTGTACTGGTTATTAACGTAAATCGAAGCTCCACTTGGCACCGTGAAGATATTCAGCGTTGCCTGTTCTGGATTGAGTTTCAAATTGATAGATCTTGTTTCACCCGCTGCAACACTGAAACTCTGCTGAGCTGGAACATAGCCAGCCTTTGTTGCCAGAACCGTGTGCTGTCCAGGTTGCACCTCAACCTGAATTGG
>ERZ795046.193-NODE-193-length-78522-cov-12.841220_pt1 | contig 78522 bp, 77 predicted proteins | sample MGYA00375130_ERZ795046 | MGnify/ENA primary metagenome ERZ795046 (study PRJEB30175, sample SAMN05720202) | activated sludge metagenome | isolation source: anaerobic digester from wastewater treatment plant | place: Japan | collected 2015-05-15 ... | reverse complement strand
TGATTCAAAATCTGCTTAAGGGCCTTTTCAAGGCTTTTGTGGTCATTGTTTTTGTAGAACAGTGCACCATTTGTCAATTTGAGCAATAATCCATCGATGTCAACACTCAGTATAGGTTTGCCGGATGCCATGTAATCAAGCACTTTGTAAGAACTCACAGCAGGATTTGTCATCTGAGTCTGAGAGAGTGTGAACAACAGTACATCGCTCTTTGAAAACAGGTAGGGTACACAATCCTTGGGCACAGAGTCAAAGAAAAAGACATTGTCTTTCGCTATCGCCTTCACCTGTGACAGGTATTCCTTATGTGACGGCCCTATGAACAGAAAAGCAAAGTGTCTAAGCAAGTGTTCGTCGATTTGGTTGATTAGTTCGATGAATTCCCTTATACCGTTGTGTGGGACAATGGAACCTGCATAGATAATTCTCACCTTCTGAGGTGTTCTTGAAAAGATCTCATCGACCTTCCCACAAGGCTTAGAATCGGTGAACATTTCAAGATCAACGCCGTTGGGAATGTATATACAGTTCATGTGCTGGAAACCAAGTCGCTTGAAATGGGTTGATAGATCTGGTACAAGACTGATTATGGCAGATGATTTTGGATAATATTTCTTGCACATATATGTGAAGAATTTTGCGACAGGATGTGCATAACTCATCATTCCAAGAGAAACAAGATCGTCAGGCCATGTATCTCTTATCTCTATTACAAACTTCCCCTTCTTTTTCTTACAGTAATACCAACCAAGACTCCAGGCGAAAGGGTGAGGAGAGGAAGATATGACGACATCGTAATCGTTGTGTAAGATGGTCGTTCTACCGTTTTTGAGATAATCATAGCAAGAAAGAAATCTTGCCAAGGAATTGGCAGAGTATTTTCTTGTTTTTATGACAAAGAATTCGACTCCTTCAACTTCGAAGTGCACATTGTAGCTCTCACTCCATCGTTTGCTGTTGAGGTGCGAAAAATCTCCCACATATATGTGTACACTGTGCCCGTCACTTACAAACCTTTTTGCGAGTTCAAAATGTCTGGTCTCTGAACTCCCAATTTCAGGTAAACTCGCGTAATGGTTGAGAATAGCTATCCTCAATCTCTAACCCCTTTCCTCAACATGCAACTTGCAAAAGATTTTCACTCAGGTATAATATATCTCTGGAGGCGTGTCCGAATTGGCTAAGGAGCCGGTCTTGAAAATCGGTGGTGGTGAAGCCACCTTGTGGGTTCGAGTCCCACCGCCTCCGCCACATCAATCCTACCATGGGAGGTCTTAAGATGCCACTTGTTAGCAGCAAGGAAATGTTCAAAAAGGCCTATGGAAAATATGCTATAGGTGCTTTCAATGTGAACAACATGGAGATACTTCAAGGGGTTATCGAAGCTGCAAAAGAGGAAAAATCACCGCTGATTCTTCAGATATCGGCAGGCGCGCGCAAGTACGCAAAGCAGGTCTATCTGATGAAGCTGATTGAGGCAGCTGTTCAAGATGCACCAGAAATCCCGATTTGTGTTCATCTGGATCATGGCGATTCCTTCGAATTGTGCAAGGCTGTCATTGATGCTGGTTTTACTTCTGTTATGATCGATGGATCGCACTTGCCATTCGAGGAGAATGTAAAGTTGACAAAGCAGGTGGTTGATTACGCACATCCTCGTGGCGTAGTCGTGGAAGGTGAATTGGGAAGGCTTGTTGGTATTGAAGAGCATGTGGTTGTAAGTGAAAAAGAAGCGAGTTACACAGATCCAGATAAAGCCGTTGAATTTGTTGAGAGGACAGGAGTGGACTCACTTGCAATTGCAATAGGCACAAGCCACGGAGCATACAAATTCAAAGGTGAGCCAAAACTTGATTTTGATAGACTTTCACAAATAGCAAAAAGACTCCCTGGTTTTCCGCTTGTGCTGCACGGTGCATCGAGTGTTCTGCAAGATCTGGTTGAAAAAGCCAACAAATACGGTGGAAAACTTTCAGGAGCGCAGGGTGTACCGGAACAAATGATACGCAAAGCAACGACTATGGGGATATGCAAAGTCAACATTGACACCGATCTAAGGTTGGCTATGACAGCTACAATAAGAGAGATATTTGCGGTTCATCCTGACGAGTTCGACCCAAGAAAATACTTGGGACCAGCAAGAGATGCAATCAAAGAACTTGTCAAGCACAAAATGAGAGAGGTTCTTGGATGCAGTGGCCAGGCTTAATCAAGCCTGGCTGCGTCGCTCCAAAGACCTTCCAGATCGTAGAACTCTCTTGCATGCGAAGTGAAAATGTGGACCACTATATCTCCGGCATCTATGAGTAACCAATCGTATCCTGTGCCTTTGTCGAAATAGATCAGTGGATGAGAATTGCTGAGGAAAAATTCCACAACCGCATCCCTCAAAGTACCCATGTGCGTCTGAGAATTGGCCGTTGCTATTACAAAGTACTCTGTTGGCAATGGTGTCTTCGTCATATCAAGTACTATAGGTTCGATTGCCTCTTTCTCATGCATCAACTGAATCAATCTTCTGAGTATATCCACATTATCACTCCACCGTCACGCTCTTTGCGAGATTTCTCGGTTTGTCAGGATCAAGTCCTAACTCATCGGCAACAAAATAGGCGAACAACTGAATGATTGGTGTCATTAAAAGTGGATAGAGTTCCTCCTCGCTGTTGTTCACAAAGACAATATCGTCTGCCAGTTCTGTTACTTCTTGATTGTCATGGTTTGTCAAAGCGAGAATCTTAGCATTTCTGGATCTACATTCAATTATGTTGCTCTTCATCTTCGAAAACAAAGAATCATTCGGAGCGATCGCAAAGACAGGAAATTCCGGTCCAAGCATCGCAATAGGGCCGTGCTTTAACTCGCCCGCCGGATACCCCGTGGCATGAATATAGCTGATCTCTTTCAATTTCAATGCCCCCTCGAGGGCTGTAGGGTAACCATAACCTCTGCCAATGTACATAAAGTGTTTGTATTCTTTGTATTTTGTCGCCAACTCACGGATTTTGTCAGATGATTTCAGCGAATTTTCGAAGATCTCCGGAATTCTCATCAGTTTGTCGATCAATTGCGAAGACTGCGGAACAAAATCATTTACTAACTGGCCTATTTTGAACGCCAACAGGTACAGCATAACAAGCTGTGCAACATATGACTTTGTGGCTGCAACACCTATCTCTGGTCCTGCATTGAGGTACAGTACACAATCCGATTCTCGAGTTAGCGTCGAGCCAACAACATTTGTTACAGCCACGATCTTTGCTCCACATCTTTTGGCGAGCCTTACGGACTCAAGGGTGTCCGCCGTTTCACCGGACTGCGAAACGGCTACAACTATTGAATCAGGTTTCAAATGTGGTCGTTTATAACGAAACTCAGAGGAGACATCAACATCCACGGTGATGGGAGTTGTGTTTTCCAAGAGATACTTAAACACAAGCGCAGCATGATAACTCGTCCCACACGCAACCACTTTGATCGTTTTGGAATCTATCAGCATCTTTTCAAATGGCTCGAGTTCCTCAAGCACGATTCTGTCATTTTTGATTCTACCCGTTAAAACTGAAACTATACAAGAGGGTTCTTCGAAAATCTCCTTCAACATGAAGTGCTTGAAGCCAGATTTCTGCGCATCTTCATAAGACCAGTTCACAGTCACTGGCTGACACTTATGTGTGGTACCATCGAAACCAACGATTTTCAGAGCATTTGCCGAGAGCTCTATAAGTTCACCGTCTTGCAGAAAGATAACTTCTTTGGTGAATTTGAGCAAAGGCGTGACATCGGACGCGATGGCTTTTACTGAATCACTCATGCCAGCAACCAATGGACTTCCTTTTCTGGCTCCAACAATGATATCAGGATGATCAACGTGGACTACTGCTATCGCATAGCTTCCCTCAAGTTTCAGAACAGCCTTTCTGACAGCTTCGAGTAAGTCTCCGTTGTAGTATTCTTCTATCAAATGTGGAATGACCTCGGTATCCGTTTGCGATAGAAACTTGTGTCCCAATTCCTGAAGCCTGATCTTTAACGCTCTGTAATTCTCTATTATGCCGTTGTGAACGACAGAGATCTTGCAGGAACAATCAAAATGAGGATGGGCATTGACATCGTTTGGTTCTCCATGTGTAGCCCAACGTGTATGGGCGATTCCTGTCTGAATTGTCTGGTCGAGATTCTCACCAAGGTGGTTTTTGAGAACTTCTACCTTCCCCCTGGATTTTGTGATATTCAGCTTACTGTCTTTCAGATAAGCGACACCGGCTGAATCATAACCGCGATACTCGAGTCTTTCAAGGGCTTCGATCAGATCGGTGACCTTCAGTTGCTCACCTGTGAGCCCCACTATCCCGCACACGTTTTATCTCACTCCTTATCCCATCTACTATCTTCATCTTCACACCTTGGCAAGCAACTTTGATGGCATTGCATATTGCAAAGCTATCTGAAGAACCGTGGGCTTTTACCACCAATTCATTAACACCAAGAACAAATCCCCCACCATATGTACGTGGATCAAGAGTTTTTTTCAGTTCAGCAAAAACTTTCTTCATCAGCAACGCTCCAAACTTCTGGAAAAAACCGGCTTCATCGACCTTGGATTTCAATGTCTGCAAGATCATCTTTGCCGTTCCTTCCATGGTTTTCATGGCGATGTTTCCAGAGAAACCATCTGTAACAACCACATCTACTCTGCCGGTGTTTATGTCGTGTCCTTCGACATTCCCCACAAAGTAGTCCGAGAGACCTTCTTTCAGAAGAGAGTATGCTTGTCTTGTCACTTCGTCCCCTTTTGTCTCTTCTTCACCAACATTTAACAATCCAACCTTGGGTTTTTCGCGTCCAAGAACCCTTGCATACGACAAACCCATTATCGCAAAGTCCACAAGATGTTCAGCTCTAACGTGCGCATTTGCGCCAGCGTCAATCAAGATTGTGAAGCCATTAGTGGAGGGAACTGGTATACCCAATGCGGGTCTTTCAACATTTTCAATTCTACCAAGTATGAAGGTAGCTCCTGCGAGAAGTGCTCCAGTATTACCCGCACTGACAAAGACTTCAACTTTTTTTTCTTTTAACAACTTGAGACCAACATACATCGAGGAGTTTTTCCTTCGAAGGACTTCCGTGGGCTTTACATCCATTGGTAGATAATCTTCAACTTCTACTTTTTCGAAACCGTCTATCTCAGCAAGGGCTTGTTTTGTCCCTATCAGCAAAATCTTTGTATCCACTGAAGAAGACAATCTGGCACCCTCCAAGATTTCGGTGGGTGCCTTGTCTCCTCCCATTACATCAAGTGCGACACGTACCATTGCCTCACTCAGCTATTTCCAGAACTTGTCTACCATTGTAGTATCCGCAGTGCAAGCAAACTCTGTGCGGTAACTTCGGCTGGCCGCAGTTTGGGCACTTGCTAACAGGTACGCTGATAGCTCTGTAGATTTTCGCGCGCTTGGCATGAGTTCTTGACCTTGTTCGCTTATATTTTGGAACTGCCATCTACTAACCCTCCTTGCTTGCTTTCTTGCTCAGTAACAGCAATTTACTCAATCTTGGATCGATCTTGTACTCTCTGCAAGAATGATTTGGATCTTCATTCAAATCCGCACCGCAGTGCGGACATAGACCTTTACAGTCTGGTTTGCAAAGCACCCTCATGGGAACATCAACGATTATGGCTTCTATTATCCTATCCGATAAGTCTATCTTATCCGATGAGTAGTATAGCACGTTTCTCAAAGATTGTAACTCTTCTTCTTTTTCCTTGGGGGCTTCACTTATGTGCTTATAAAGTGCTTCAATGGTGCCATGGATTTGCAATTGAACTGGTTTCAAACATCTATCGCATGGATGCTCCAGAACTGTTTTGACGTAGCCTCCAACAGCGATGCCGTCCTTTGCCAAGGCAACCACTATCTTGACTCGTATTGGCTCAAGGACCCTGCATTCCACACCCGGCAACTCAATTGTTTTTGCTTCGTATATGCCTTCCATTATCACTCTACGTTCTTCGAAAACTTTCTCGACCTCAATTACCCAGTTCAAAAAACCACCTCAAATCTTCTATAATGGTAAGGGGTGATCGGTTGCGGAAGGCTATCTTGTTGATTTTGGCAATCCTTTCATGTACAGCCTTCGCAGATCCCATGTTCTTCCTTACAGACCCGACGACCCACTTTTCCATAGAATTGTACAACAACCAGTTCAAATTGTCTATGTTTCAACCTTTTCTTTACAGATCTGTTCCTGTTGAGTGGATACTGCCGAAGGAAAACAAGGATACACTTAAAGGTCTAATAAGTGTTGAATCGAATTTCTTCATTCATGCTTTATCAGACAAAGGAGCAATGGGATTAACGCAGTTGATGCCTTCAACTGCTGAGAAACTTGGTGTTTTGAATCCCTTCAATGTCTTTTCGTCAGTTGATGGAGCAAATCGCTATCTGAATACTCTACAAAGCAGTTTCAAGAGTACCGAGTATGCGCTTTCTGCTTATTACGAAGGACCGACAAGGGTGGCGAGGATGGGACCAAGCACCAGTGGTCTGAATTACGCAACAAAGGTCATGGCTGAGTCGGAAAGGTTAAAGAATAAAACAATGCCTTTGAGAGATGTTCTGTACATCCAGCCATATGTCAGGCTCGGTGAGAGTTTGTCTGTGGGTTCAGATTTATACCTTTCTGCATTTGGAATAATTGATTTCGTAGCTGGACTTGATTTATCTTACAGTGGAATATCTCATTCTCTGCTTGCCTACACCAATCTCAGCCATTCTTTTTCGTTAATAATTGGTGAGAAGAACTCATATTTCACCGCAGGAATTTGCTTTCGGAAAATACCCGATTTTGGTGTACAATTCTTGATAAGCTCTGAGTACTTCGATCTATCCATTCTGGTGAGGATGTGGCAACTTTACATCAGCGCGGGTTTCTCTTCCGAAGGTTTGCATGTTGGAGTGATAAAATAAGGATAGTACTTAAGGAGTGGTGAGATTGAACTTTCTCAAGAAAATCTGGGGATACATCAAAGGTCTGTACGAAAAATGGAAGGCTCTTCCAATCCCCAGCAAGATATTGTTTGCAGGTATTGGCATAGCGATATTGGTTGTCAGTATAGTCATGCTTGCGATTTTTACTACTCCAAGGTACATACTCTTGGTCAGCGGCCTGACCGATGAGCAATCTGGCTATCTGATCCAGCAGCTTCAGACAATGGGTGTACAGTATAAAGTTGAACCCGGAAGAGTACTTGTGTCAGACAAGTACAACGTTTATGAGCTGAGGATGAGGCTTGCCTCCATGGGTGTACTCGGTGCAACTACAAAAGGTTTTGAGATCTTAGATCAACAGAGTTTTGGAGCAACCAGCTTCGATAGACAGGTAAGGTACCAAATCGCTTTACAAGGGGAACTTGAGCGGAGCATCATGACTATAAGCGGTGTCAAGGCAGCGCGCGTTCACCTCACTTTACCGAAGTACACATACTATGTCCGTGGTGAAATGGCAGAGCCAAGAGCATCTGTGTTAGTTGTTCTACAGCCCGGTCAAGATTTGACACAGAATCAAATAAAAGGAATCATGGAATTAGTTGCCGGTGCCGTGGAAGGGATGAAATTGGAAAATGTGAAGGTAGTCGATCAAATGTCAAGGGTACTCAGTGACAAGGTTACTGCTTCGAGTGATATGCTGTTGGCTTCAAGTAGAACTGAGTTAAAGATGAATCTTGAAGCCTACTACGGAAAAAAGATAAAGCAAACCTTAGAAGCTGTTTTTGGAGCCAGTAGGGTCGAGGTTATTCCCGACATCAAACTGAACTGGGAGAAGATAGAAAAGCAGTCTACGAAATATGAGCCCGTTACAAGACAAGGCGGAATCATAAGAAGTCAAGAACAAGAAACGGAAAAAAGCACAAATCAGCCACCAACTGGCGGAGCTGTTGGTACAGACTCCAACATCCCACCAACCTATCCAAGCACAACTGGAGAAGGAACATCGACTTATGAAAAGACTCACACCATAACTAACTACGAGTTGAACAGTGTAGTTGAAAATGTTGTTCAAAACAGGGAAGGAGAAATTGAATCTCTGAGCCTGTCCGTTGTAATAGACGCTTCTTCGTCGGTTTTTCAAAAATTCGACGAGAATGAAAGGATCAAATGGGCTGGTATTGTGTCAGATTTGGTCAGCAAGGGTATCGGGGCAAATTCGAGCGATCCGAAACTTTCTGTCTCGGTTGCCTTTCTCCCATTTGATAGATCTTTTGAGGAAGAGTATCAAAAGAGCTTAGCCGAAATCGAAAAAAGAAAGCGCTTTTCGATGATGGTCTTTGGTTTGAGCATTCTGTTCATACTCTGTTTTATGCTGATGTATCTGATCATCATACAAATCAGAAGAATCAAGGGAAGAAAACTCATAGAACAGCGAAAACTCAGAATGGAGGAAGAACTGAAAAAGGTATTCGAAGAAGAAAAGGTCAAAGAAGCACCTCTCACACCAGAACAGCAAGCACTACTTGAACTCAAAGAAAACCTCGAGAAGATGTACAAGGAATCTCCAGAAGAAGTTGCAAACATCATAAAACTATGGTTAGTGGAAAGAGGGATGTGAGATGGCCGAGAAAAAACAGCTCAGTGGCAGAAGAAAGGCTGCGGTACTTCTTGTCATGCTCGGACCAGAAAAGGCTGCATCGGTCCTGAAACATCTTGATGAAGCTGATGTTGAACAACTAACGGTTGAGATAGCTAATGTCGGTAAGATATCCGATGACGAGAAAAAAACTGTTTTGTCAGAGTTTCAGGAAATCGCCCGCGCAAGAGAGATGATCTCGCAAGGTGGAATTGATTACGCTAAGGAAGTTTTGCAAAAAGCCTTTGGACCAGAAAAAGCCATGAAGATAATTGAAAGATTGATCTCCAACCTTCAGGTCAAACCGTTTGATTTTCTCAGACAAACCGACCCACTGCAACTGGTCAATTTCCTGCAGAGTGAACACCCACAGACAGTTGCTCTGATACTCAGTTATCTTGAACCTCAACTTGCAGGAAGGATACTGGCATCGCTACCTGATGATCTACAGGTTGAAGTAGTAAAAAGAGTGGCTTTGCTGGAACGTTCTTCTCCCGATGTCATAAGGGAAATCGAGAAAAATCTTGAGAGGAAACTCTCGGGGTTTGTCAGCCAGAGTTTTAGCCAGGTAGGTGGTGTTAATACCGCCGCTGAGATCATGAATAGTTTGGATCGATCATCAGAAAAGAAGATCATGGAAAAACTCGGTTATGATTCACCTGAACTGGCCGAAGAGATCAGACGCAGGATGTTCGTCTTTGAGGATCTGATGAAGCTCGATGATAGGTCGGTACAGTTGATTTTGCGTGAGGTGGAAACTAAGGACTTGGCACTTGCCTTAAAAGGGGCTTCAGAAGAAGTCAAGGAAAAGATATTTAAGAACATCTCCAAAAGAGCGGCACAGTTGCTCCAGGATGAGCTTGAGTACATGGGACCGGTTAGGATAAAGGATGTTGAAGAGGCACAGCAGAAGATCATAAACGTTGTAAGAAGACTCGAAGAAGCCGGTGAGATAATCATTGCCAAAGGTGGTGGCGAGGAGCTGATCGTGTGATCATCAAGAAACGCCAACTCTTCATAGACAGTCCCTATGTATTCAGCCAAACGAAAGCCACTGAAGATCCAACAGAACTTTTCAAAAAGGCCGAGCAAGAACTCCGCGATGCCCACGAACAGGCAAATCAAATAATCAATGAAGCGCAACTGAAAGCCAAACAGATCATCGAAAATGCAAAGAAGGATTCTCAAAGCATTCTGGAAAAGAGCAAAAAGGAAGCCGAGCTTGCACAAAGTCAGATGAAAGCAACTGTGCAGACACTCAATAAAATCGTGGAGGAATTCCGAAAGCAATTGAACTCAAAAATCGCTGACATTTCGAATGAACTGACAGAAATCCTGCACATATTAACAAAAAAGATGGCTTACAGGGAGATAAACAAGGTTGACTACCAAAAGAAAATCGAGAATATTCTGTCGAAAATCATAGGCATGAGCAATATTAAGGTAACGATGAACACCGAAGACTTCGAGAGTTTTCCACAGATAGTTGAGCAATTCAAGTCGCTTGGAATGGAACTTGTGAAATCGGCAGCTTTGAAACGAGGAGAGATAATTGTCGATACGGAAATAGGCGTGATAGATGGTACAAATCAGTATTTAACTCAGATTATCGATCAACTGCTTGAGGAGGCTTTTGGAAGTGAACCAACCTCTTGAAATTCTAAGATTTCTAAGGGACAGAGCTGAAGAGGAAGATTTTTTAAAGATAAATGGCAAGGTGAGTCGCGTAGTTGGACTTACCGTTGAATCCATTGGACCAGATGCGTTCCTTGGAGAGATATGCAGAATGAACCTGAACAGCAAGCAACCACTGTGCGAGGTTGTTGGATTCAAAGACGGGAGAGTTCTGCTCATGCCATTGGAGGATTTGTCGGGTGCAAAACATGGAACGGTAATCTACAAGACTGGAAAAAGATTAGATGTGGCAGTCTCAGATGAAATGATGGGTAGGGTTGTCGATGGCCTTGGGAGACCGATCGACGGGAAGCCATTGATGGCTAAGCAAAGATATCCGTTGATCAACACTGCACCCCATCCCTTGAAAAGGTCAAGAATCGTCGAACCATTACCGGTAGGAGTTCGGGCAATAGATGGTTTCATAACCATAGGCAAAGGGCAGAGAATTGGGATTTTCGCGGGTAGTGGCGTTGGCAAGAGCACGCTGCTTGGGATGATAGCAAGAAATACCGTCGCTGATGTGAACGTGATAGCCCTGATAGGTGAACGCGGTAGAGAGGTCAGGGAGTTCATAGAAAAAGACTTGGCAAGTGGCATCGAAAAATCGGTGGTAGTTGTCTCAACATCGGATCAGCCGGCGTTGATGAGGGCTAAAGCTCTTTACACGGCGACAAGTATCGCTGAGTATTTTCGTGACAGAGGTTTTGACGTGCTTCTGATGGTCGATTCACTGACACGCTGGGCAATGGCGCAAAGAGAGATAGGACTCGCAATTGGAGAACCCCCAACCGCGAGGGGATATCCACCAAGCGTATTTGCAGGTATACCAGGGATTTTGGAAAGGGCTGGGAATTCAGACAAAGGGAGCATTACGGCGATATACACGGTTCTTGTAGAAGCAGATGATTTCAATGAACCTATTTCTGACACAGTTAGGAGCGTTGTGGATGGTCATATAATGCTTTCCAGAAGATTGGCAGAGTTGAATCATTATCCTGCAATAGATGTGCTTGCAAGTGTTAGCAGATTGATGATAGATATAGTGAACAAAGATCATTTGGAAGCTAACAAGAAACTGCGTAGTTTGATGGCGGTATACTATGAATCGAAAGATTTAATAGATGTCGGTGCCTACAAACCTGGATCGAACTTGCAGATAGACAAGGCAATAAAGATGATAGAACCCATAAATGATTTTCTCAAGCAAGGAATAGAAGAAAAACCGGCATACGATCAAACAGTGAACGAGCTTCTGAAACTCTCCGCTATGGTCTGATCATTTCTTTGCATCTGCTACCTTGGAAAATTCAAGATAGAAAATCTGATCGTACGTTTCTTCTTTCAGAAGTTTAAAGCCATTCTCTCGTGCTATCTTCTTGATGAGACCGGAGTTTTGTTCGAATTTCCACTTTGTCACATGCACAGTTTTGATCACTTCAAAACCGCTGTCGATCAACAAAGGGACGGCGTAAAAGCTCTTATGGCCGATTTTTTTTGGAATCACTGCGTCCCATACTAACAGCCTTCCCCATCTTTTTAGAACGTGATTCACATTTTCAAAGACTGCCTTGTGCTTTGGTAGATAGAAAAACGTGAAAAAACAAATTACAAGGTCAAATGATTCGGGAGCAAAAGACAGCTTCAGCGGGTTCATAACAATTCTCAAGGATTTTGTATCAGCACCTTTCATTAGTTCCTCATCTGGCACAATAAGAACAGCTCTTTGTTTCAACAGTTTCGTGAACACATCATCTCCGCCAGTGCACAGTACAAGAATTCTATCACCGTCAAAATCATCTGTAACCCTTATCTGTTGATCTCTTATACTGTAATAGCCACTCATCTGTTGTCTCCCAAAAAGAGTATAAGATGAATCGATCAATTTCGATACAGCATGGATACAAAAAGTTACGCATGCGAACTAAATTCGAAACCAAGAAATGTTATCCAATCTATGGAGGTATCTGTTTGAAGTATTCCCTACTGAGAGAGTATCTCACAAAAACTCAGGCAAGAGAGATCAGAAGAGAATTGCTGTCTCTTGGTTTACCATCCATGGCGGAAAATGCCTTACAGATGCTTCTGGGACTTGTTGATACAGCTTTTCTGGGCCACCTTTCATGGCAGGCAATGAGCGGTGCTTCGCTCGCAAATCAAGTGTTTTTCATTTTTCAGGTCGTTCTGATAGCTGCATCAACTGGTGTGACTGTGCTGGTGTCAAACGCCATAGGCGCGAGGAACGCCAGGATGATATCTAAGTCTCTCTGGAATGGTCTGTATCTTGCGGTTATATGGGGATTACTGATGATGCTCTTTGTGCCATTTGTGCCAGTAGTCTTGAAGGTCTTCCCGAATGTTGATCAGCAAGTCTACAAGATGAGTGTTGATTATCTCAGAGTGATATTACTGGGTATACTCACCATGTCGTTAATGGGTACACTTGGTGCGGCTTTGAGAGGCTCTGGTGATACAAAGACTCCGATGATGGTTGTAGCGATTTCGAACAGTTTGAATGTGTTTCTCGACTATGGTATGATCTTTGGTAAATTCGGCTTTCCAAGACTTGAAGCAAAGGGTGCAGCACTGGCAACTGTGCTTTCACGGCTCGTGGGAGTTGTAATGTTGTTCATAGCGGTTTTCAAGAACCACAATCTCCATGCGCATGACAAAGAAGGCAGAAAGTTAGACTTCTCGACCATGAGGAGTGTTTTGTCTGTAGGTCTTCCCACCGCTGGTGAAAATGTTTTGTTCTCGACGGGCCTTCTCATCTTCGCAAACATATTGCTTTTGGCAGGTTCGAAGGCATATGCGGCACACAGGGTAGGTATAAACATTGAGTCGATTTCCTTCATGCCTGGAATGGGTATCTCCGTTGCGATAACGGCACTCGTGGGCCGATACAATGGCAGAAGCGACTTCAAAAAGGTGGCTGGAATCGTACGCCAAGGTTGGATTCTCACTTCGATCTTTCAAATATCGGTTGGACTTTTCATTTTTGCATTTCCAAAGATCTTAATAACTCTGTTCACAAATGATCTGCAGATAATATCTATGGCCGAGTTGCCTGTTAGACTCATAGGCTTGGTACAAGCCTTTCTGGCAATCGATTACTCTATGAATGGCGCTCTGAGGGGTACTGGGAATACCTCTTTCCCAATGTTTGCAGTCGCCTTTGCGATGTGGTTGATCAGATTGCCTGTTGGCTATTTGCTGGTGGCTCATTTCAAGATGGGACTGCTTGGCGCATGGCTTGGTATGATAGCAGATATAATATTTCGAAGTCTTATCAAATTGATATTCTATCTAACAGGGCAATGGGAGAAAACTGCGAGGAAGACAGCTCTAAGAGTAAACAAAGTCGTGGTAGATGAATCACATCATGGCAGCTGAGTCAGTCTCTATTTTCTCTCGGTGATTTGAGCATTTTGCTCAGGTCTTTTATGCATTGGTATTCTTTTACCGCTTGATTGATATCGCCTAATTGTTCATAAAGCATTGCCAACCTTGAACGAGTCTTTAGATCTGAAGGTTCTCTCAGAAGAATTCTCCTACAGGTCTTGATAGCCGCCTTTTTCATGCCAAGCCAAATCAGCAGATTAAGCCTGATTCTGTCTATTGATAAGATGATCACGCACGCTATCACTCCAAGAACGATCCAGGTCAGATATGAACCTTTCACAACGAGGGCATGTGGTTCTTTCAGAAGATTATCAATGTACTTGTCCTTTGATTCCACCTGATCAAATCTGATTCCGACCTTCTTCGCGTTTTCTATTAGAAAGGCTATCCTCTTTTTAACTTCCTCTTTCGGTAAAGATAATCGGTCAAACTGGGAAATGATTTTGGATAACTCCGATGACGTCACTCGAGATGGTTCCAGTTTATTTATCGCATTGAGTAGATCCACATAAGATTTTAATTCATTACCAAATTCCTTTGAATAGTCTTTGTCGTATTCATTCGCAATTTCAAAGAGCCTGTACAAAGATGGAAAGGATGGCTCATTATCTTTATACATGAGACATGTGTCGATTATTTCTCGAGAAATGTCTTCACGATTCTTGGCGGTCTTTATGAGCCCAACCAGGTTCCAATCCAACAAGAGTGGATCCTTCAGAAAACTCTCCACCAACCATTTCCCAAAGCCCTTTGGAACAACTGTGGTTATGCCTAATTTCCAAAAGCTCTTTATCACAACTGCTTCTGAAAACTCACCTTTTTCGAACTGTTTGATGTGACCTTGCAACTGAGGAAAAACTATCATCGCTTCTTTTGAAAGATCGACCTGCAAATCTAAGGAGTTAGACAGTTCTTTCACAAAGAGATCGAAATCTTCATCAGTAACAGCCCGTCTTAATGATTCAAAACGCACAAGACGTCTCTTCGCAGATATTCTTGGTCCTTCGGAAAAGATATATTGAGAGTCGGGATCACGCTTAATTAGATCTATCAATGCTAACCAACTTTGTTCTGGATCCTTTCCCAGCTGATCAATGACACCTGCCAGCGAAACAGACCAGCAGACAAGCAAAACCAGGACGATATTTCTCATCATCAATCCCTTTCAAATTGCGGATAGATGAACTGTTTGTAGAACACAACAACAAAAACCGCTGCCGGTACTCCAAAGAAGACTCCAACTGGTCCAAAGATTTCACCTGTAAGCAGAATCGAGAAAATCATCACAACAGGGTTGACCCTTGCATACCCTTTCATGATCTCGAAAAAGAACACGAAAACAGCCAGATGTATCATTACAGAGAAAAAGATCACCCAGAGCATGCCTTGCAATCCCAAAGACAGTGAGAACAAAAATACGGGAATGAATTCAAAAATAACCCCAACAATGGGGATGAAATTCGTCAAGAAAGCCCAGAAAGCGATTAGTGGGGCATAAGATATATTCATGATCTTGAACAAGATAAAAAAGGCAAAACCCACAATGATCGCATTCAAGGTTATAACACCGATGAACCGCCTCATGTTTACTTTTAGCTCCTCGACAAACCCAGCGACGTGTTGTCTACACTTTTTTGGGTATAGCAATGGTACCACTTGCACTATTTTTCTTGAATACACAGAGACATAGATAATACCGAGTATTGTAAAAAACAACACTGTAAGTGCACCGGGAACCTGTGACGCAACAACTCTCAGAAGATAGCTTGCAAGCTGATTGATACTTGGTTTTATGAAATCGACTACACTATTGAGCATGTTCAGAAGTTGCTCGTTGTTCTGTATATATTGCTCCCATGCTCTCTTTTCTATTATATCTGTGATCAATGTGTAGAAATCTGTAAGCTGTGTGAAGGCAGTTGGGATGATCGTAACTAAGCCCCAGATGAAGACAGAAAAGCAGATCAAAAGTGAAAGGATAATCGATAACCTTTTGCGAATTCTGAAGATTCTTGCAAGAATACTGGCAACCGCATCGACAACCATAACCGAAATGAAGGTGAACAAAAGTGTGTTGAAGAAATTTCTATATAACACACATAAGATTACAAAGGCTATTGAATAAGCCAAGGTGAAATACATAGCCATTCTATTCGGTTCTAAATTCTTTTGTGCTGAGAAAAACATAGCTTTCGCCCCTTCAAGAATACAACAAAAGCCGTTGCGAGAGATATCAAACCCGTAAAGTAAATGAGTGTTCTGATACTGTCTCCAAATGGTATTATCACGAAAACCCTCAGTCCGGTACCACAAGCCCAGGCAAAGCCCATTACAACCGACGAAGCAAATGAAGTGTGATTTGGTAAGGTTAACTGAGCCTGCGAAAGGTTCGACGACATGGTTAAATAACCAAATCCATCGATCAAAACATAACTCAGTAACATGACCAACATGCTCGATGCGTTTGCAAAAATCAAAAATGCACTCCCCATGCCAAGGAAACTGACAAAATTACTGAGGAAGTTGCCAAATCTGTTGCTCAACCAAGCCCCTAACATGGTAGTGAAAACTCCAACAGCCACACCAACCGATAACAAAGCCCCTCCAAAAACAATCGAAAAACCCCTTTGAGCAGAGATGATTGGTGCGTAAAGATGTGCAATGGACATGACTAAGGTTCTCATGGTAACCAAAGTCCATAAACCAAACAACAATCGTTTCTGTTGCGAATTGATTTTCAGGACGTCGGTTTGATTGTGAGCTGACACTGGTGATGGTTCTGATCTCACCATGAAGGCCAGAAGGACAAGGATTGGTAAACTGACTAACCACAGAAACTCGAGTCCTATCTTTGAAGAAAAGACTGTCACAAAGATTGGTCCAAGGGCAGTACCAAGGGTTCCAGCAGCAACGAAAAACGGCATAGATCTTCTGGACAAGCTATGAGTAACTGAAGCCCCACTGGGGTGAAAAGCAGAGTTTGCAAAAAATGCTATTATGAAAAACAGAAACAGCACAGCAACGTTTGGAGCGAATTCAATTACAGTTATGAACAGCACAGTTATGGCAGTTAAAATGTAGATAAACCTAAACCTTTTCTCGATTCTGTCAGCTACGGCACCAAAAAGTATTTGAAAGATTGATGAGATGAAAGAAATCGCTGTAATAAACAGAGCGATTTGTTTGGCGTTTACTTGGTATTTCTGCATGAAATATGGTGCAAGGGGTGTCAAGAAGGAAACGTAAAAATCAGATACGAAATGATTTATCGGCGCAAAAAGGTGAATTTTCATCAGCCTCCAATTTCTGAAAGCATCTTTGCAACGAGTGATCGAAAACTCTTCTCAGCCTCAGAGCCTCTGAGAAAGGAAACAACAGGCTTACCGGCATCGGAATACTGAGCCACCGTTGGCTCCATCGGTATCTCACCTAAGCATTTCATACCTGTTACTTCCACCAACTCATTCACTACCCCTTCGCCAAATGGTTTGATCTTTGTGCCACAATTAGGGCAAACCAAGTAGGACATGTTGACCACAAATCCAAGTGCCTTTTGTCCCATTTCGTTGACGAAATTTACAGCTCTTTCCACATCATCAACTGCGACGCGCTGTGGTGTCGTGACTATTAGAGTCCCATCGAGCTTTACCATTTGAAACAGGCTCAGTGCCTCGTCTCCTGTTCCTGGTGGCAGATCGAATATCAGAAAGTCGAGTTTTCCCCAGTCCGCATCACCAAGGAACTGTTGTATCACTGTATGTTTCAGTGGGCCTCTCCAGACAACTGGTTGGCCATCCTCGAGTAACATAGCCATCGAAAGAACCTTCAAGTTTGTGAGATATCTCAATGGTACGATCAGACCGTTCTGCATCATTGGTTCGTCGGTGAGCCCCAGCATTCGCGCGACATTCGGACCGTGTATGTCCAGGTCAGCTAAACCTACTTCAAAACCTTCCTCTGCAAGTGCGACTGCCAGATTTACAGCAACAGTTGTCTTCCCTACTCCACCTTTTCCACTTAGAACTGCAACCTTGTGATCGATCTTTGATAGATTCTCTTCGATCCTCTTTTGCCTTTCTTTTATCTGTGCAAATCTATCCATTTGCTCCATCACATTACCTCCTTTTACAATATTCTACACTGTTCGCTTTGAAATGATAAAATCGAATGGTAAAGGAAGAGTGTTTTGTGATATATCTTGTGCAGGTTCAAGATCGGTTGGTTTTCGTGAAAAATAGTCTTGTGAAATGTGACTCTTTCCATTGAACGTGGTGCTCTATACGCAGTATTTGGTGCCAATGATGGTGCAACACCACGCTCGTTAAGATTGACTCAGGTTTGGTAAAGCCTTACAAATAGGAGTGAGAACCATAGAGGTTATTTTGGTTTTAGCATTTCTAACAGCTACTGTGCTGGTGAATGTCATTGCAAAGGATTTCAGAAAAATCTTCATTCTAACATCAATATTTGAAATTATCTCTGTCAACATTGGAATGACAACTCTTGTTTGGACAGATATCCCTGTTGGCTCAATGACAGTCGTTACCAGAATGTACTTTTCTTTGCATTTTCATTGTTGAGAAGGAGATGAAAGCGTGTTTCTCATATCGAGGGACTTCAAATTCGATGCCGCTCACAAGCTTGAGAAATATCATGGCAAATGTGAATCACTTCATGGTCACACATACAGAATAAGAGTCACTCTGTGCGGTGAACCCGATGAAGAAGGTATGATCATTGATTTTCTTCAACTCAAAGATATCGTAAAAAGAGAGGTGCTCGATCAACTTGATCACAGTTATTTGAATCAAATCATTGACCAGCCAACAGCTGAGAACATAGCGAGGTGGGTCTGGAATAGGTTGAAGATCCCACTCACCAATGAAGGCCATGCATTGTATGAGGTAACTGTGTGGGAAAGCGAAGATGCTTTTGTGATCTACAGGGGTGAATAAATGAAGGACGTACAAAACGAGCCAGATTTGAGAAATGTATATTTACAGAGAGTTGGTATCAAAAATTTGAGTTATCCTGTCACTGTGATGGACAAGAAGAATGGTTATCAGGATACTGTGGCAAGGATAAATATGTATGTGGATCTACCAGTCGAATTCAGAGGTACTCACATGAGCAGATTTGTAGAGGTGCTAAACAAATATCGACTGGGCATAGATCCAAAGCTCATCAAACAGATGCTTGAGGAGCTCAGGGTAAACTTAAACGCGAGCGTTGCAAGAGTGGAAATAGAGTTCCCATATTTTGTGCTGAAAAACGCTCCTATTTCCAATCAAGAGAGTTTTACGAAGTACACCTGTCGTATAGACGGGCAAAAGTCTGCGAATCTTTATGATTTCACGGTATCTGTTGGGGTACCGGTTCTGACCCTCTGTCCATGTTCGAAGGAGATCAGTGAAAGAGGAGCACATAACCAAAGAGCTGTTGTATGGATACACGTTCGTTCCAAGAGACTCATCTGGTTTGAAGAATTGATAGAATATGCCGAGAAAAGTGCGAGCGCACCTGTGTACACTATTTTAAAGAGAGCCGATGAAAAATTCGTAACTGAGCATGCGTACGATAATCCAAGATTTGTTGAGGATGTTGCTAGAGAGATCGCACTCAAACTGAATGAAGATAACAGAATCTTGTGGTATATGGTAGAAGTCGAGAGTTTTGAATCCATACATGATCATAACGCTTATGCATGTGTAACTAAGGACAAGGAGGAATCGAAGTGATAGTGGAAGTTCTCGACAAAGGTTTTGTCAAATTGATCGACAGTATGGGTACAGACATCTCCGTGGTTAGAGCCGCAAGAATGTCCCATGGTAAAGAACCGATAGATGAACAGAGAGATAAGAAGTTGATAGAACATCTCTTGAAAAGTGGACATGAGTCACCCTTTGAACATATTACATTTACCTTTCATGTCAAATGTCCTATTTTTGTTGCAAGGCAATGGATGAGACATAGAATAGCATCGTATAATGAATTGAGTGGAAGATACACTGAACTCGCCGATGAATTCTATATGCCTGATCTTGAAAAGAGATTTGGCAAAGAATACAGTGAGCAAGTGGAAGAGATTTTTGAACAGGCTTACAGAAAGTCTTATGAGTGTTATAGGAATTTATTGGAACTTGGTTTTCAAAGAGAGGTGGCGCGGATAGTTCTTCCTCTATCGACTTATACGCAATTCATTTGGACCGTTAATGGGAGAAGTTTGATGAATTTTCTTTCTTTGAGAGCAGATTCACACGCACAATGGGAGATGCAGCAATATGCGGTCGCCGTGGCTCGCATTTTCAAACAACTATGTCCGTGGACCTACGAAGCGTTTTTGGAATATCGGTACACAGGAGATCTGCTCAAGGAGGTGAATTTGTGAAGCTTTCGGAAATACTATCAGAGATCAAAGCAAGAGTGCTTACAGGTGAAGAAAAGATCGATGAACTCGAATTCGATTATGTCGCCGCTTCGGATTTGATGAGCGAGGTCTTGGCAATTGCAAGACCGAGCATGGTTTTAATCACGGGGCTGACAACACCGCAGGTTGTTAGAACAGCAGAGGTTGTCGGGATACAAGCAGTCGTAGTTGTCAGGAAGGATTTCCTTCCATCTGAGACGATAGATATGGCTAAGGCTTGTGGTATAGTTCTCGCCGTTACAAAGATGACCATGTTTGAAGCATGCGGAAGACTTTACAACAGAAAACTGAAGCCCATTTGGAGTGCTTGAATCATGGAAAAAGTACTTGATCGTGTACAGGGTTTCTTTTTGGATATGTCGATTACGGAAATAATGAATCACAGTGTCATCTCTGTGAAACCCGACAGGACACTTAGGCAGGTTAAGGAAATCCTTCGGATTAAAAGAATTTCTGGTTTGCCTGTAGTTAACAATCAGAGAAAACTGGTGGGAATAGTGAGCATTGAAGACATAATAAAAGCCTTGGAAGGCGGTTATATAGACGATACTGTTGAAAACAGGATGACTCGTGATGTTATCTCGATCCAAAGTACTGCGACTTTGAAGGAGGTCATAGAGTTTTTCGAGAAATGGCCTTATGGTAGGTTCCCTGTCATAGACAACGATGGAGTACTGGTTGGAATCGTCACGAAAAATGATGTGATGATGGCTTTACTTGCCAAACTTGGGCTTGTCTACCTACATGATGAGAGGCGCCGCGAAGTGCTGGACAGTCCCGAGTACTTCGCAAGATCTCTATTGACAGGAGAAAGACTCGATAAATCCGGCGCGGATTTCTATTTCTCCATAGATTACTTTGACATAAACCTTGCTGGGGTAGGTGCGTCAAAGCTCAGGCAGTTCTTACTTTCAAAAGGAATTGACGAAAAGACAGCCAGAAGAGTGTCAATTGCCACTTACGAAGCCGAGACAAATGTAGTCATTCACAGCGGCAGCACAGGTGCAATATACTGTTTCATAAAACCGGAAAGTATCTTTGTTAGAGTTGAGGACACAGGCAAAGGCATCGAAGATGTCGAATTGGCAATGCGTGAGGGTTATTCCACAGCACCTGACTATGTAAGAGAACTCGGTTTTGGTGCGGGTATGGGTCTCGCCAATATGAAACGTTGTTCAGACAACATGATAGTTATGTCGAAAGTAGGTGCCGGTGTAGTGGTTGAAATGGAGTTTTTCAGGGGAAGGGAGGCAAAACAGTGAAAATCTCTCAAATTGCGGAAAAGTTGGGACTGGAAATCTGCTGTGGAAACTGCGAGGAAGAAGTACTTCATGGTTGTGCTGGTGATCTTCTCAGCGAGGTTATGTCACACGCGAAACCTTCTTCGATTTGGATAACTGTACAGTCACATGTAAATATCGTTGCGGTGGCGGCAATCTCTGGAATAAAAGCGATAGTCCTGTGCAACGATCACAAATACCCACAGGAGACCATTGTCAAAGCGGAGCATGAGGGAGTATGTTTGCTTAGAACTAACAAGTCCCCATTTGAAATAGCAGGGTTGTTGTATTCGATCGGAATCAAACCATGATAAGAGCGGATCTGCATGTACATTCGTGTCTTTCACCCTGTGCTCAGATAACGATGGTACCAAGTGTCATATCACATGTAAGTAAAGAAAAGCAACTGGATTTCTTGTCAATAACCGATCACAATTGCTGTGACAATTTGGCCAGTTTTGACAAAAAAATGAAAAACTCCATGATAGCCGGGGTTGAACTCACTTCCTTTGAAGAGGTTCATATACTTGCCTATTTTTATTCAATCAGCGATGCCTTGAACTTGTGCAGTTTTGTCAAAAGATTCCTGCCGAAAATCAATTATGATCCGGAATTGATGGGATACCAGATCGTTGTAGATGAACAAGATGAATTTCAGAAATTGGAGGAAGATTTTCTTGGCATTGCCCTTCAGTTATCGCTGAGTGATCTAATCGAAGTCGTCTGCTCACATGGTGGCATACCAGTCTATGCACACATTGAAAGAAGATTCGGTGTTTTGTACCAACTGGGTGTTTTTCCAAAAGATGAACGAGTTAGATTGGCCGAAGCACGCAGTAAAGAAGGCTGGGTCGAAGCAATCAAGTCTGGGTTTGTTGTATTGAGCAATTCAGACGCTCACAGCCCAGACGAAATAGGTTGCAGATTCACAAGATTTGCAATGCAGTACCCAGATTCGAAAGAACTGGTCGATATCTTGGCTGCACCAAGTAGAGAGAAGGTCTTTTCGTTATGGGATTGAGAACGATAGCCGATCATATAATGGACATCGTACAGAATTCCCTAAATGCTGGTGCGAGTAAGATAATTCTGACGATTGAACAGAACAAGAATTGGTTTTGCTTCCAGGTGGAAGACAACGGAAAAGGCATGGATCAAGAGCAGCTATTCAGGATATTTGACCCGTTTTACACAACACGAGACCCGCGCATCAGAAGAGTGGGACTTGGTTTGCCTTTTCTGAAACAAGCCGCCGAAGCCACAGGCGGCAGTGTGCAGATAAAAAGCACCAAAGGTGTTGGCACAACGGTAAAAGCATGTTTTGACACAAGCCACGTTGACTGTCAAGAAATTGGAGAGCTTTCGGATTCAATTTCCACATTGCTTATATCTTCAAATGATGTAGAATTGATCGTGTGCAGGTCCAAAGATGGAAGAGTTTATACTGTATCCAACATAGAACTCAAAGAGCTTTTGAAAGATCTTTCTTCACCCTTTGCTATAAAATTAGTTTATCAAGCAATTGAAGAACTTGAAAAGAGCATCATAGAGGAGGTGCCTTAATGAGATTTGTGCTAACTTCGTTGTTTATGGTGCTTCTATCCTGTTTGGTAACTGCTGTAGTAATCAGTGATCTCAATTTCGTGGGGCTTGTCACAGTTGATTCATCGGAATTGATCGCCGTGGCAAGAGATTATCTGAATGTTGAATTGACTGATCAGGGTGTTCAAGAACTTCTCAGGAAGATTTTCGATACGGGATATTTCGCTTCACTTGAACCAAGGATGATCTCCTCAAGCAAAGGATATGTACTTGAAATCAAGGTTGAAGAGAATCCAGTTATAAAAGACTGGAAGATTGAACTCAGCGGTCCTGAGCTGATCAAGAAGAGTGACCTTGAAGGAACCGTAAAACTTGAAAAGAACAAAGCACTCAGTCTGGCAAAGGTTAGAGATTCATTGCAGGCAATCAAGGGGAAGTTCGATGAAGCGGGCTATTTTCTCGTGGAGGTCAGTGGTGATTTGGACAAGGACACTTATGTTTTCAAGGTGACGGAATATGCACTGTGGGAAATTTATTTCGAGGGTGAGACCAACGGACTTGATTTTTCAAAGGTCAGAAAGCAAATAAAAATCGACACACTCAAAGATTTTTACACAACACCCGGTTTTTTGAGAATTCTTACCAAGGATATAAAACGCTGTTACCCAACGGTCGAAAACATGTCGGCTGTCATGAGTGTCCTGAGTAAGTACGTGTATTTCGACAAGGAGACCTCGATGAACTTTGAGAAAATAGAAGTACCAGGCGTTGATGAGAAAACAGCGGTATTGAAGATCAATGTGGTGCTTAGGAAGATCATACCAGATGGTAAGCTGTACAAAGACATCCAAATCACTGGTAGTAAACTGATTTCAACAAACGAACTCAGAAACTGTCTGAACGTGAAACCTGACCAAGTAGTCTACAACGTCGACATTCTCAAATCGATGCAGGCGATTATCGATTACTATGACACCAAGGGCTACCCGATGACATATGTTGTGGCGGAAGAACAAAAGGACACATTGCAGTTCAAGGTTTTTGAAAAATACGTATCTGAAGTAGAATTCAAAGGTTTTGAAATCACGAAAAAGTATGTAATAAGTGACCTTATAACATTTGAGAAAGGAGAGGCGCTTAAAAAACAAGACTTCTACGATACAGCATCTGCTCTGAATCGGACTCAGTTTTTCGAATCTGTCAGTACATACCCCGTAGGTACCGCTGAGTCAACCGAAGTGAAGGTCACGGTAGATGTAACCGAAAAGAAAAGGAAGTTCGACCTCAGCGGTGGAATCACCTGGACTCCTCCCTCAGGACCTTGGTATGAGGGTTTCATGGGAGAGGTAACTCTTAGCACGATCAATCCTTTTGGGTATGGGCAAAGCTTTTCTGTGAGTGGCAAACTTGGTTTGACAACAAAGAGTGTCAATTTCGAGTACTCGATAAGAAAACCTTTTGAACTACCTGCGACGCTCGGAGCTTTGTTCAGCTATGAATATGTAACCTCAGATTCGTCGATAACAAACATTTTCAAGGTAGGCGGTAATTTCACAACACTCCGATCGCAGGGACATGCGTTTGGTATAGGTGCGACTTATGAATACAGGTACTATTCGAATCTGATATCTGCCGAGAACACGCTCATTCTTTCGGGAAATTACTCTTATGACACACGCAACAGCGCAATATTCGCAACCAACGGTCAATATCTCTATCTTGGATTGGACAAAGCAGGACTCTTCGGTATCTTGGATGACAGAGATTACTGGAAGGCGAAATTGGATGCAAGGGTTTTTGTGCCGATCTATGAAGATCTGCTCTCGGTTGGCTTCAGGGGGTTTGCCGCGAGTTTGTTCTTGGAAAAATACAAAGTACCTGGTACTAAACAGGAGACCATTCTCTTTTACGGTGTGAATGCTGTGAGAGGTGTAGAAAGTACAGAACAAAAGGCTGGCTGGTTAGGCAGTGTTGAGCTGAGATATGATTTGAAATCACAGACCGTACCGATTTACTTGCTTGCATTTGCGGATATCGGTGGAACGGGTTCGAGTCTGTGGAATTCGGGCTTTGATTTCACTGCGGGACCCGAAATTGATATCGCAATACCGATGCTCGGAGTAATTGGTTTTGGTGTAGCCTACAACTTCGATGGGAATTGGACCTTTGAGAATTTCAAACCGTTCTTCCGATTCGGTGCAGTTTTCTAAAGAGAAATTAAGTTACGAAGAGAAAAGAGCAGTTTTTTCGAAGTTAGTCGTCCGTCACCGATGAAAATGTGGTATAATTGTGCGTGGGTGGGGATATTTTGCCAAAGAGCATGACAGGCTACGGAAAATGTGAAAAGACCGAGCAAAATTACAGAGTTATTTGTGAAATAAAATCGCTCAATTCAAAGTACTTTGTCACCGATATCCAGTCTCCGTCGTTCATGTTCGGCAGAGAAAATGAAATAGTCCAATTGATACAGAGTGTTGTCAAACGAGGCAAGATAACTCTGAGGTTGTATGTGGAATTCCTGGCACCGCTGAATGCAGTGAGAATCGATTATGGTTTGGCGAGAAGCTATTATGAAGCTCTGGAGAATTTGGTTAGTCAGCTTGGGATACCTGAGCCGGTCAACTTGGATAATATTCTACGTTTTCGAGACCTTGTGAGATTCGAGTTATCTCAGCAACAGGAGGAAGAGATCTTCGAAATCGCGAGAGATGTTGTAACCAGAGCCTTAAAGATGCTTGACGACGAAAGAATTGATGAGGGTTTAAGACTGTCTCGTGATCTCGAAATGATGCTTCAGCAGTTGTCGGATATACAAAATGAGGTGTCAGCCTTCAGCGAAGATTCAGCAACGCTGATGAGAGAAAAAATACGGCAGGATTTGAGAAAATTGCTCGATGACAACATTCAGTTGAACCAAGAACTGCTTGAAAATGCTGTTGTGCTGGCGGTACAGCGAGTTGATATACGTGAAGAGCTTGCCAGGTTGAGAAGCCATCTTGATAAAGCCCAACATCTCCTCAGATCAAACGAACCCGTTGGTAACCATCTTGACTTTGTAGCACAGGAAATGTTCAGGGAGATAAACACAATTCTTTCTAAGTCTCAAGATCAAAGAATTATAGATGCTGCGCTGAGAGCGAAAGTACTGATCTCTCAGTTTAGAGAGCAGCTCCAGAATATTGAATGAAGATTAGGAGGTGTGGTCCGCTATGTATGGGTTGATCAACATCGGTTTTGGAAATGTCATTTCGGGTGATCGCGTGATAGCGATTGTAAATCCCGAGTCCGCTCCTCTTAAAAGACTTAAGGATGAAGCCAAGGATGAAGGAAAACTCATAGATGCTACCTATGGTAGAAAAACAAGAGCTATATTGATCACAGACAGCAACCACATAATACTCAGTGCGATCCAGCCAGAGACAATAGCTCAAAGGTTTAAGCAATCGATGATAGAGATTGAAGAAAGTTTGAACAAAGTGAGGTAGCAGAGTGAAGGGCGTTCTGTATGTCATCAGCGGACCATCGGGCGTAGGTAAGACCTCCATCATAGAATCAACTTTGAAGAGGGTTAAAAATATCGTTTTTTCCGTTTCCTGTACTACGCGACCCAAAAGACCTAACGAGACTGAAGGAAGAGATTACTTTTTTGTTGATGTAGTCAAATTCCGGGATATGATCGACCGAGACGAGTTTCTCGAGTGGGCGGTAGTTCATAATCATTATTATGGAACACCGAAGAAGTTTGTACAAGAGCAAATTGAGAACGGCAAGAGCGTGTTGCTCGATATTGATGTGCAAGGGGCAATGACGGTGATGAACAAATACAAAGACGCAGTTTACATATTCATTGCGCCGCCTTCTTTTGATGTGCTGAAACAAAGGTTGATGAATCGTGGAACAGAGGATCGAGAAAATCTTGAACGACGGCTCGAAGATGCGAAGAAAGAGCTTTCCTATATACCAAATTTCGAATATATAATAGTTAATACAGATCTACAGGAATCGATAGATCAATTGTGTTCAATAATAGTTGCTGAACAGCTCAAGGTCGAACGGGTTATCGACAGATTGGGACTGCACAGTTTTTTTGAAGACGGAGGTGGAAAGAGTGAGTAAACCTGTAATCGATTATGATTATCTGTCTAAGAGGATACCCTACAAATACGCCGTGCCCATTGCCGTTGCTAAGAGAGCTGAGGCTTTGAAGGAATATGCAAAACCTTATGTGACGACGCCGGACGCCAATTTAGTATCAATCGCGTTTAAGGAACTTCAAGAAGGTTACATAAGAATCAAGAACGAGGAGATATTGAAGATTCTTTTACCGGAAGTAAAGTGATATGAAGGTACTCATCGGAATAACCGGATGTATAGCGCTCTACAAAGTAGCCGAACTTGTGAGCTCGCTGAGAAAATCTGGCCATGAACTCAAGATCGTGATGACTCAGAGTGCCCAGAAGCTTGTTTCAAAAGATCTGTTTTCAGCGGTCGGCAATTGTGAAGTCTATACTGATTCAGACGCGTTCGACATAAGAAACGGCTTTATACCTCATACGGAACTATCGAAATGGCCGGATGTACTTGTCATAGCCCCGGCCACTGCAAATACGATCGCCAAGCTATCGTATGGCTTGGCAGATAATCTTTTGACCATGGTATGTCTTGCTTACAGTGGTGATAAGAAGCTTTTGGTGCCAGCCATGAACTACAGAATGTACGAAAATGATGCAACTCAGGAGAATCTTCGAGTCTTGCGGAACAGAGGTTGGTGGGTCTTGGAACCTTCCGTTGGACATCTCGCCTGTGGTGAATTCGGTAAAGGAAGATATCCAGAAAACGAAGTAGTCCAGGAAGCCATAGAGATTCTCGCGAGTGAAAAACCGTTGAAGAACTTGAAAATTCTCGTTACGGCAGGACCGACATGGGAACCGATTGACCCGGTCAGAATCATCTCGAATCGTTCAAGTGGAAAAATGGGTTATGAACTTGCAAAGACAGCAGTGCGCTTGGGTGCGTACGTAACATTGATTTCTGGTCCCACATCTCTTAAGACGCCGTATTTTGTCAACGAAGTCGTGAGAGTTGAAAGCGCTCAAGAGATGTTTGATGCGGTGATAAGGAAATTCGACGAGGTGGACGTCGTTATAATGGCTGCCGCTGTGGCTGATTACACCCCAGCCAAGATCAGCGAAAGTAAGATAAAAAAGGATACCGAGGATCTAAACATACCTTTGAGAAAAACAATCGACATTTTGAAATACTTGGGAGAGAGGAAAAACAACAAGATACTTGTCGGGTTTGCTGTTGAAACAGATTCGCTTGAGGAATACGCCAAACAGAAGCTGATGAAAAAGAATTTGGATATGATAGTTGCAAACAAAGCCGAAGTGATGGGAAGTGATCAAAACAGCGTTATCATTCTCAAAAGCGATGGAACTGTAAAAAGAGTGGGGCCCGATGAAAAAAGCCGTATTGCTCTTGTTATCCTTTCTGAACTTGTTGAGCTTCGCAATAGATCATGAACTCACGGTACTCTCTTTTGAAAATGAAAAACTATCTATAGCTGTGAAGCCTCTGTATTCCAGCGTAGGATCATTGAAAGGCTATATCTTTACTCAGACAGGGCACAGACTGCCAAAGGAAATCTCCGAGAAGTCTATGAGTTTCGATGTGTCAAAAACAGATTGGATTGTACCAGAAATCTTTGGACAGAGTGTCTTGTCCAGTGTTATGAGGGGAACGAGCCCATCGGTTCTACAAATATCTTCATACAGATCTCAGCCAGAGATTTTCTTGTTTACCGATGTTGACAACGGCAAAAGACTCTACGTTGGTATCAAAATACCAAGAGAATGGAACTTGAACGGCTTAAAGCTTCAGAATGCTTCATTTCACTCCTTCGCTTATTCGGATATGGTCTATCTCTATACGGACGACAGACTCAAAGATGGTATGGATAAAATCTTCCTTGAATTTGGGTTGCCTTACGGGTTGAAGAGGAAAGTGGAGAAAGACATCTTCATTCTTGCCGGGATCGCGAATTTCTTAAGAGGCAGTACTACCCCTTTTGTTGTTGAGCAAGTACCGCCATATCAGCACGTAGTCAAATCTGGTGAAACGCTTTGGGCAATAGCCAATACGTATGGTCTGAGGATCGCAGATCTTGAAATTGCAAATGGTTTAGAGGATGGCAGTAAATTGATCGCAGGCACTGTACTGAAATTGGCAAAGGTTAGATTCGACAGTTCCCTGACGACCGTTGTGATAAATACAATGACAGCGCGTCTTGCATTGTACTACAATGGAGTTCTGGTTAGAACATTCCCGGTTGCCATAGGTAAGAGCGATACTACTCCCCCCGGTGTGTACTGGATTGTGAAAAAGGAAGTTGATCCAGCGTTGTATTGGTATGGAGAATACATACCACCTCGTTCGCCAATAAATGGTTTGGGAACAAGGTTTCTACAGTTGTCAAATCCAACATATGGCATTCACGGAACAACAAAACCATGGGAGATCGGAAAGAGAATCTCCCACGGGTGTGTGCGCATGCTTAATCAAGATGTGGAAACTGTGGATGCCTTAATAGATACCGGAACCAAAGTGATTGTGGTCAAGAACACAGAGCCATTTCCCGAAAACCTTGAAAACCTTCTTTAGAACCTCCCACCCTTTTTCTCCACTCTCTTGCGATACTCCGCCATCTTTCTTTCGCTTTCTTTCATGAACCTTGCGAGCTTCTTCTCAAACTCAGCCTTACTCGTTCCCTTTTCTTCTGAGCCTTTTTCTGGTCCTCTCTGTTCCTTCAACGACAGTTCCCATTTCCCATCTTTCGTCTTACCGATAACCCTCGCAGAAATTTCCTGACCTTGCTTGAGAAAATCCTCGACGTTCTTCACATACTGATTAGCTATCTTGGAAATGTGGATGAAACCTGGTTCTCCACTCTCGAGTGTAACCATTGCACCGAATTTTGTGATCTGCGTTACCTTGCTCTTCACGACATCTCCAACCTTTGTCACAAAATGCCCCTCCTTGAAGAATGTATTGCCTTTCAGTATTGTTTGTCCTTATATTTGCGGCGGAATTTTTCTATTCTACCTTCTGTATCTATTACCAGACTCGCTCCAGATAGACCCTTGTACAATGGATGGCAGTTTGAACACACATCAATTCTCACATTTTCACGAGTTGTATAGAATTTGTGTTCGGCGCCACAAGCGCATTTTACCGAGACAAACTTCATCTCAGGATGGATTTTCTCCTTCACTTTTTTATCACCTCTCCAAATTTCTGTGTACCTTATCAATCATATCACACAATTTGCAACAGTCAACTCAATTTAATGGGTTTCGATGTTGCATCTGTATAGGAGTCTTTACTTTTCGAAAATAAAAGCGTAAATTTGCGCTGGATATAATAAAGCAAAACGGAGGCTGTCGCATGAGATACGTTCAAACGGTGATTTCATCGGGTGTGTGTGACACAATTATGATAATGCGCATTGATGCCCCTGGAGGTATTCCGGGCATTTGATCGTGCTTGGAGATACTAAAAGGGGCGTTTCCAAAGATGGAAGCGCCCCTTTTTTAAAGGTAAACCCAATTGAGGTGGGACAGTGAGCGAAGTTTTCTACCCGGACAGACTTGATTGTATGCCGGACAAGAGAATCTTCCTTTCAAGAGCTGGAGCAAGATACGGCAGAATAGATGAAAGCCTGATACACCGTGTTAACGAGTTGTTCTTGGTTGCGCTTGAAAAAATAGAACCAGTCGTCTTTTACAGCACTTTGAGTCTTTCTTTACTGCCAGAGCAGATGATACCATCGAACTTTCAAAATGTCACGGCGATAACGGTATTTCTTTCTACCCTTGGTTCATCGATAGACAATTTAATATCACGATTAACTGAACAACAAAGAACCTTTGATGCCTTTATAGTCGACTCGTGGGCATCCGAGTCGCTTGAGAAACTCAACGAAAGATTCGATCATCTGCTCAGAGAGAGATTCGGGAAAGGTACAATGCGCTTCTCACCTGGTTATGGGAATGTTGATCTAAGAATGAATGGGTATATAGTGAGAGAACTGTTAAAGGTCGATCAGGTAAAGGTTTTGGACAGCGGAGTGATGATTCCAAGAAAGACTACAACTTGCATGATAGGGTGGTTTGATGAGAAGAGAAGAGTTCCTGAGAATGTTGAATGAGAGAGTACTATTTCTCGATGGTGCCTATGGTACTGAGTTCTTCAAAAGAGGATTTAAGGGGTTGATAGAACTACTGAATATAAATGACCCTGGTGCCGTTGAAAGACTTCAGACTGAGTACATTCAAGCCGGTGCCGATATTCTTCTTACAAATACCTTCAGTGCAAACAGAATGAAACTAAAAGCACATGGCGTTGAAGACGAGTTTGAGAGAATAAATCGCAGAGCCGTCGAAATAGCAAGATCAGTGTCCAAGGGAAGACTTGTCTTTGGGGACATCTCTTCAACCGGGAGTTTTGTTCAACCTCTTGGTGAGATCAGTTTCGATCAAGCCTACGAGATCTTCAAGGAACAGGCATCGGTACTTATACAAGCCAGAGTTGATGGAATAATTATCGAGACGATGTCGGATCTGAAAGAACTCAAAGCTGCTGTTCTTGCGGTTCGTGACTTATCCAGTGATCTTCCACTGATCGCACACATGACCTTTGAGGAAGATGGAAAATCCGTAACTGGTACATCTGTTGAGATCTTTGCCACACTCATGAACGATCTTGATGTCGATGTGGTTGGCATAAATTGTTCGCTTGAGCCAAAGCAAATGCTCTCAGTTTTTGCAAGATTGGCGAAGTACAGTAAGAAACCGCTTAGTGTTGAGCCGAATGCAGGAAAACCAATCCTGGAAAATGGGAAATTATCCTATAAGACAAGTCCTGAAGAATTTGCAGTCTACATGGCAGACTTTGTCGAAATTGGTGCCAATATTGTTGGTGGTTGCTGTGGTACAGGACCGGATCACATAAAGGTTATGACCAAGTACATAGGAACAAAGAGACCTCGAAAAAGAGAGATCGTTAGCACTCAACATCTTTCTTCAAGAACGATTTTGAAACCAATAGATACCTTTCTCATAATTGGAGAAAGGATAAATGCAAGTGGTAAAAAGAAACTTCAAACTCAGATTCAGGCAAAGGACTTTTCGAATGTTCTAACCCTTGCACAAGAGCAAGAACAAGAAGGTTGTGCGGCGATAGATGTGAATTTCGGTATCGAGAAACTTTTGAGCAAAGAACATTTTCAAGATGCAATGATTCAACTTGACAGACATTCTTGTCTGCCCGTTTCCTTTGATATACAGAACATCGATTTTCTCGATGCCGCGATGAAAGAATATGTTGGCAGAGGCTTGATCAATTCAGCGCTTGCAAGAGAAGATCATCTGTTGCAGAGAGTTGATCTTCTAAAAAGATATGGGGGATTACTTATAGTACTCGCCATGGAAAAGGATATCCCAAGGAATGCCGAGGAAAGATTTCAACTTGTACTGAAGGCTGTCAAGATTCTTGAAGAACACAAAATCGAACTGGATCGGGTCTACTTTGACCCACTTGTTTTGCCGATAGGTGCAAAAAACGATTATCACATAACTTTGCAGACGATAAATCTCATCAAGCAAGCTGGTTTAAGGTCTTCGATTGGTCTTTCCAATCTGAGTTTTGGTATGCCAAACAGAGAGTCCATAAATGCCGCATTTCTTGCTTTATGTATTGAAAATGGTTTGAGTGGTGCCATATTGAACAGCAAAGAAACTCTTACAATGAATATCATACCGGGCGCTCTGTCGCTTCAGGGAAAAGAACTTGTGAAAACTGAGAGTACTTCACAGGATCCATTCGTTGATTTGATAATAAAGGGGCAAAAGGAAAAGTTGATGGATACGGTTCGAGAGCTCTTGAAACAGCACGATCCTTTATACATCAGTCAACAAATTCTTGCAGAAGCAATGAAGAAGGTGGGAACGCTTTATGCGAATGGGAATATCTACTTACCACATTTGATTCTCGCTGCAGAAACGGTTCAACCAGCCTTTGATTATTTGAACAGTCTGCTCGGTGAATCCCAGGTAGTACTTGGAAGGATACTTCTTGCGACAGTTCAAGGCGATATCCACGACATTGGAAAGAAAATCGTCGCAACGGTTTTAAGAAGTGGGGGATTTGAAGTCTACGATATTGGCAAAGACGTACCTGCACAAAAGATTCTTCAGGAATGCAGAAACTACAAACCAGACATAGTTGGACTCTCCGCGATGATGACTACAACCGTCGGACAGGTGAAAGAAATCGCAGATCTTTTGAAATCGCAAGGAATCAATGTTTTTCTGCTCGCTGGTGGAGCTTCGATGAATCAACAACTGGCTGATCAATTCGGTGTTTTTTATGCCAAAGATGCCGTTCAAGCCCTTCAGTTGTGCAAAACACTCTTAAAGGGAGGTGCCAAGTGAAGGTGATTGTGCTCAAATTCGGTGGTTCGAATTTGAAAAACAGATCAGATCTTGAAAGAATACTCAGAGTTGTGAGCATGTATAAAGAACCATTCATTGTTGTTGTCTCCGCCGTCAATGGTGTTACAAACAGATTGATAGATGCACTGGACAATATCAGAAATCTTGATGTTGAAAGTTTTCTTGAAGATTTGTATCTCACATACAGGAGTTTCTTAGGCGAAGAGAATGTTCAGTTAAAGAAAAGAGTGTACGAAATACAAGAGCTCTTGATGGGTACAAAACTCATAGGTAAGGTTCCTGATTTCATCTATGATGAAGTGGTTAGTCATGGGGAAAGGTGCTCTTCAATGCTCTTGTCGTACTATTTAAATGAAAATGGCGTTCATTGTGAGGAAGCATTACCGGAGAATTTCGGCTTGGTCACAGACGGTAAGTTCAAGAATGCGTCCGTAGATCTGTCTGCTTCAGAAGTCAATCTCAGGAAGTTCTTCAGCCAGAAAGAAAACTACGTTGTCCCAGGGTTTTATGGCATTCATGAGGGTCAGGTAACGATCCTTGGCCGTGGAGGAAGTGATTACTCGGCGACGTCAATAGCGTATTGTTTGAATGCAAAAAGAGTAGATTTGTACAAAGATGTATCAGGTTTTATGACATGTGACCCAAAGTACGTCGATGGAGTTAAGCCAGTTCGAAAACTCAATTACGATGAGGCCGCAGAGCTCTCGTACTTCGGCGCTAAGATTCTGCATCATGCCTCGGTTGACCCAGTGCGCAAGAAAAGTATCCCCCTTTACATATTCAACATAAACACTTTTGAATCAATCGATAGACCTGACACGATCATCTCCTTCAACGATTCTGTAGCGAAAACAGTAATAAAGAGCATATCCTTCACCGATGATATCGTGGTGATACAATTCAAAGGTACCAACGTCGGTCGTGTACCAGGGTTACTTGGTCAAATTGCATCTACCCTTGGTAGCGAGGGTGTGAACATCAAATCTGTTGTGACCTCTCAGACGAGTATAAATGTCCTTGTCTCAAAACAAGATATAGAGAGATGCATGCGAATAACTTCGAAGATGCAGATACCCGAAGTAGAAGATATCCACTACAAAACGGAGATATCTTTGATAGCAGCCGTTGGAGATGGTCTTTTGAAGAAGCACGGTATTGCCGCAAGAATCTTCACGGCTGTTTCGAGAAAACACATAAACGTTGAAATGATCTCTGCAGGTGCATCGGATGTGACGATATACTTCATAGTGAAACTGCAAGATAGAGATAAAGCTTTGCGAGCCATTCATGAAGAATTTTTCAAGGATGGTGAGAATGATGAAGACGATCGAACAGATCAATGAAAGGATAAGAAGTGGGAAAGCAGTGGTTTTGACAGCTGAAGAGGTTGTTCAGCTTGCGAAACAGTCGAGTCCAAAACAGATCGCGCAAACAGTTGATGTGGTGACCACCGCAACCTTTGCACCTATGTGTTCAAGTGGCGCTTTTATCAATTTCGGTCATACAATTCCACCAATGCGTATGGAGGAAATAGACCTGTCCAATGTTCAAGTATATGGTGGCTTGGCAGCCGTCGATGGCTATATCGGTGCGACACAGGAATCCAAGAAAGACAGGAGATTCGGTGGGGCACATATAATTGAGGCACTGATCAGTGGAAGAGATTTGTACCTAAGGGCTTCGGGCAAGGGTACCGATTGTTATCCACGAAAGTATTTTGAGGGATACATTAACAAGGATATGATAAACGACTTTTTCCTTTTCAACCCCAGGAATGCCTATCAGAATTACGCAGCAGCGACAAATAGTTCACAGAGAACCATTTATACATACATGGGAAAATTGCTTCCAAACTACGGTAATGTGACCTATTCGACCTCTGGTGAATTGAGTCCACTTTTGAAGGATCCCAAGATGCTTACAATAGGTCTTGGTACGAAAATCTTCCTGTGTGGTGGTGAAGGTTATGTTGTCTGGCCTGGAACTCAGTTCAGAAATTCTGTGAAGGTTAATGCGCATGGAATACCAATTGCTTCGGCAAGAACTCTTGCGGTAATTGGAGATGCCAAGAAAATGAACCCACGGTATTTGAAGGCAGCGTATTTCAAAAACTACGGTGTAACGCTCTTTGTGGGTATAGGTGTTCCCATACCGATCTTAGATGAAGAGATTGCTTACTATGTCTCGAGATCAGATCAGGAGATCGAAACAGAACTAAGAGATTACGGTCAATTGGGAAAACCCGTGATTTGCCAGGTCAATTACGCACAGTTAAAATCTGGATGGATTGACATAAATGGAAAAAAGGTCAAGACTTCTTCGATATCAAGTCTCTCAATGGCAAGAGAGATAGCGTCTGTCCTAAAGGGATGGATTAATGAAGGGGAATTTCTACTCACCCAACCAGTCAAATTGTTCAGTGAACAACGAAGTCTGAAGGTTCTTGAGGAAAAAACACATTCGGAAGAATCGGGATTTGAGAAGCCCACATGTGTTGATTGTGGCCTTTGCGTGAGCCTTTGTTCCTTTGATGCTTTGATGCTTATTGACGGCAAATTTACCTTCATTGCCGACAAATGTGTCTTGTGTGGACAATGTTCTGACGCGTGTCCAGTTGGGGTGAAACTTCCACCAGATGGATAGATTCTATCGTAGTTTGCACAATGGGAGATTTGAGAATTTCAACGTTACATACAGGGAAACCGACCTTTGGGTCGGTGTGGATAGATTTGAAAAGCAAATGATCAACAGGACGTACAAATTAGTTGTTGAGTTACATGAACAGTTGAGTAACTATATCAAGAAAAACAAACGGTTCCTTTTGTCTTTTGTACCTTTGGAAGTCCCAGATGATAGTCCAAAGGTGATAAAGAAAATGGCTGAGGCAGCCAAATATGCGTCTGTTGGACCGATGGCAGCAGTAGCTGGAGCCTTTGCAGATGAGGTGGGGAGATTCTTGATAGAGGATTTTGGTTGCTCCGAGGTCCTTGTAGAAAACGGTGGAGATATTTTCATCAAGAACACAGATCCTGTGACAGTCTGTATTTATGCAGGAGATTCTCCACTCTCGCAAAAGGTGGCTCTGCGGATACCTGCAGGAAGTTGGGGTGTGTGTACTTCTTCTGGTACTGTAGGGCATTCGATCAGTTTTGGGAAGGCAGATGCAGTGACCGTTGTTTCTGAAAATGCTACAGTTGCCGATGCCTTTGCAACAGCCTACTGCAATATAATAAAAAATGAGAATGACATTGAAGAATTGATACAAAAGGCACTTAATGAATATGTGCAAACTGTCTTGGTCATCTACAGAGACAAACTTGGCGTTGTGGGCAAGCACGAATTGGTTTTCGTTGCACCTGAAGGGGGATCAAAATGAAGGTAACCGAAAGAATAAGCAAAGGTCAGATCCTTTCAATAGAGATTCTACCCCCAAGTAGAGGACAGAGCATAGACGAAATATATCAAGTTTTGGACAGTCTCATGATTTTCCCCATCAATTTCATAAACGTTACGAGGCATGCACCTCAGATGACCTATTTGGAGTTATCGGACAGGATAATCAAAGTTCCAAAGGTTAAGAGACCGGGAACGGTTGGCTTGACAGCGGCACTTATGAACAGATACAAGATAGATGTTGTTCCACACGTGCTGTGTTTTGGGATGGACAAATATCAAATTGAAGACATGCTCATAGATCTTCATCTGATTGGAGTAGAAAATGTCTTTGTCATCAGAGGTGAATACGAGGATTCGACGGAATCAGAAGACAAGGACACCTACAAACACGCAGTGGATTTGGTAAGACAGATTTCAAGAATGAATAATGGTGAGTATTTGTACCCGTGTGAAAACGCCCAGCCGACAGATTTTTGTATAGGCGTTGCTGGCTATCCTGAGAAGCATTTCGAGTCTCCGAATTTGCAAGAAGATCTGAAACATCTGAAAGAAAAGATCGATTCGGGTGCGAATTATGTGATTACTCAGATGGTATTTGACTTTGATGTTTACAGGGATTTCGTGGAGATGTCTCGAGAGCTTGGCATAAAGGTGCCCATAATACCTGGCATAAAACCAATCGTGAATTTGAAATCAATCTACAGTATTCCCAAGAAGTTCTTTGTGAATATACCTCACGCGTTCTTATTGCAGATGCAGCAAGCTCGAAGCCCTAAGGAAGAATTCGAGATTGGGACGAAATTCATGGCGAAATTAGCCGAAAGACTGCTTTCCTTTGGTGCTCCTGGTATACACATTTTCACAATGGGTAAAGGACAGTCCACAAAGGCTTTGATGGAGGCTGTCTTTGGCAGAGGAGGTTAGTGCATGAGAAAGGTCGCAGTTCTTGGCGCCACAGGGCTGGTTGGGCAGAGATTCATCCAAATCCTTTCTAATCATCCTTTTTTCAAGATATCGGTGGTTGCAGCCTCTGACAATTCTGCGGGTAAGCGTTATCGACAAGCGGTGCAGTGGCACTTGGATATGCCTATTCCTGAAAATGTCTTTGAAATGGAAGTACAAAAGTGCGAACCCAATTTCGATTGTGATTATGTTTTCTCGGCGCTTCCTTCTGATATAGCCGGGCCAATAGAGGATGAATTTGTCAAAGCGGGTTATATTGTGTTCTCTAACGCCTCAAGTCATCGAATGGATGAAAATGTACCTTTGATAGTTCCAGAGGTTAACCTCGATCATCTCGACTTGATCCATAATCAGACAACAAAGGGTAAAATCGTCACGAATCCAAATTGCTCTACGATAGGACTTGTGATGCCTCTCAAACCCATCTTCGATCGATTTGGCATAAGACAGGTACATGTTGTAACGATGCAGGCAATATCGGGGGCAGGTTACCCGGGTGTAGCTTCCCTTGATATCCTTGACAACGTCATACCTTACATAAAAAACGAAGAAGAAAAGATTATGACAGAATCAAAGAAGATATTGGGTAGTTTCGAACAGAATCGTATTGAGTTTGCCGAATTCGATGTGCAGGCACAGTGCAACAGAGTTCCAGTCCAAGATGGTCATATGCTTTCAGTTTTTGTAGAAACAGAGCAACAAACAAATGTTGATAATATCATCAAGAGTTTTGAGGAATTTGAACCTCTAAGAAATCTGGGCCTTCCAACGGCTCCAAGAAAGCCTTTGATATACTTACCGGGAGAAAGATCGCCCCAACCAAAGCTGCACAGAAATCTTGCAAATGGGATGGCGGTCAGCGTTGGACGGCTCGTGCAAATGTCACCGACAAGATTCAGATTTGTAGCCCTCGTCCACAATACCATAAGAGGAGCGGCTGGGTGTGCTATTTTAAACGGTGAGGCTTATGAATTACTCAGAAATAGATGAAAGGTATGGACAGGGTATATGAGTATTCAGATTTTGGTCTATTTGATCGTTTCTTTGATCTTCGCTTGCATAGCGGGTATCATTTTGAGTGCCGTGATAACGCATGCCAGAGTGACCGTTGAAAGAATAGATAAGGAAACGGATTTCTTCATGACCATTGATTTTCTGAGAATGGATTTCTGGTTCCATTCGATTTCGATTGGCCATGTTTATAACAATGGAAGCCTTTTCACCTTCAAAGAAAAAATCGATGGCAGAGAGAAACTGGTGAGCTATCTTGTAGAGAAGGTCGGGGATCTCTACCAGCTCAAAAGGATTGCAAACGATGGCGTAAACATTCTGTACAAATCAACAGAACCGATATTCTTTTCTGAGCCGATACAAGGTGTATGGGCAGTACAGATTGAAGGATTTCAGTTTGAAATGGTCAATGCTACACCCAGCGAACTCAGTGACAGGCTTTATGGTGGTAAAGTGAGAACACCAGACTTTCTGCTTCCAAAGTTGATTGAAGTGAGAGACAGATGAGCTATTTTTCTTCGATCTTTGGTTTTTCAAGTAATTTCATCTTTCTCTTGAACTCTTTTATGTTCATCTCTCTCAGTACGAGGCTCCCAAGAAAATACTGAAATGGCAACCAAGTGACATGTCCCATGGGAATGATGTGCCTTTTCGGTCTTCCGAGGGCATTCCAAAGGATTTTTCTTGTTCTCAGAGGGAGTGCTCTATCGAATAGTGCTTCTATGAAGGTTATTCTGTCTTTCTGTACAAATTGTGCATAGGCTATAAGGTCGATTTTCAGTAATGGGTGAATCTCTGAATTTATCATCTGTTCTATGCTCTTGAAAGAGTCGAGTTTTCTGATATCTCTTTCAAAGGTGTCCAACAGCCAGTTCTTGTCATCCATTCTGTATTCTTTGCCGAAGCCTTTTCTTACATCTCTTCTAAAGTAAGCGAGTGTTGGTGAGTACCACATCAATGTGGCTATATCACCACCCGAAGTTATGATGATTGTTTTGCGAAATTCTTTTTTCAGCGAACTGATTATTACAGAGATCATTCCACCCAAACAGTATCCAACAAGGCAGTTGTTTTCATGCCACCAGCCTTTTTCTTGTGCAACTTGGAGCGTTGTCAAAACATCGACAACAGCGTGTTCCCAGAATAAAACCATCTTTTTCACATCTGTTGAGAAATACTCTCTGCCACTCGTTGAACCATCGGCAGTTCTGGTGAGATTGCCAGGTAGTATGGGAAGGAAGGTTCTAACACCGGCGTTCGCCATGTGTATGCCCATCCAAAGTAGGAAGGGGATGTTTATGGTTCCAAGTCCGTGCAGGAGTATCAAAGAACCAACAGGTCTTTCCTTTGGTTCTATGTGGTAAATTTCCACCGTCTCCGTTCCTGGCAAGGGGCGTTCGTAGAGCGTCGGGAACTTGATCAGTGAGACTCTGAAGTTTTTGCCCTTCATTATGTATCCGCTTGAGAGTTGAGGAGTCCTGTATTCGAAATCGAAATTCACCATTGAAATTGTCCTTTCTAACTATTAGCAAAACATTTTCTGGCTACTTCAAAGAGCACTATCCCAGCGCTCACCGAGACATTCAGTGAGTCTATAGACGAAAACATCGGTACACTGATCAACTGATCACACTTTTCTTTCACGAGTCTGCTCAGACCTTCTCCTTCGTTTCCAAAGACAACGGCAACCGGCAGTGTAAATCTTTCTTCGAAAACATTCTTGCCTCGCATATCTGCGCCATAAACCCAGTATCCCTGCTCCTGCAATTTCTCGATTGTATTGACAAGATTTGTAACTACGACAATTGGGATTCTAAAAACTGTACCGGCAGAAACCTTTACAACCGCTGCTGTTACCTTGGCTGAGCGGTCTTTGGTAATTACAACGGCACTTGCTCCGGCAGCAACGGAGGTTCTGATGATTGCACCAAGGTTGTGGGGATCGACGATATGATCCAGCAAAACTATCAAATTCCCATTCAAAGCACTTTCATCGCTGTACTGAAAATCTACATCTATGACTATCCCCTGGTTTTTTTCCTCTCCACATAACTTTTCCAAGTACTTTGCCGTTGTATAAGTGTAAGAGTAACCGTTTTTCTTCAAGGTCTCTTCAATCGCCTTGAATTTTCTGTCGTCGCTTTCCTTCAGATATATTTTATTAACGCGATAGTGTGTTCTTATTATCTCGTCTAAGACACTCTTACCGTACACAATCATTCTGTTCATTCTCCAATGTAATTCGAATCAATTCGCCCAGTCTATCGTATTCCCTCGACAAATAAAGAAAACCCACAAGTGTTTCAAAGGCTGTACTCTTTCTATACAAAGGATCGTTACCATGCTTCTTTGCAGCTTTGCTGTTAGTAGCTCGTTTTACCAAGGACAATTCTAATTCATTGAGTGAATTCATCAGCTTGTCCAAACTCCTTGCTTGTCCTTCTCTTGAGACTATCTGATTTACCTTCTTATGGATTCTATCGACCCTTGTCAGATCCAAGTATCTAACTCTACAGTATAAGGAATAGACTGCATCGCCGATATAAGCAATTGTTGAAATAGGCAACTGCAAAACCTTCAGTGTATCATCCTTCACCTCTGCTCACCTTTCTCAAGGCAACTTCATCCAGGTACAATCTATTCAACCTATCTTGATCAAAGACATACCTCTTGAATCTCCTTGTTCTCAAGTTTTCCAGGATCTTTCTGTCTCTCCTTGCGGCCATATATTGATCTTTGAGATTTTCTTCCTGTTCTTTGAGTAAGTTCAGCTCTTGATATAATTTCTTCACCCACATTTTCTCCGCATCTATGTACATTAGCCATTGAGTGATTTGCATTCCCATCACGCCTCTTGAGGAATTCTGTAACATAGATTTGTACAGATCGCGTAAGAGATCTTCTGCCGATGTGATTTGATCTTGGAGGTCTCTGATCTTCATTCTAACAGCCGCAAGTTGTAACTTCACTTGATTCTCCTGCGATAACTTCAGTTTTAAAAGCCTGTCCAACCTGAATTTGAACAATTTCGTTCTCCTCCACGTCGTTTCTCTTTCATATTATAGCGTGATAGAATCATATTGACACACTGGGGGTGATCTGTTTTGTCCTTCGATTTTGTAGATTTCAAGATGACAAAGGAAGGTCTTGTTTTGGTGATAAAAGATTATGAAGATCTCGAGACAGTTATTCATCAGCTCGGATCTCGCATATCACAAATGGGTGGTTTCTTCGCAACCGGTGACAAGATAATGCTGATGATTGAAAACAACGAGAAACACTCACAGGATATGCCAAGAATCGTGTCTATTTTGAAAAAGATGGGCTTGGAGGTCTCACAGATACTCATGGGTGCAACATCAGGCGAGAACATAAATGTACGTGGAAGAATGAAAATGATCGAAGAAGGTGAAACGAAATCTGGCACAAAGGTGGTTAAGAAAAACCTTCGATCTGGCCAAGCCTTAGTTCACTCAGGGGATGTCATTGTGATTGGAAATGTTCATTCCGGAGCAGAAATCATGGCGGGTGGCTCGATAGCAGTTTTTGGTGATGTAAGAGGTATCCTTCGAGCTGGACTGAACGAGGGTGATCAGGCAGTAATAGCGGCACTGTCGATACATCCAACCCTGATTCAGATCTCTGGTTATACACTCAGGGAGGTGGAACCGTCCGAAGAGCCTGTGGTGATACATGTGAAAGATAATAAGATTTTGATTCAAAAAGCAAAGGATGTAAAATTCCTATAGAGGAGTGATGAAATTGGATGTGAAAGAGCTGATAAAGGAACTATCGTCTCTTGATGGACCTTCTGGATACGAGAAGGCAGTCTTAGAGCTCATAGAAAAGAAGATCGAACCTTTGGTTGACAGAGTTTGGTACAACAAAGTTGGTACCTTGATTGCGGAGAAAAAAGGAACAGGATCAGGAAGACTCGGTATATTCGCTCATGCGGACGAAGTCGGGTATGTGGTGACTAAGTTAGAAAAGGGACTTTTTGCAAGATTGGAGACGATCGGTGGAGTAGACCCAAAGGTTATCTTTGCACAGAGAGTAAAGATTTATACAGCAAAGGGCATAGCCAAAGGAATTGTGGGAGTTCTTCCACCTCACCTTCAGAAGGAAGAGCATAGAAGCAAAGTACCGAGTTTCGATAAAATCTTTGTTGATCTGTCCTGTAGTGAACTGGGGGAATATGTATCGGTTGGAGATATCTGTGTTGTTGATGTGAAGCCAGTTGAATTGAATGGCAAACTGTGTGGTAAGGCAATGGATAACAGAGCAGGGTGCGCTTCTTTGATTTTGGCAGCCCAGCTACTCAGGAATATAAGGAATTATCAGGATGTCTACTTTGTTTTTTCAAGCCAGGAGGAAGTTACCGGTCTTGGAGCGGTATCGATTGCGTACGAGTTAAGGCTCGACAGGGCAATTGTCGTGGATGTGACTCACGGCGACGTGAAGATTCCTCAGTTTGTGCAGATCAAGACTGGTGAGGGTCCCGCGCTGTGTGTTGGACCTGTCATCGATAAAGAGTTTTATTCAAAACTGTACCAGACCGCTCAGAGAAACAACGTCAAGATTCAGATCGAACCAGCCCCAGGTAGATCTGGAACAGATACAGACGAGGTACAACTTTCCGGGACTGGTGTACGAACGACTCTTGTCTCTATACCTCTCATGTACATGCATACACCTGTTGAGGTAGTGGATCCAAGAGATGTTGAGGAAACAGCAAGACTCTTGGCTTTGGCAACAACGATTGAGTGAAGGAGGGGTAATTTTGTATCTTAAAGAACTGACAGAACTTGATGGAGTATCAGGCAATGAACAACAGGTGAGAGAGTTCATATCTGATAAGATAAAAGACAAAGTTGACGAATTGAAGGTGGATGTGCTTGGCAATTTGATAGCATACAGAAAAGGTACAAAAGGTGGAAGGAAAATCGTTTTGGCAGCACACATGGATGAAGTTGGTTTCATGGTAACGAATATTGAAGATGATGGAACCCTTGCTTTCGCTCCCGTTGGTGGTGTTGAAACACAGGTGATGGTTGGCAAAATCGTGAGGATAAACGGTCAAACCCTCGGAGCAATTGGATACAAAGCTATTCATATACAAGACAAAGAGCAAATACTCAAGCCATTATCTATTGATCAACTGCGCGTTTATATAGGAGCGAAATCCAAGGAAGAGGCAGCAAGACAAGTCAAGATTGGCGACTACGTTGCATTCACCACTACCTTTGATCAAGAGAACAATAGGTTAACCGGCAAAGCCTTTGACGATCGCGCTGGATGCTCTGTTTTGATGGACATCATTGACAAGATAGACCGATATGAAGATGACGTGTACTTTGCTTTCTTGGTTCAAGAGGAGGTCGGTCTAAGAGGTAGTGCAGTCGTGGTAGAGCAGATCCACCCTGATATAGCTATAGTCATAGAAGGAACAACTGCGGGTGATGACCCTGAATTGCCAGAATATCAGTGGGCAACTCATTTGGGCGATGGTCCGGCCATAACCTTTATGCACAGAGGGTATGTCGTGAACAAGAGGGTGTATGAATCTATAATAGAGGTTGCAGAGAAATATTCAATTGCACATCAGGCAAAAAGAAGAACGGCAGGAGGCACGGATGCTGCCCGTTTTGCAAGAACAGGTGCAGGTACGGCCGCCGCTGTTGTATCCGTACCATCGCGTTATATTCACAGCCCTGTTTCCATGATTGATCTGAACGACTACAACAATACGGTTCTTCTTTTACAGAAAATTCTTGAACAAGGGGAGGCATTTGCAAGATGATAGATCTCATCAGAAAATTGACAGAGGCCTATGGTCCCAGTGGCAGAGAGGAAGAAGTTCACAATTTAATATTGCAGGAACTGGAAGGCCACGTAGATGGTTATAAATTCGACAACGTTGGGAATCTTTTGGTTTGGAAGGCAGGTACAACTGGAAAGAAAGTTCTGTTCGACGCGCACGCAGATGAAATAGGACTTGTCGTTACGAACATCGATGAGCGAGGTTTTCTGAGAGTAGAAAGTGTTGGAGGAGTGCCACCTCATTCTTACGTCGGCCATAGGGTGAGATTTCCGAACGCCATTGGAGTTGTTTATGTTGAAGGTGAAACTGAGGAAGAGCGAAAGAAGAACTTCACCAACTTGAATCTGGACAACATGTTCGTCGATATTGGCGCAAGGAACCGCGATGAAGCTATGAAGGTCGTGCCGATAGGTTCTTTTGGTATCTATGATTCTCATTTTTTCAAGAACGGTGATCTGTTGATCAGCAAATCCATGGACGATCGAATAGGTTGTGCGATAATCGTTGAGATTCTGAGAAGAGTCAAGAAACCTCGCAACACGATTATAGGTTCATTCACGGTTCAGGAGGAAGTCGGGCTTATTGGAGCATCGGTTGCTGCCTATTCTTTGGTCCCAGATGTGTGTGTTGCTGTTGACGTAACTGATTCATCCGATTACCCGAAATCTTTTAAGAGACATTCAATGGCTTTGGGAAAAGGTCCAGCGATCAAAATCAAGGATAGAGCATCTATCAGCAACAGAGGTGTCGTTGAAAAGCTCATTGAAGTTGCCGAGCAAGAGAAGATTCCATACCAGATGGAAGTACTCACATTTGGCGGGACGAATGCAGCCGCACTACAAAGAACCAGAGCTGGTATACCCTCTGCCACGGTATCAATTGCCACAAGATATGTTCATTCACCAAGTGAGATTGTTTCACTGGAAGATGTTGAAAACACGGTGGAATTACTCATAAATTATGCGGGGAAGGGAGTGTAAAAGTGCCTAAGGGTCAAATTCGATTGACCGACACCCAGGCTCGAATACTTGCGATACTCATAATTGTTCTGAGTATTGGATTTGTCAGTTTCACACTTGCAACATTTTTTATCCTGAAGAGTCGTTCCAATGTTCAGGTAGAGATAGTTGAAGTACCACCACCAAAGATTGAAGTGCCTGTTAAGAACAGCACACCCACCGAGTCTGTAACTGAATATGTGAACCCTTCTATCTACAGATTAGAAGAATTCGACTACAAGAAATTGATAACGCAAGCTACCGAGGTGGTTGAACGAGGAGCAAATTTGTCAGTTTATGTCATCCAGTCGGAAGATGTTTTGAAAATTGTCAGAGGTTCGAACTTGCCGTTTGTGATCTGTCAGTATTCGAAAGATACTTACACAGTTGCGGTTGTTGGTGATTACAGTTTTCAGAATCTGACGCCCATGCGTACTCTGTATGGGGTACTTGTGCTGTCGGTCATAAATAAGGAAACCGCTTTGGAAAGAGTACTGAGTTTCAGGAGTGCTGGATATCCGGCCTATCTAATGCATTTTGTGCGTGACGGGCGTGATTGGTATTCATTGGTGATTGGAGCTTTCAGTGATGTGAACAGCGCTGAGGATTTCAACAAGAACCTGAACTGGACGGAAGTCATGAAAATAGCCGGTACTCAGCGCCCAGGATATGTGGGGAGAATAGCACCGTGAAGTTCTCAGTAAGTGAGAAAAGGCTTATCTTTGTGTCTTTTGTTGGTTTAGTAGTCTTGCTGGGGCTTGCACTTGAAAAGACCTATAAAAAGGAAGATACACAAGTAAATCAAGTAACTCAAAGAAGAACTGTTGAATTCCCGATGGACATCAACACAGCTTCCTATGAAGATCTGCTTGAAATACCAGGGATTGGTCCAGCGAAGGCGAGGGCTATAATTCAGTTCAGAGATCAGAACGGACCTTTTAGAACAATTGAGGACCTAATGAAGGTTTCGGGTATTGGTAAATCAACAGCCCAAAGAATAGCAGAGTTTGTGAAACTTGAAAGTTCTTCTGGATCGGTAGTTGTCAGGAAGATCAATGTGAACACTGCTGGTTTAGACGAGCTCTTAGAACTCCCTGGTATAGGAGAAGTCAAAGCCAGTGAGATGATAAAACTCAGGGAACAAAAGGGTCCTTTCAAAAAACCTGAAGATCTTCTTCAAGTGCCTGGCATTGGTCCAAAGACACTTGAGAAAATAAAAGATATGATAGCATTCTGAGGAGGTGCTCGTGTGAAGAACACAACCATTTTTCTGGCAGCTTTAGTTATCATGATGATGCTCTTTTTACTCTATGGAGCCACGCAGCAAGATGCAAAGATAGTCTTTGTTGATGTGAACAAGGTAACCCAGGAATATCCAAAGATGGTTGAACTCAATGAACGCTATAAGACAGATGTTCAGTACTATCAGGGCAAGCTCAACGAAATGACAAAGGAACTTGAGAATATGCAAAAATCAGGTGCTTCTCAGGCTGATTTGGAGAAGAAGCAGGCAGAGATACTTGCGAGAAAACAGCAGTATGAACAACTCATTCAAAATGAATATCAACCCAAAATGCAGCAAGTATTGGATGAGATAGCTGCCAAGATAGACAAATATGCAAAGATGATGGGCTATGATTATATTTTGAGTAAACAAGCGTTTGTCTATGGTGATGATGCTTATGATATCACCGATCAACTCATAAAGTACCTGAAGGCACAATGAACAAAATCGAGTGTCTTGGTCTGGTAAAAAGATTCGGAAGAAAGGTCGTTGTCGACCACGTAGATCTTTACGTCGAACAGGGTGAAGTTGTCGGTTTATTAGGGCCGAACGGTGCTGGAAAAACTACCATATTCAACATGGTGCTGGGAGTTGTTATACCGACAAGTGGCAAGATAATTTTTTCTGGCACAGATATCACCAAAATCCCAGTTAGTCACAGAGCGAGATTTGGCATAACGTATCTTCAGCAAGAAACATCAGTCTTCGGTGGTATAAAGGTTTTCGAGAATGTTGAGTTAGTTCTGAGGTTTTATGAGAAGGATCAAACAAGGCGAAAACACAGGATTGAAGAACTTCTCAAAGAGTTTGGCATCTGGGAACTGAAAGATCAATACGCAACAGACCTTTCAGGAGGAGAAAAGAGAAGATTGGAGCTGGCAAGAATGATGGCACTCAATCCCTCTTTTCTTTTGTTGGATGAACCCTTTGTTGGAATAGACCCAAAAACGGTGAAGGACATACAACAGATGATCCGTTCATTGAAGGCAAGAAATATCGGGATAATTGTAACAGACCATACAGTTGATGCTCTGTCCCAAGTTGTTGATCGACTTTACATCATACATAAAGGAAAGATAATTGCACAAGGCGAGCCACAAGAGGTTCTTCAAAGCAGAATTGTGAAGGAGGTATATCTGGGAACATGAATGTTGCAGTGGTTGGATACTCCGGTCCCATCGATCAATCTCCGATCAGTGAAATATCAACTATCTGTATCGAACTGGGTATGGCACTTGCTCGACAGGGTCACACAGTCTTCTGCGGTGGAAGAGATGGTGTGATGGAACTTGTTTCAAAAGGTGTCAAGGAAGTGAATGGTAACGTCGTGGGAGTCCTGCCGGTAAACGAGACTGGTAATGAATATCTTTCCACGAGAATAAAGACACCCTTTGATAACATAACCCGTTCCTTAGTTTTAATTGAAAGTAGCGACGTTGTAGTCTCCGTTGGAGGTGAGATTGGTACGGCGATTGAGATACTCATCGCTTATGCAAGATCAAAACCAACTGTGCTTTTTACAGGTACGGGTGGCTGGACAGACCGGTTTTCAAAGATCTTAATAGAGGGAAAATATCTCGACATGAGAAAAAACACAGTTGTCTACAAGGCTCAAAGTGTTGATCAAATTGTTGAGATAATTACCGAGATCGGGAGGCAAAGAAGATGAGCGAAGTCAGACTCAGATTTGCTCCAAGCCCTACGGGGCACCTGCACGTAGGAGGCGCTCGAACAGCTCTTTTCAACTGGCTGTATGCCAGAAAGATGGGTGGAAAGTTCATACTCAGAATAGAAGATACCGATTTACAGAGATCAACAAAGGAATCCGAGAAGGCGATAATTGAATCTCTTAGATGGTGTGGCATTGATTGGGATGAAGGACCAGATGTTGGAGGAAGCTATGGCCCGTATAGACAGAGTGAGCGTGTTCTCAAAGGGATATACGATCACTATGCCAGAATTCTGATTGAAAAACAGATGGCTTATTACACCGTCTATGACAAGACAGACAGGAAGAAACCGATTCTGAACACTTATGAGTATCCAGAAGAATATGCGCAGCAAGGGTACGACATCACAGTATCTTTCAAAGTGCCTGAAGGAATAACGAGGTTCTATGACTTACTCAAAGGCGATATGGAATTTCAGAATTCAACTATTGAGGATTTCGTCATGATAAAATCCGATGGCTTTCCAACTTATAATTATGCGGTTGTGATAGATGATTATCTGATGAGAATCACTCATGTTTTCAGGGGAGAAGACCATCTATCTAATACACCAAAACAGATAATGGTGTACAACGCGTTGGGGTGGAACACACCACAGTTCATGCATATACCACTGATTCTCGGTTTTGATAGAACGCCACTGAGCAAGAGGCATGGAGCAACCTCTGTAGAACATTTCAGGGGTATTGGGATACTCAGCAGAGGGTTGATGAACTATCTTGCCTTGCTCGGTTGGAGCGTGGGAGAAGAGGAGATTTTCAATTTAAGGGAAAAGCTGGGTAACTTCGAGCCAGGAGGCATATCCAACAAAGGTGTCGTCTTTGATCCAGAAAAACTTGAGTGGGTGAATGGTAAGCACATGAGAATGATGGAGATCGACGAACTGTGGAAAGAATTCGTTGGATGGGTGCAATTCACCGGCAAGAAGATGCCAGAATGCGATGAAGGTTATGCCGTTAAAGTTATAGGTGTGTGCAGGGAAAAGGTCAACACGCTTTCACAACTGTACGACCTTTCTTATCCGTTTTTCTTTGATGATTACGTATTTGAAGATAAGTTTGTCAGCGAATATTTGAATGCACCATATGCAGGAGAAGTGTTGAAAAAAGCCATAGAATTTTTCACTCAGCTGAGTGACTGGTCAATCGAAGGCACAGAAAAGGTTTGTAGGGCGATAGCAGACATGAAGATAGCCTCCAAGAACAAAGTTTTTCAGCTGCTCAGAGGTAGCGTTACAGGAAAGCTTGTGACTCCTGGTCTGTTTGAAACACTTTCGATACTTGGGAAGGACCGGGTAGTCAGAAGACTTGAAAGATCAATTGCGAGTATGGGTTGTTGAGTGCCTACAATCTTTTCGAAAAAACAAGCTTTTTGATGATAAGGTGTTCTTGTGCTTGAGATGACTCTCAGGCACATTTTTTGCAATGTCTTGTTTAGAAAGGCACAAAATTCATTTGGGTGGTGGATCAACAGCCGTTGTCTTTGCTGTACTCAATATTCGGGATAACCAGTTATCTGCTGCAAAGATTTGTACAACGGACTAAGGTGACTGTAAATCCTTCTGTAGACTTCTCTATACAGCCTCATGTATAGTTTGGAGTTGTCTGTGTTTGGTTTGAAAGATTTACTGTATCTGACCATTTTGTCAATTGCTTGACCAAAGTCGTTGTAGTATTTCAAACCAACGAAACCACAGATAGCAGCGCCGAGTCCTGCGGCTTCCGGTATCTCACCTCTTAGAACTTCCCTTCCCAATACATCTGAGAGTATCTGGCAAACGAAATCGGATCTTGATCCTCCACCTGTCACGGCGACCTTTTCTATGACTCTGTGTGAGACTCTTTCTATTTTCTCTGCGGCATCCAAAAGTGCATACGATAGGCCTTCTATTATAGACCTGTATAGGTAAGCCCTATTATGGACATCTCCGAAACCTATGATTGCACCTCTGGCCTCCGGCATCTTCAAACCTGCACCCCAGTAAGGCTGAAGTATCAGTCCCAGTGAGCCAGGTTTGGTATTCTTCAGCAAATCATCGAATATTTCTTCAACACTTACACCTTTCTGCGCTGCCAACTGTGCTTCGTAGTTGCCGAATTCGTTTTTGAACCAGCTGACCATCCAAAAACCTCTGAAGATTTCTACCTCTGGGTTAAAATGTCCTGGGATCACAGCAGGATATGATGGCATGAATTTTATAGGTTCAAGATATCTGTCAGATGTTATCTGCAGAGTCGCCGTTGTACCGAGGCTGGCGCAAGCCAAAGATTCCTTCAAGCACCCCATCGCCAAAGTCTCACAACCTTTATCTGAACCAGTGGCGATCACATAAACCTCTGATGAAAGACCGGTCAATTTCTGGGCATCCTTGGTGAGTTTACCTATTACAGTTGCAGGTTGAACAAGTTCAGGGAGTTTTTCTTTATCTATCTGGAACAAATACGGCTGGTAATCTGTTCGGGGATTTGCCCATCTTTGTTTCTTGTAGTTAAATGGAACATGCCCTATTTGATTCGCAACTGAGTCTACAAACTGGCCAGTCAGAAGGTAATTGAACCATCCAGATAGCAGGAGGAATTTATGAGTCTTTTCCCATAACTCCGGTTCGTTTTGCCTTATCCAGTTTGCTTTGCATTTCTTTGCAGAGATAAATGCCGCCTTATCCATACCGATTATTTTGAATCCAATTCTGTAGTGCACAGGCAACTTGCAGTCATAGTCAGCCATTCTCTGGTCAAGCCAAAGTATGGCTGGTTTTAACGGTTTGCCGTCCCGATCCAAAAGCACACATGTATCTCTCTGAGTCGTTACAGCGATCGCTTTCACATGTTGCCATTTTTCTGGTTGTCTTTGTTTCAGCACAAAGCAGGACTTCGTGAGTGCTTGTTGATAAATGAAGAGATCTTGCTCCGCCCAACCGGGTTTTGGAGATACATAAGCCTGTGGGTATTCTTCTTTATGAAAATCGATCAATCTTCCAGATGAATCAAACAAGAGCGCCCTCAGACTTTGCGTGCCACAATCAATCGCAAGAACTATGTCATCCATGTAAGATCTCACCTCAATACGGTTTGGTGATTTCGATCACACTTTCAATTTTACTCTCCCGCTTTTGAAAAATGTTAGTGCATTGAATCTGAAGAAACATGGTAGAATATCATGAGGTTCAAAACCGAACTCTTCGGGGGGATAGCGATGAGAAAAGCAGTGATCTTCATCCTGGTTATGCTGGCAATCTTCGCATACGCAGAGTCTTATGCATTATATCACCTTTCTGTACCGGGCTACAAAACCACCGTGTTTGTTTCAAACATGAGTGAAGAGAGAGCTTATTTCAGGGTGTCTGTTTTCGATTGCAATGGGCAGAAGCTTTGGCAGGATACCTACAACACGGAAGAGTATTCGACCATAGGAATCAGCCCGGCTGAATTCATCAGCAGCAGTGACGACAACTGGGGTCTTCTTTTGATTGAATGTGATCAACTGTTGCATATCACGGCTTTTTACGAAGACGAGGAGTATGGCCTGCTAAATACAGATCACATAATTGAGCCAATTAATGTTTCCGAGGATGCCAAGTACTATTGGTATGCGGCAGGTTACGTTAACAAAGGCGGGTCTGAAACAGCGCTGGTTTTGATAAATCCAAACAAGAATACCGCACATGGTACGATCTGGATATGTGATTCCAAGGGACGAACTGTGAAGGATGCCTCAGGAGATATAAAGCCTTTCTCCGCGATGTTTTTTGATTTGATAAAATTCGTAAGCGATGATATGGGAGTTGTTGACATTCAAAGTGATCTACCGATTATTGTCGGCATTGAGCAGTACCAAGATGAAGAGCTTTGGACAATTGATAACATTGTGGATTGGTACACAACAACTGAATGGTGAACCAGTGAAGATCTTTCTCAGCTCAAAAAAGCTGCGGGAGAATCTTGAAACCTCCCGCAGTTTTCGGTGATTTTTCGCCTATTTTTGAAGACAACCTCGAGATGAATTTCATCTCACGTACACGGTCTTTTTGTTTCCCACACTGGTCCAAATGAGGTAATCTTTCGGTTCAGTTAGACACAGAGCGAATTGAATGGTTTTCTCATTGAACGGTGGTACAGTTAACTGCTTGATTTTGACTGGCTTGTCGTCGACATACAGAACGATAACATCTTGATATGTGAGTGAGCCGTGGTTTTTTGCGACTATTGATACAGTGAATCTTTCTCCAGCTTGAACAAACTGATCTGACAAAATCATAGAAAAGTCCACGTTTTGCTCACAAGCTGGTATAATCTTCCATACATCGTTTTCGCGCAGAGATTCTGTCGGTCTCACCCTAAATGAGTAATGATAGGGCTTTGGGAACAATATGTATTCTTTGTGAGGTAGTGCCCCCCAACTGTTGTCGCCTCCGAGCCCCATTTGCTTGTAATCGATATTCACGGTTACAAAGTCCCTAATCGGTAGTTCATTGACATGGTTGGCTTGTTCAAGATCTTGCATTGAAAAGGGCCAGACACTGAAGTCTACCGTGGGTAATCCCATGACAAGTAGGGAGACACTGCCATTTGAGATTGAAAACCATCTTGCATCAGTTCTGTTCCCAGTTTCCTGAGGTTTCACATATCTATGGAACATCTCATCGACTGTTTTACTGTAAACGCCAAAGATGCCGCTTTCCTTCCTATCTTCGTATGTTTCATGAGGTCCTCTTCCATACCACTTCACAGTTCGAAAATCAGCTGGCATCTTCAGTTGCAGGCCTATTCTCGGAATCTCTGGCAAATTCTGATTTGGACAGAGCGTATAGTCAAATAAAATATCGTCATTTCCAAAGACGGTGTAAGTCAAATACAACCAACTGTCTTTTGGTAGATGGTAGACCACCGAAACGGTTACTTTGTTTTCTTCCTTTTGGCAATTGATTTTGTGCAATCTTCTTAACTGGCTGGCATCTTTCCACACAGCCAATCTCTCTGGCATTTTGTTTCCGATATCGTTATCTGTAGGTGCCCTCCAAAAGTTTGGTGCTATGGCTTGCCAGAGCAACTCACGTTCTCTGAATTTGATACTTTCAAGAAGCCCAGTGAACTTTGAAAAACTCACAGCTATATTTTTTGTCCTGATAGTGTAATGTTCTGCTGTTTCGTCAAAATATGTTCGCTCTTTCACAGCTAACCTTTCAAAAGTAGGTTTTTTCAGTTGAAACTCCTGCCAAGCAATGACGTGACCAGCTGGAGCCCAGAGTTCTTCCCTTTCCGTGACAAACTCGATTTCAAGGAAATATTCCTCGTCCTCTCTAAGCTCAGGTAGATCCAGATGCAATAAGGTTCTTTTTGTTGGTGCCAGAGAAACCTTGAATTCACCCTTGGCAATTTGGATGCCATTTTCTTTGAGCAGCCAGACTCCGCGGAATTTTTCAAGGTTTGTGAACATATAGTTGTTTTGAACGTAAAACAGTTTATCATTGAGCATCTCGATGTCTATGTACTGATAAACTTTCTTGACTTCCAAGAGTTCTGGTTCAGGGGTTCTGTCTGGAAGAACTACCCCATTGCAGCAGAAGTTACCGTCGTTTGGTTCATCTTTGAAATCCCCACCATATGCCCAGAATCTTTTACCGTTTTCATCAATCCTTTCGATCCCTTGGTCAACCCAGTCCCAGATACAACCACCGTGTAGATAAGGCTTATTCTTGATTACGTCCCAGTAGTCTTTCAGATTTCCCACACTGTTTCCCATCGCATGAGCGTATTCGCACATTATAAGCGGCCTGTTCTGCTTCTTTGATGAGTAGTCAAGGAGTTTGTCTAAGGATGGATACATGCACGAGACAACATCGAGGTAAAAACCATCACCGGGTTTCTCGGCACCAAGAGGTGCGTAATGAACCAATCTGCTGTTGTCCCTCGATTTTATCCAGATCGCAGCCTTTTCGAAGTTTCTGCCATCTCCGGCCTCATTACCCAAGGACCAAAAGATTATGCTCGCATGGTTCTTGTCTCTTTCAACCATGCGCTGAACTCTGTCGAGATGTGCTTTTTCCCATTCAGGTTTGTTCGCCAGGGTTATTTTCTCGTCCCAACCCACACCATGTGATTCAATGTTTGCCTCGTCTATCACGAAAAGTCCATAGTAATCACACAGGTCATACCATTTTGTTTGATTGGGATAATGCGATGTCCTAACGGTGTTTATGTTGTGCTGTTTCATGAGCACTATATCTTGTACCATCCTTTCAACTGTGATCGCATGACCTCTTTTCGGATCAAATTCGTGTCTGTTCACACCTTTTATGTAAAACAACTCGCCGTTGAAAAACAACCGGCCATCGTTCACCTCGATTTTTCTAAAACCGAAATTGATTTTCTTCCTGTCTTGTGCCAATTCTGCTTGGAGCACATACAGCCAAGGAGTCTCGCAGGACCATTTGAGTGGGTTCTTCACATCGAAGACAAACGAGAGAGTTTCTTCCCCATCCAGTTCAATCTGTTTCTGTTCGAGCACCTGTTCCTCGCCATGAGGATCTATCAACGACAAAGTCAGTGTCTTGGTTTCTTTCTTATCACTAAGGTCTCTCATATCAATGTCCACAAGGAGTTTTGCATTTTGGTATCTTTCATCGAGTTCTGTTCTTACAAAGATATCTCTTATATGGGTCTTACTCAATGCATAAAGGTACACATCGCGATACACACCGGCAAACCACCACATATCTTGATCTTCTATGTAGCTACCATCACACCATTTCAAGACCTCAAGGACTATCGTGTTGATACCCGGTTTTACATAATCTGTTATTCTGAATTCAGCAGGAGTACAGCTATCTTTGCTGAACCCCACCTTCCTTCCATTCACCCATAAGTAAAAGAAAGAACGAACACCTTCAAAGTGCAAAAATATCTCTTTTTCAAACCAAGATTGAGGTATTTGTACCTTTTTTCTGTAGATTCCCGTCGGGTTGTACTCCTTTGGGGGATAAGGGGGATTGTTCTCAAACGGGTAGATCGTGTTCGTGTAAATGGGCTTGTCATACCCTGCAAACTCCCAGTTGCATGGCACTTCTATTTCATCCCAAGAAGAGTCGTCGAAGTCCTCCAACTCAAATCCACAGGGTACTTTCAAAGGTGATGGGCTGAAGTGAAACTTCCACTTTCCATTCAATGTTGAAAAATCTTTTGGATAGACCCAATTTGCAGTGAAAGGATCAAAGTACGGAATGAATGAACAATGAGGTTTTTCGAGGCCTTCGTGTAAAAGTTCAGGGTTCTCCCATTCAAACATGTTCTTACCTCCTGTGTGCTTTTGCACAATCATAGATCAATATGGTGCACTGTTCAGCTATTTTGATCAAAAGTATTTCAACGAGCCAAAACCATTTTATACCTTCACTTTCTTATCAGTTCGAATTGATCTACCCATCCCCAGTTACCAGGATTTCCCTTTACCGATAAGGTTATCTTCAATTTGCCTGTGATAACCTTTATGTTGTCAATCGTCGGATTACTCCTCTTGAGCCAGCCGGCATTTGTAATGGTAACTGTCTCTTCTGGACCACCGTGATCGCTCACTCTCATTTGTACCAGATCTCCACCACTACCTTGAATCCACATACTCACTCTGTAGACACCATTTGGTAGATCGGATACTATTTGGTACAGTTCAAACTCAAAAGATTTGTCCAGCCAGTAATTCACCGCATAGACTCCGTGGTGAGCATTCTGAGGTGGGTCAGCGCGCACTACTTTTACAGCACTTTTTTCACCGCTCACCTGCCACGGGTCGAAAACCCCAGATTCGAAGCTTGCGTTGGACAAGTAATTTTCTTGATCTATGATAATGACTTTCGCTTCGATTTGTTTTTCAAGCTGTGGTATAGTACCCTTTACCACATGCTCTCCTATCGTTAGTTCTTGCGGAGAAAGTTGATCCCACTGGACCTTCAACGACCTTATGGAATCATCTTTGAAGATCACTTTTACATATTCTGGCAACTTCAGCTCATCACCCACAGAGATCTGAACTTTGACAGGAACGATATCCTCTATTTGAAACGCTTCTTCGGGCTGAAAAATAGAACCGCGAAGAATTTGACCTGACGGTAACAGATTTCCACCAAAATCGAAGAGCGTTTGGTTTTCCCATGGGTTACCTTCGTTTGATTTCCACCCTACTCCCTTCACCGGTATCCAAGCTCCTTCCCAGTAGAAGAACCCAAGACCTTTATTCTGTGGGACAGAACGTATAAGATCTATCAGATCTCTGAGAAAAGAGCTCTGGCCTTTCACGGTTGGTTTGTAGCCAGCGATCTGATCTGATCCAAATATATTGGGATACCCATCTGCATCTTCCAGAGTCCAAGCATACGCAGTTTCTGCAACGACCACCTGCTTGTTGAAGGTCGACGAGATATCGTTCAGGTTCTTTGACAGGTCTTCAAGAGTTCCATGCCAGTATGGATAGAAAGATGCACCGATGACATCGAAATCAACGTTTCGCTCAGTTATCTGGCTGAAAAACCATCTGAACAAGGAGTTGTTGCCGCCTTCGGCAAGATGAATCATTATCTTTATTGACGGGTCTATCTCTCTAACAGCTTTGATTGCTGAGTTCAGCAAGGCAACCAATCCATCGAACCCGCCTGCATTTTGTCCATAAATCTGTCCATCAGGCCATAGAAAACCGTTGTTCAGTTCATTTCCTATCTGTACCATATCTGGCAACGCTTCGTGGTCTCTCATGTATACCAGGACATCTTTTGTGTATTCATACACAGCCTTCTGAAGTGGTTCACCATGCAAATCTTTCCACGCTTTTGGTTTGATCTGTTTTCCCGGGTCTGCCCACCAATCACTGTAGTGAAAATCGACAAGTACTTTCATACCAAGCGCTTTGGCTCTTCGGGCTATCTGGGTCATGTTCTGGTAATTGCAGTTTCCCCCACCAAGTGAAGTCCCGTTTTCATCGGTTGGATCATTCCAGAGCCTGAGTCTTATCCAGTTGAAGCCGTTATCTTTGAGAATTTCAAGGCAATCTCTTTGCTGCCCATTTTCGTAGAATTTCCCACCAGATTTCTCAATTTCATACAATGTTGATAGATCTACACCAATTATGAAATCTTCAATTGGTTTCATGATTCCAAAGCATGCAAGAGGTATTACAAGCATGAAGAGTGTGAGTTTTCTCATCGAGTAACACCCCCTCATTCTTTGACGGCACCTCTTGTCAAGCCACTAACCAGATATCTCTGAAGGGACAAGAACAGTATGACCATCGGCAGCATACCAAGCAGCGCTGCTGCTGTGAACAATCCCCACTCTGTCTCATATGGACCAACAGCAAAGGCTTGAAGTCCCAGGGCATAGGTGTAGTTTTGCACATTTTGAAGAATAATTCTCGCTACTACATACTCGTTAAAAGTACCTATGAAAACCAGCAAGAAAACAACCGTTAGAATTGGTTTTGCAAGTGGTAGAACGATCTTATAGAAACTCTGAAACCTCGTTGCTCCATCTACTATCGCCGCCTCTTCCAATGAACTTGGTATCAGATCGTAGAAGCCCTTTATCAAATACATGTTGTAGGCTATATTCGTCAGATATGCCAGAATGAGTCCACCAGAGGTATCGACTCCTAAGAACGCAATGTACCTTCCAAGGAAATTCAAAAGGTTGTAAATCGCAACCATAAAGATGACGCCCGGGAACATCTGAATCAATAAAAAGCTCATTATTCCATATTTCCTTCCTGCAAACCTCATTCTACTGAATGGATATGCAGCGGTCGCGCAAACAGCTGTTGTGATCAGAGCGACTACCAGAGAAATGATAACCGAGTTCAGAACCCACCTTAAGAAATAGTGTTTGGTCTTTTGCTTCCATATCTGATCTATTCTATAGAACTCCCTGTCTATCGTCTTGAAATCATCTCTCAGTTCCGAGAAAGGAACCAAGTTCATCAAGATACCAGCTTTTCGCATTACAACTGCAAGATCTGATCTTACTCTGTTTACAAAATCCGACCTTACTATGTCATCAAGTTTGCTCAAGTGGTCAGATGTGACAAAGACTCCTGAATAGGAAACTGATAGCAGGTCTCGCCAAGTCTTTTCAAAATCGTTCAGAAGATCGTTTGTTTGCTTCAGCACATCATCAAGGTTTTTGGACGCATTCTCAAACTTGGTTGAAAAGGTTCTGTACTCTTCTATCCATCTCATTTCATCGATGATCTTTCGCAGTTTCGCGTACACTTCATCTTTTCTTGCATACGAATTCGCGAAATTCCTCAACCAAGTCAGAAGAGTAGAGTATCTCAAGAGATCTGTTCTGGCAAACGAAGAGATCGCGTTGACAGTTGAAATCCTGGCTTCCAAATCGGAGGCAAAAACCCTCAACTGAGCGATTCTTCTTGGTTCTTGTAACTGGCTTTCGATGACTTTGACCTTATCTTGGATTAGTGATTTCTCTTTTTCAAGTGAATCTATATCATCTGCAATTGCTTTGAGTTTCTCACTGATATCATTCAAGACAAATGCCTTGTCTTCCAAACTGATCATTGTTGATTCAACTTCATTTAAGATTCTTTCCAGTCTTGGTTGGATTTCTTTATAGCCCTTGATAAAATCTGAATACGACATCTTTGATCTTTCGGAACTGTCGATATCTGCAAGCTCTTCTAAGATACTCATGATATCTTTCACAGACTTCTTTAAATCTGTGTAATCAACGAGAGTCTCCAGTCTCTGCTCAATTCTCAATGTTTGATCCAAAGCCACATGCACACTCTTGGAGAAAAATGAATCATCAAGCGGCATCGTGCTTTTCGCCGAACTTTCTTTGATCGCAACCTTCAGATTCCTGAGTTTCTCCAAAGCGTCAACCAACGCATTTAGTTCTGGGAGCATATCGTTCTCTAAGATCAGATTAGCCTTCAAAACCTGATCTTGTACCGGTGAAAGTTGTTTCTTGAGCTCTGACGAAAGGTTGTTCAATTGATTCATTCTTGCCGAAAGTTCGTTCAATCTTTGTAGCTGGTTTCCAATGTAGAGATCATAACTGTCTTTGAGTATTTCGATTGCCCTTTGGTAGTCTTGTGTGCTACCGATGGAAAAACCAACATTCTTTTCTAAGTCTTGTTTGAAGGCTCTGAAAATCGCTGAGTCAAAGGATTCTTTCTGTAGATATTCATACAAAACCGCTTTGTGCTGATCTGTACTGCCAAACTTGCCTTCGATCTGATCAAGTACCGTCGCTCTTAACTGTTGAAGATTTCTTAGAACGGACTCTCTGGTTTTCTCTCCTTTCTTTTTCAGGGAATCGTCAATTATCAGATAGGCGTCCTTGGTCATCTTATGTTTTGAAGCCACTTGTTCAAGGTATTGTTCCAATTTTCTCAATGAGTCTTCCAGTTTCTTCTGTGCCTCTTCAGAAGTTAATTGGTTGAAAGGTTTCGCTCTTGAGATTATGTTTTGCATGTCCTGCACAAGAACGGGCACATTTCTCTGTGGTGCAACCAAATCTATGTAATTCTGCAGAGTCAACCGACTTGAGAAGAGTTCACTCGAAAACGCCGCTTCATCTCGCCTAAACGATGTCGTCACTACCCACACGGTGGGAAACAGTATTACAATGATCAAGAAAATCAAGATGACGTGCACGATGATCTTTCTCATCTTCCCACCTCTTCAAAAGCTCCCGAAAACTTGAAGTTCAGGAAACTTATCCCACCAACGAGGAAAAAGATCATTATGGATATAGCGCTGGCAAAACCAAAATCCTGTCCTCTGCCCGCTTCGAATGCGAGTTTGTACACATACGAGATCAATATATCCGTGTAACCCGTTGGTGTGGTTGAGCCAGGAATTGGTGGGCCTCCTGCAGTTATGAGATAGATTATGGTGAAGTTGTTGAAACTGAAAGCGAAGCTACTCACGAGTAAAGGTGCGATCACAGCCATTATGAAAGGGAAGGTTATCGCGGTGAATCTTTTGAACCTTCCAGCGCCATCTATCATCGCAACTTCATAGAGTTCTGGTGGTATTCCTTGCAGCGCACCCAAAGAAATGGTCATCATGTAAGGAAATGTAAGCCATATGTTCACGAGCAGAACTCCTACTCTTGCCCAAAAGGCGTCATTCATCCACCTTATCGGGTTTAGTCCAAATAATGGGAGCAGAAATTTGTTTATCAGTCCGTAGCTTTCATTCAAAAGGCCGTTTCTCCACACAAGGGCCGATATGAAGACCGGAATAGCCCAAGGGATTATCAACAACGTACGATACAGATTTCTTCCTTTGACATTTTTGTCGTTGAGAATCAAAGCAAAAGGCAACCCAACAGCAAGAGACAGAACAACGCTTAACAATGCCCATAAAAAGGTCCAAAGAAATATCTGCAAGAAAGGTCCAGAGACCTTCGGATCTTTCACAATTCTGAGAAAGTTCTTTGAACCCACATAATCTATAAATCCCAACAAGAAGACGCTTTCACCGTTCTCATTTGTGTCGTAAAATGCACCATCTTTTTCTGTGACCTTGTTCCCAGTCTTGTTGTTGTAGATTGTCATTTTCAGCCCTATCTTCCCATTTTCGAAACTCTCGTCGTATCCCAGCCGGTAAAGTCTCTCAATTTTGGCAAAGTGCCACTCACCAGCGGAAGAGATTCTCAAAGCGTATCTGTTACCTTGTTGATCGACAAAATCTGCCCTATAAAGATACTGCTGGGCTATCCTGCTCTTGAAGAAAGGAGAATTAACTTGCAGGAATTCGTCTTTCGGAGAGTAAAAGGCCTTGTAGGCTTTATCTTCAATGGTTATTATCTTCAGATCTTGCAGTTCACCTGTCCATGGTACAAGATGGTAGGTTCGATTGTTCATCTGGACGTATTCGCTGTTTATCGGATACAAGAAGGACTCGCTGAGAAGTATTTCTTTACCTTTTCTTCTAATTGGTGTTGGTTTTTCAGCCAAGAACGGTTTTCCATCCAAGTTGAAGACGATGATGAAATCTTCCGTCGGGTTTATTCCATCGTAGATCACAAAGATTTTGTAATTGCTGTCAAGATCTTCTTCAATTATGTAAGTGTAATTTGGGTCATACAGGAGCCTTTCTATTGCTTCTTGTCTTGGCATATAATGCCCCGTACCATAGTTGGTGAAAGCCACTTTCACGGTGAAATAGATCGGGTATAAAACCAAAATGAACAGTAGTGCCAAAGCTGGTGCGATATATCTGTATGGATAAGCGCGTGGGTTGAAGATGAAAAAATCAATGAGAAAAAGCAGCACGAAAAAGACTATTCCAAGTTCATAATACGCGTTTTGAATTAAGAAACTTGCCCCCCAGAAAAAGAAGATATTCATCAACACGAATATGCACCACAAGAAAAACTTGAGCAGATGTTTCACAAACCTTTCCCCCTCAACAGATCAAATGCCCGGCGCGAGCCGGGCATTGAATCACTGTGTCTGTGTTTTGATTCTCTCGACTGCCGTTGTGAGGGCTTCTTGAGTCGTTGCCTTTCCATTCACAACCAGATTCAACGCGTCGTTCATGGCACCCCAAACCGCTGCCATTTGTGGGATATTTGGCATAGGTACACCGTTCGCCGCGCTTTGAGTGAAGGCAACTACATCGGGGTTGTCCCTCACAAGTTCAAGCACATCTTTTCTTGCGGGTAGCCTCGGGTCTCCAAGATACAGTCTGTACATAGTGTCTGTTCTTGCGATGAAATTCGTCAAGAATTCCTTTGCGAGGAGTTTATTGGGTGATTTTGCATTCACCATGAAGCCTTGGACTCCAACGAACGGCTTCGCCACCAGATTGGCATCGACATTTGGAATTACTGCCACACCATAGTCTATCCCTGCATCTTTATAGGCCTTGGTTGCCCAAGGACCATTGATTATCATTGCTGCCTTTCCTTCCTTGAACATTGAATCCATTATTTGATAGTTATCGCTTGGATCGAGTACTTTCTCATCGACGAATCTCTTGATGATGTTGACACCTTTTACTGCTCCTTCGTTGGCGAGTCCAATATCTTTTGGATCCAATCCCTTTGCGGTTTCCTTGAAAACATAGCCACCCGCTCCGAGAATGAATGGTACAGCATAGTAAAATTCCGTTGTAGATGTGATAAATCCCCTTACTTCTTTACCGAATTCCTGGTCAATCTGCTTGGCGATCTGGATCATTTCATCAACTGTCTTGGGTGGGTTGGGTACGAACTCTTTGTTGTAAATGAGTGCGATCGCTTCGAGTGCATAGGGCAGTCCGTACAGTTTACCACCATAAGAAAACGCACTCAATCCAGTTTCATAGAACTGGTTGAGCTCGGGAAAACTTGGAATCGGATCGATAAGACCGTTGACAACAAGTTCACCTACCCAGTCGTGTGCACCGACTATGATATCTGCTCCCTGACCTTCTGGAGCTGCTGTCAGGAATTTCGGCTTGATGTCTGAAAAGTTGACATACTGAACTTCGACAACTACTCCGTACTTTGCCTTGAATTCCTCGGCAAGTTTCTGCAGAATGTCCACTTGTTTTTCTGAACACCAGATGACGAGTTTTGACTGCGCAAACACAAAAACCGTGCTTAGAACCAATACCAACAGCAGAAATCTCCTCATAAAGTCATTCACCTCCCCAACGTAAACGTTACCACAAATCTGCTCACCAGTCAAAAGTGAATATTCTTTCAAAATGTTTGGCACACACAGAGATCAACAAGAATCGGCTATTTTCATGAAATTACTGATTTTTGCTTGAAATTTCCCGCTTCATTGTGAAACCTCTTGCAAAGATTTCCACAAGCACTGGGACCACGAAGAGAGTGAATAACGTTGTGATTGCTAATCCAAGAGCGACAACCCATGCTATTGGTGATTCAAGTTCAGAACCTTCACCTGCACTCAGTGCCACCGGAAGCAAGGCAATTATGGTTGTTAAGGTTGTCATGAGTATGGGTCTCAATCTCAAAGCTGCCGATTCAATTATCGTTTGGCGCAGAGGTCTTTCACCGTCCATTCTCTGTCGAATAAAGGCTATCATGACTATCGCGTTGTTCACAACGACACCGATCAACGTCAATGTACCTACCAAGACAGGAAGATTCAAGACATAGCCAAAGACCATCATAACTAAGGCAAGTGCTACTGCCGCGACGGGAACGGTTGTGAAAATTATGAACGGTATTGCGAGTGATTCAAACTGAGCACTCAAAAGCATGTAAACAAGCAATGCAGCTATGATTATTATTGTCCTGAATTCCTTCATCAGAACATCCAGCGACGTCTTTTGCCCACCGAGAGAATAATTCACATCGTTCATCTGTAACCCAGAAATTGTGCCTTGGACGAGTTTTGTCAGTTGTGACACTGTGTAAGGTGATTTCAAAACATCAACATATACAACTCTTTGGCCATTCTTATGAGCGATCGAACCCGCCGTTATTTTTTTGTCGATCTGACTCAAGGCATCTAATGGCAGTTCTTGTCCTCTGATATTCTTAAAGAGAACATGAGCGATATCGTCTACTGTTTCAATCTGTCCTGTTTTAACATACACAGGGAGTATCCCGTAATTTGTATTCAAAGTGCCGAATGGTTTTCCAACTGTGTAATACTGAAGATCCATAAACAGTTGGCCCGGTATCAAGCCAGAAAAGATTGACTTGGATCTGTCGATGTCGACCAAAAGAATTTCTACCGTACTTTCACCTCTGATGGCGACCTCGCCGATCTTTTGACGTGCAAGTTCATCTCTTAGACTACGGGCCGTATTTAGTAGTTTGTCCAGGTCTTTACCCGTTAATTCGACTGTCAAAGGATATCCAAAGATCTCCGAGAGAAAATCCGTTTGGCTTATCTGAATCTCTGCTTCTTCTATCTTCAAAGCTGAGATCTCTTTCAGTAACCTCTCTTTGTTTCTGATATACTGTGTTCTCTTACCTGTGAACCAGATGTCTATCGTCGCCTTGTCTTCACTCGCGCCACCTATTATCTGTGAAAACTCACTGTTGATACCGATATCGGAGTAAACGGTCTGGATTCCGTACTTGTCCTTCTTGCCGAGTATGAAATCCTCTATTTGCTTTGTGATTTCCGCAGTTTTCCTGTACCCTGCCTGATTCTTCGCCTTCACCGTTATTGTCAAAGTATTGGTGGCAAATTCTGGAATGAAACTCCTTGGTCTGGTGAAAATATAACAGATCGAAAGCACAACAACAAGAACTGAAAATACCAAGACTACCCATTTCCTGTTCAGCACCTTGCTAAGGATTACCTTGTAATGTTCTTTCACGCGCTCAAAGGTCCGCATTTTCCTACTTTCTACCCATCGAGAACCTGCTGGAATAAGTATTCCTGCAACCAAAAGAGATGCACCAAGAGACAGCGAAAGTGTTGCAGCGAAATATTTAAACATGGTTGCGGCAAAGCTCTCTGTGAAAAGCAGTGGCACATAAACTATAATCGTTGTGGCAGTAGATGCGAAGATAGCGCCAAAGACCTCTTTCGTGCCCTTTGCCGCCGCTTCATCATAGGGCAGATTTTCTGATTTGTACCTGTATATGTTTTCAAAGACCACAATCGCATTGTCCACCAACATACCAACGGCCATTGTCAGACCACCAAGTGTCAGAAGATCGATATTTATCCTGAACAAGTACATCAAAACGATCGCGACTATCAATGAAATGGGTATACTCAGAGAGACAATGATCGTGCTCTTTATGTCCAGGACAAATACCATGACGACCACCGCAGCACCGATCAATCCGAGTACCAAATTCTTCAACAGGTTGTTGATGGCCTTTTCAGTGTACAGCGACTGATCTATTAAACTGGAATAAGGTATCTTCGATTCATCGAGCAGTTTCTTTACCTGCCTTACACTGTTCACGGTATTTGCTCCGGCTCTTTTTCTCACCGAGACAACACTTGATTGTTGGCCGTCTACTCTCACCAAGCCTCTTATCTGTTCATCTACAATCTGAACATCCGCGACCTGTCCCAACCTCACCGGAACAAGAAGTTTCGGCATCTGCCCACTCATCGCCATCTGGTAAGAGAGCCCGCGAAAACCAACTACCGTGTTCTTCAGCTCTTCGATGTTTTTGAATCTTCCGTCCACCATAACTGCATAAACGCTTCCATTCTCATCTGTGAGTTGTCCCATCGGATAAACAACATTCCCTGCAAGGAAGGTATCAACCAAGGTGAGATCCAATCCAAAATCCCTTGCCTTTTGCTGATCTATCGTCACTCTCACAATCTTTCCCGGTTTTCCCAGATTTTCGACCCCAGCCACATCTGGTAGGCGTTTTATTCTGTCGATGAACGTATCGGGATTCTCAGTTGTTGCAAAGACAAAGACAGGTAATATCGATGGGTCAAATTCAACGACCGTTGGCCTGACCTGTTCTGGCAGATCTGCCTGAGCGATGTTCAGGTATCTTTCAAGTCTTGAAGATGCGGTGAGGACATCCACACCCCATTCATATTCAACAAGGATTAAAGACAAACTGGGCTGGGAGACTGAGGTGAAGTTCTTTACACCCGGTACAGTAGCTATTGCTTTCTCGAGTGGCTCAGTGACCAGTTGCTCCATTTCTTCGGTTCCCATTCCCATGCAAGTTGCAAAAACCGCGGCGTAAGGATATTCCAGTTGAGGTAAAAGTTCCAGATGAAGCTTCCTGAGTGCAATGGTTCCTATCACCAGGATGGCTGTGAGCAACATGAATATGGCGATGGGTCTTCTTGCTGACTGTTTTGCGATATTCACTTTTTTCACCTCCATGCTACAACTATTTCAGGACTCCACCACACAATTCTACAACTATCTCAGCCCAAACTGTGTTGAGATCGATTACATTCACTCTTTGGCTCTTTGCCACTATTGGAAGTTCTGTGCATCCCAAAAGCACATTACCTCCCAGGAACGGTTCCACGTCCTCGTGCCATATCTTTTGTGCCTTAGGGATATTTGAAGCTTTCACCGAATAGATTATCTGCATCAAGTGATCCTGAATTTTTGAATTTGGAATGTGCAAAACCATTCCCGCCTTCTGTGCTGCGTTCTGGTAGACACCGCTTTTTATCAAACCCTTTGTTCCGGTCATCCACGCCTCGTCAATCCCATTTTTCTTGAGCCGTTCTATTGCAAGCTCTGGTAAACTCAGGACCGGTATGTTGCTCTGCACTCTCACTTTCTCAAGAAACGCATGTGCCGTGTTACAGATGAAGACGGCAAAATCTGCCCCCGCTGCTTCAAGTCTTCTAACCGATTCAACAAGATAGGGGGTTGGGTCTTCTCCACCATAAAGCAATGCAGTTGTCCTATCAGGTACACTGGTGTTGAAATCAACTATCATTCTGATATGATCTTGGTCCTTTTCGGCCTTTGTGTGCTCAACAACCTTCTGCAAGAAATCTACCGTTGACAATGATCCCATGCCACCTACAATACCAGCTATTTTCATTCTTTTTCACCTCGTTTTATTTGTAAACAGCAGGTGTGCAAAAACTGATTCTGTTTCCTTCAATCTCGAAAACTATTTCTACATAATATGCAACATGTCTCGATTGTGGTGGTTCAATTTGAACCGAGTATATACCATCATCTGATAGAACTGGCAGTCTTATCCAAAGAGAGTTTCTGAAATCGGTGGTATCTGAGACGGCTCTGTGTACGTATACCTCCTTTATTTGATGGTTATTCTTTATCGTTATCGCACTATCTTTTATGGAGAATTCAAAGTTGGGTAGTTTATCAGCCAGTGCGAGTTTCAGGAAAACAGATGCGTTTTCCACAACGTAAGGAATGTTCTTGATTCCGTGCTTGTTGTTTGGGACATAGAGTATGTAATTTTTGCCAGGTAGATCATAGAAATAAAGATTACTGGAGTATATAGTCCAGTACTCGTCGTTTGTGGCATTTACTATGTACTTAGGCATGGTGAGTTTGTCTCTGTAGGTGTAGGGATCCACCATCTTCAGAAGTCTCTGGCCTGCTTGCGAGTCTTTCATCTCTGGCAATCCTCGTTTCACATATGGTCCTATGCTTTCACTGTAGTTTCCGTACATTTTCAGTTGCTGCTGGAGTTGTTCTGCAAAATTCAGATTGTCAAAGACTATTGGCGCTATTGCAAAAACGCGATTGTCAACCGCAGCAGTCAACCATGTGGTCCACCCTCTCTTTGATGCACCAGTCACAAAAAATCGATCGACATGAAAAATCTGTTCCACGACATCCATCGCTGCCACAGCCGCCGTGGTCATCGGAAACAAAAGTGGCAAAGTGGGATCTTCAGTTTTCGAATATTGCACAAATGTGTGGGCTATCAGATCATCTTCTCTCAAACCATAGATGGGTTGGTTTGGCACATCTCCAAGCACTGCAAATACGCAGGAGAATTTCTCAGCGATCCACAAGTAATCTTCAACATCCTTTGATTTTGCCGGGTCGAAATCTCCTGTGATGAACAGAACAGCAACATCACTGAGCGATGATTCACTTGGCTCAAAGATCAGAAGATCATGGACCCAGCGAATATCCTGCCATATCTGGCTTGTTAATATCACATGTGTGAGCTTCGCGCCAGTATCGGTTATCTTTTCTGAGATGATTTCGTAACTAACATTTTTGTAATTCATCACATAATCCATCAATTCTTGAGGAAAGGCTGCAATTGCAATTATGATAAATAAAAACACGAAAGTTTTTTTCACATCACCACCTCCATCATTGTCTATTATCACACAAAAAGATGGTGAATTTCAACGTTTCTTGAAGGAAAAAACCGTGTAGATAGCAGGAAAGATAAACTGATCGAATTCCTGTGTCTTTGCCATATACGTGAGCGTGTAGGCGATGTTATCTAAAAGAACATATGCCTGCAAACATCTGTACGAAAAGCCTTTGGAGGAAAATTGGAAGATTCTCCAGTGAAATTCATTGCCTTGAACCAGGTTTTTGCCATTTGAAAGTTCTTTGTACTCTGAAAGATTGACAAGCGAGTTTTTCTCGACCAATTTGGCGTACTCCTGAGCGCTTAGTTTCCTTGACAGCTCTTCTTTGACCACCTGAATGTATCCGGCTTTGGTGTCTTGAAGGGCTATGAAAGAACCTATCTCACCCTCGGTCGGTTGTATGACTTCAAATGGCTTGACCAAGCTCACCGAATACTCGTACTGTTCGTTCAGATACTCCTGCTGAATTGAAGCGGTCTTCACACTGCTCATCGAAAGCAGTGCAGAAACCAAATACCTGTGAAAATCTTCCTCGGTCGAATAGTAGGTCATCACATAGCCTTTTTGGAATCTGACGAAGATGACCTGAAAGGCTTCAGATTTTGTGCCTGAAATGTCAAGCGAGAATCTCCTGAAAAAAAGTTGTAGATTGTCTACTTGAGTCAGCCCTATCGCTCCTTCTTCTGCTCCGACCAACTGTATTCCTATCAGTTTTGAAAAAGTCAACAAATCTGTGGACTGAGTGAGATTTACGGACAGTATCTGCAAAAGTGAATTACTTGTGAGGATCTTGAATAGCCCAATTTCGTTTGGATTTGTTGGTTTGACTGTTATGAAAGGATCATAGATCGTTAAGGCAAGATCACCATTAGGTGAAAAATAAAGTGTTTGACCAAATAAAGAAAGAGCGAAAAGAATCCACAACACGACTGAAAGCTTCATCCAATCACCATCCTTGAAGTATTATACACGATCCCGCCAATAGTGTATAATAATTAATATGAAAATGCTTTCCAGAAAGTTCATGGTACTGTTATTGGTTCTTCTGTGTGTTCTTGCTCAAGCCAAGGTGGTCGTCTTTTTGTACCACCGTTTTGATGACGCTCGGTATCCTTCGACCAACACATGGACAGAGGAGCTTGAAAGACATATCAAAATTGTGAAGGAACTCGATTTTGATATCTGGACGATCAAAGACCTTGAAGACTATGTCTATGGGAGCAAAAAAGCGAACAAGGACGCAGTTGTTTTCACCGTGGACGATGGCTATCGTTCGGTTTATGAACATGCTTATAAGGTTTTCCAAAGCCACGGTGTTCCCTTTTGTGTTTTTCTTCAAATAGGTGCTGTGGGATATTCAGACTATCTCACCTGGGAAATGATCGATGAGATGATCAGAAATGGTGTGGAATTTGCAAATCATTCATTCAGCCACACTGATTTTCCCGCTTTGTTATCGAAAATGAGCGAAAACCAAATGCTTGAATACTTCAAAACGGATTTGATGAAAGCGCAGCGAATTTTCAAAGAAAGAACTGGTAAGACTATGGTCTATTACGCTTACCCATATGGTCATTACATACCAAAGATGGCAGAGATTTTGCAACAGGAAGGTTTTTTGCTCGCTTTCAGCCAAAATCCCGGTCCGTATGATGTAAGTTACGGCGCATTCGAAATACCAAGAGAACCCTTGTTGGAAGATTGGGCAACTGAAAGTCATGTGAGATATATTCTGAGCAGAGAACCTCTTGTGACGGAAAACTTGCCTTTTGTATTACAAAATGGTATATTAACAGTAAAGTCAAAGATAGTTGTTCCGAAGGAGGTGAGGTACGCAACCCTGTACGTGTCCGAGAAAGGATTAATAAAAAGCCGCCTTGAAAACAACACTGTTTTTGGTGAAACAGCCCTGAAAAAGATGTACAACAGACTGATGATCAGTGCAAGAGATGGAAAAAAGGAATATCTCAGATACTATCTTGTCTTCAACGCACAGGGTGAATAATTGTTCAGCAGAGGTGAGCAAGGTGAAAAAGATCATAATCATTGTCGTTTTGGTTGCTCTTTTTGCAAGTGTTCCAAAGTTCACCTTCGAGCTTGTCAGGTACTTTGAAGAGTCACAGATCGAGGAGTTAGATGTCGTAGAAGTCGAGTTCGATACTTATAAAGATGTTTTGCAGTTCTTTGAAAAGATAGGCTATGATCTGAATCAAAAAGAGGTCCCGACGGTGATTTTGAAAAGGTTTCCGCGCGACATGAACCAGATAAGAGATGTTCAACTGAAAAAGGACTTGTTCGTCAAGGTAATGTTGCCGATAATACTAAGGGTAAATGAAGAGCTTAAACAGGAAAGGGAACAGATCATCAAATTGTCAAATGACAGCCAAGAATTGAAGTATTATCTGGCAAAGTACAAAGCTAAGACCAAACAGGAGCTCCTTGAAAAGGTGGACACGATACCTGTGGACATAGCACTGGCTCAGGCAGCCATAGAGTCGGCTTGGGGTACCTCAAGATTTGCCATTGAAGCAAACAACATCTTCGGTGAATGGACCTTCAGTCCAGGCAACGGGGTCGTGCCAAGGGAACGGCCAGAAGGTGAGATTTACGAACTCGCGAGGTTCAAAGATTTGATAAGCTCTGTGAGAAGTTATGCGTACAATTTGAATGTTTCGCCATTTTACAAGGAATTCAGGGCAATCAGAGCAGGTCGGATCAAAAAACCGATCGAAGAAGGATTGCTGTACTACTCTCAAAGACGTGAAAAGTATATTCAAGAAATCAAGATTATCATTGCCAACAACCAACTGTCAAAGCTAAGAGAACACAAGTCATCTCCGATACAAATCGCTTTGATAACAGCAATGAATATCGTACAATAATTTAATTCAAGAACAACTAAATGTTGAATTTTGAAAAACAAGGTGTATAATTATTTTAAATGAGGGATCTTTATGAGAAAAGGTTTTACGCTTATTGAACTGTTAATAGTCTTGGCAGTAATCGCCGCTTTGATGGCAATTGTCACTCCTATCGCGCTCAACGCTGTCGCACAGGCCAGAGCAACACAGGTGGCAAGTAACATGAGAAACATCAAGAGCGCTGCAGAAAGTTATGTAAATATCGAAAGGCCAACTGGAAACAAATCTCTGAGTGATTTGATAACCAGCGGCTATTTGTCAACCAATCCTGGAACTAACTATAGTGCGACGATAACACCTGGTTCAACTCAAGTGACCATAACGGTCACCTTTAGCGGAAACGTTGATAAGGATAAAGTTCTAGGCATACTCCCAGAAGCGACTTACACTGGTTCTAATCCTCTTACATTGAATTCAACCGTTGCTCGATGGTGGTAAACTGATGGCGGGCAACAAGCCCGCCATTTTTGATTGTATCTCCAATTGAACTCACTTTGGTTGAAGTAGCTCATCAAAGTCTTTTTCGAGCCTTGTCAGTGACAAAGCCACTTGCTCAGACAAAGACAGTAGTTTTTCATTGATATCTTTTGTTCTCATCTGAGCTTGTTTTATCATTTCCAGTACTTGATCTTTGTATGGTCCTCCCAACACTTTTCGCACTTGAACAAAGTTCTCTGAAGACAGAATTTCATTGACCTGTTCTTGTGTCAAATTGAATTTCATGCCAAAGAGTTGTTCGAATTTCTCCTTGATCACACCGTATTTCATCCCGGCTTTGACATAATCAGAGACAAGCGAATGACTCTGCCGAAAACTGATTCCAAACCTTCTAACCAATTCATCTGCCAGTTCTGTCGTTGTTGCACCAGTTTTCAATGCGAGATCTTTCACTCTGTTTTCGTCGACCTTCACTTTTTGAAAAACTTCTTGTGCGAGCTGTAGAGCCTCTTTTGCGATTTTCACAGCCTCCAAGAATTTGAACAATACAAAATCGCCATTCTCGTTCACGTCTTGATAGGCTGTGTTCATAAAACTCTGTTCAACGGTGTTGAAGATTCCATTAGCTGTATTTGCCCTGATTCTTATGTGCTCAAGCACAACGGGGTTTCTCTTCTGTGGCATTATACTGCTGATCTGAACGAGATCATCTGGAAATTGAAGAATTCCAACCTCGCAGGAAGATTTGTGGATAAAGTCCTGGACAAGTCTGGTCAAATCGTTCATAAGGGTTTTCAAAACAGTTGACGGCATGATGATCCAGTGCGAAGTCACTATGGCTCTGTAAGAATTTTCCACTGGTTTTGAAAAGCCCAGGTAATCACTCACCAGCTTTCTGTCTATTGGAAAACCCGTTGTTGTTATAGCACCGGAACCCATAGGGCACAGATTCACTGTGTGCAGAGATTGATAGAGTGCATCGAGAGTCTCTATCAAATCGAAAACAAAGGACAATAGGTAATGCGCGAAACTCGATACCTGAGCTGGTTGCCCATGAGTGTAAAGCAGTGTGAGCGTTTCAATACTGTTTTCGGCCTTTTGAATCAGCGCTTCGACCAAAGTCACCATGTATCTGCAAAACCTCATCAATTCTTCACGAACACAGATTCTGAATACAGTTGCATCAACATCGTTTCTACTTCTGGCTGTGTGAAGAAACCCCGCCTTCTCGACGCCTATGAGTTCTGCCATCCTTCTTTCAACGAGAAATACAAGATCTTCAACCTGTTCTGGAAGATCACCGCCTATTTGCTCTTTCTCTATCTTTCTGAGAGCTTGCGCTATTTGAGCAAGGATGTCCTCTGAAACTATTCGTGCTTTCTTAAGCATCAGTGTGTGAGCTTTGTTCACCTGCATGTAGTAAATGAACAATTTTTTCCAGTTGTTGAATGAATCATCCAGAACTATCTCTTTATAAAGTTTGGAAAGCTTCATTCGACCAGCCCCGTTATTTCCGCGATGTTCAGATACAGTACGCGGTCGATTTCATCGTCGGAGTAACCCACGTTAATCATGGCTCTTATCTGTTCATCGAGGTAAGCTTTGCAAAAACCACGAGGAAACCAGCTCGAATCGGTGCCAAAGATTATTCTTTCCGCACCAATGGTCTCTCTGTATTTTCTAAAAAGTATCTCAAGATTGAGTTCATAAGGCATCCACCTCATCCACTGGTTCGATCCACTGGTGTCGATCAAAACATTGGGACATGCCCAGCACAGATTCAGTGTTTCAAAGACATAACCACAACCAAAGTGAGGTACGATGAATTTTATTCTCTTGAATGCTTTGGCGACGTCGTGGATAATCAATGGGTTTATGTTCACATGGTATGCAATCCCACCAGCGGCCCCCATGATTCCAAAGTGAATCAGAACGGGTATTTCATATCCATTTGCAACTTCCCAAACTGGGTAAAGCGATTTGTCGTTAAGAGGTACATTCACCGCCGGTCCCAAGATTTTGTATCCCTTCAGCCCTTTTTTGAGATACTCTTCAAGTTCATCGGCTGCATTCTTGTTTGATGGATCATGATGGGCATATCCAATGAATCTGTCTGGATGTTTGAGTATGAGTCTCAACATGTTTTCGTTTCCATTCGCTGTGACGAAAATCACTTTTGTCAGGTCATGTTCGATACTCTCCTTGTACCACAACTCAGACAAAGTATCAAAATCATCTATCTGAATTGCTTGGGGGAAATTCCACGCCTTTAACCATTTTTCTTTCTCTCTTTTTATCCATGGATCTATATCTTCCTTTGTCGAGAAACCGACTGGAAAATGCACATGCGAGTCTATCAATCTCACAGAGATCATCCTTTCAATCCAGAGAGCATTATTCCTCTAATGATCTGTTTTTGGAATATGAAGAAAACAATTATCAATGGGATCGTTGAGATAGTGGCACCTGTCATGATGAGTTCCCAGTGCATCATGTTTTCGCTTGAAAAGTAGGCTAATCCCACCGGCAATGTGTACATACGCGGCTTAGAGGAAACAATGAGTGGCCACAAAAACGCATTCCAATTACCTATAAAGTTCAAGATAGCCAGCGATGCCAGTGCTGGTTTCACAAGCGGCAAGGCTATTCTGTAGAATATCCCAAATTCGGAAACACCGTCTATTCTTGCGGCATCCAGAAGATCATCTGGAATTGTTTCCATGAACTGTCTCATTAAGAAGATCCCAAAAGCCGTTATCATCCCCGGAAACATTATGCCCCAGTAAGAATCTATCCATCCAAGACGCGAAGACATTATATACCATGGTATGATCAGCATCTCGGTTGGAATCATTAGCGTGCTCAAGATGAATATGAAAATTATGTTCCTACCCGGAAAGCGATACTTGGCTATTGTGTAGCCGACCAAGGAATCAAAAAACAACACGGAGAAGGTGGTTGAAAGCGCCACAAGAACGCTGTTCAAAAACCATCTTGGAAACAGTGAAGAACTCAATATCTGTTTGTAGTTGTCGAGTGTGGGGTTCTTGGGAAACAGATATGGCCTGTATATCTCTCTGAATGGTTTCAAAGATGAAAGAACCATCCAGAAGAATGGGAAGGTCATGACGATTATCAAGCCAGTTAACACAAAGTAGCTGATCACTTTGTTGATTCTCTCAGATCTGGTCATTCTATCACCTCAGTACTGAACCTTTCTGTTTAGCACCTTGAGTTGAATCACAGTTATGGCAAGTATTATGAGAAAAAGTATCACAGTTGCTGCCGTGGCAGTACCCATATCGAATGATTTGAACGCCTTTTGATATATGTAAAGAACCAAAGGCTTGGTCGAGTTAAGGGGACCACCAGATCCCTGATCACTCATGTTGTACACCTGGGTGAATATCCTCAGAAACATTATCATCTCCATCACCGACAGAAAGACAATCACTGGATTGAGCAGTGGGATCGTTATTCTGAACAACAACTGTCTTCGATTTGCACCATCAACCTTCGCGGCTTCCAGATACTCCTTCGGTATACTCTGAAGACCAGCGAGGAAGATGATCACACAGTAACCAACCTCGATCCAAACCGTTGTTGCAACTATCGAAGGTAATGCTTCTGTTGTGCTCATCAGAAAACTCCTGGCAGGCAAACCAAGGAAATTCAAAAAGTTGTTTATCACACCAGTCGGAGGTTTTTGATACATCCATCTCCACACCCAGCTCGTTGCAACAAGAGGTGTGATGTACGGCATTACATAGACCAATCTATAGAAACCCTGAAACTTAGTGATATTGTTCAAAAGAAGCGCGAGTGACAGCGAAAGAATTATCACGCTCGGCACGCCGTACAACACATATTTCAATGTGTTCAGCAAAGATACCCTGAAAACCTGATCCTGAAAGATCTTCACATAATTGGAAAAACCGACGAAATTTTTCACAGGCGATATTATGTTCCAGTCGGTGAAACTTATGTAGAACGCCGATACCATAGGGTAAAACCTTATAAAAGCGAAAAAGGTAAGTGGCACTAAAAGGAAAAGATATGCAGTTAAGATCTTCTTCTGCCTGAGCTTCATGATTTCACCTCAAAAAGGCGCGACTTATCGTCGCGCCCATATTCATTTGCCTACGGATTTCCAGAACTTGTCCAACACAGCTTGCTCAGTCTGCGCAGATTCTTTGAATGCCTGCTCTGGTGAGATTCCTTTCAACCAGACTTTGTCAACGGCGTCCATCATGACCTGTCTTTGTGCTGTTTCGTCCACAAAGAAGGTCGCGTGGGCATATTCAAGGCCCTTCAAAAATGGCCCATAAATTGGATCGTTGTAGTACTTTTGAGCCACCGCTGGGTTTGCTGGCAGTTCTCCCACCTTTTCGAGCCAGATCTCCATCACTTTGTCGCTGCTGAGGAATTTTATGAATTTTATCGCTGCGTCCAGTTTCTCTCCCGTGGCGTTCTTTGTGATCCCATTTGCCCAGAAGGAAGCAAAATTGGACTTTATACCGTTGTATTCGGGTAGTTCAGCAACGCCGAAATTGATACCTGCTTTCTTCAACGAAGCTATTCTGAAAGATCCATCGATGTTCATCGCAGCAGCTTGAGATGTGAAGGCGGTGATATCGTCGTTCATAAAACCGGGATAGCCAACCTTGTGAACGGTTATGAGATCTGTATAGAATTTAAGAGCTGCCGGTACATCTTGATAGGTTACCTTCGTGTAGTCATCACTGTACGGTGCACCGCCAAACTGCCTGGTTAACACCTCTCTTATCCAGTGATGTCCTTGTCCAGATGGTTGCGTTGCCAAACCTGCCTGAACAATATTGCCCTGTTTGTCATATTTGGTGAGCTTCTTTGCCATATCAACCAATTCTTGTAGCGTTCGTGGTGGCCTTTGTGGATCTAATCCTGCCTCTTTGAAAAGATCTTTGTTCCAGAACAGTGCAAGACTTCTGACAGCAATTGGGAGTGCGTAACGCTTACCCATGAACTCAACACCTTTTGGCACAAACGCGAAGAAATTCTTCTGGAAATACTCATCGGAGAATTCATTCTCAGGGAGTGGTTGTAGATAACCGGAAGTGACATACTTCGGTATCCAGCCGTAGTAAAGATTCACCACATCAGGACCGGTTCCAGCGGGTACAGAAGATGCGACTTTTTCGTTGAAGCTCTCGTAAGGGAAGGTCACGTGTTCGACTTCGATATCAGGATACAGTTTTTGAAATTCTTTGATCAATTCATCGATCGCTTTGACTTTTGTCTCAAAGTAATACTGCCAGTAAACGATCTTGACCTTTGCAAAGATTGATACGGAGAGAATTAGCAAAAGTGACAGAACAACCAGTAAATACTTTCTCACAGTAACACCTCCTCATATGATAAAGGTATTTTTCTGAACCATGTAGACTGCCCCTAAGGCTACTCCAAGATCACCTAGAGCAGCCTTTTTGAAAGAAAGATGTTCCAGAATTTCTTTTGGGGTAACTTCTTCAAGTATGGGTACGATTTTCTGGACGATCTTTTCATATTGATTACAGCCTATCCCACCTCCTATTACAACGATTTGCGGATCAAGCAAACAAAGTGCGTTTGAGATTGCTAATGCGAGATGTTCGCAAGCCTCATCGAGAATTCTGTGCAAATCGGCATCAGAGTCACTGAGTTCAAAGAATTCCTTCACCTTTGTCCCAGGAGAATACCTTTCGAGCATCTTTTCAAAGGAGTAACCCGAGAACCATCTTTCCAATCTCCCAAAGGGCAGATCATGAACCTTTTCTTTGGACCAATCAGTTACGCTGTAACCGATCTCGCCAGCCATTCCCTTACTTCCTTCGTAGAGATAACCGTTGATTATTATTCCAGAACCAGTTCCAGTACCAAGTGAAATCATCAGAACATTCCTGTACCCTCTTGCTGCACCCTTCCACATTTCACCCAATGCGTTCAGATTCACATCGTTTCCAACAAAAATCGGTAGCTTTGTCATCTCTTCAAGGTCATCTTTCAGCGATATATTCTTCAGGCCAAAGGCTGGCATATAACTCACAAATCCGCTTCTTGAGTCAACAGTCCCCGGAACGCCAATACCTATCCCTAAAAGCTGATTTTGTTCCGAACTGAATGATTCGATGATACCCTTTATCAAGTCATAGAAGTCGTCTTTTGAGCTGATATTCTTTGAAGAGAAATTCTTTGCGAGTAAAAGTTCACCATTTAGATCTGTTAGTATTGCCTTGACTTTTGTACCACCAATATCTATCCCAACCACATAGCGGTACTTGGGATTAAAAGATAATAAAACTGGTTTCTTACCTCCTTTTGATGAGCTTTTACCTTTTTTCATCTCCTTTACCACACCGAGCTCAACGAGTTTCTGTACTGCCTCAGAAACCATCGGTTTGCTCACTTGAATCTTTGAAGCTATCTGTGCTCTTGAAACAAGCGAGTGATTTCGAATAAACTCCAGAACACGGATTTCAGAGTTCTTGAACTTGTACAATTTTCTCTCTCCCTTTCTCATTCTTTAACTGCGCCCTTTGCTAAACCTTCGAGCAGAAATCTTTGGAATAAACTCGCAAATATTATCGGGGGTATCATTGAAACTATTCCCGCGGCAGTCATCAAAGGATAATTCGTGTAGAACCGTCCCATGAACTCAGATATACTTATTCGAAGAGTTTTTGATCTCGCTTAGTCCCCCTTCCTGCGGAATTTTGGATCGC